>QMCD01002635.1_pt1 | contig 13743 bp, 13 predicted proteins | sample 1821841 | NCBI WGS metagenome assembly QMCD01 (sample SAMN01991225, study PRJNA193472) | Termite gut metagenome, whole genome shotgun sequencing project. | isolation source: worker | host: Macrotermes natalensis | reverse complement strand
GTGCCCCACGCCGCCCTGGAAGTGGAACGAACCACCATCAACAGCCTGGAACTGGTCACCAGGACCGCCGAGGACCTGAGCCTTCATTTCATGGAAAACGGCCACTATTTCGTGGACATGCTGCGCAAGGCCCTGCCCAAAATCGTGGAGGAATTCCGCATGGGCGACGAGGTGGAGGCCAACGAGCATTTCCTCAGCTTTTTGGAATCTTTGCAGTTGATCATCAATATGATGGAGCAGACCAGGGCCTCCATGGGGCTGGGCGACGAGATTCAAGCGGGCCCCCAGGGCGAAAACTTCATGGAACGCCTCAGCGCCACCCTGTCCAACCTGATTTCCATCCAGGAACAGAGCGATTGGATCTATCTGGCCGACATCCTTGAATATGAACTGGATGGCGCCCTGGCCGATCTCATCGAAATACTGCCCCTGATGAAGAAAGCTGGCCACTGATGACCCTTGCCGCGCCTGAATTCGAAGCCGCGCCCCCGGCCGTCGGCCCCCTGACCGAAATTTTGGAAACCTATGGCCAGTGCCTTGACCTGGGCCGGGACTATGTGAAGGTCAATGCCGACGTTTCGGAAGAGGAGCTTGACCTTGACCGGCTCCAGGGTTTCCTCAACGCCAGGGCCGACCTGTTCAAGGTGGCGGAAACCAGCTTCAGCGTCCTTTCCGGCTGCGTCGAAACCGACGCGGCGGAAGAGGAAGCGCGCCGGGAACTGACCCGGAAGGTGGTGAACCTTCTGGAAGAAATGACCGAGGTGGAAAACCAGCTTTCCTCCTTTCTGGGCGACCGCCTGGAAAAAATGCGCGACACCATCAAAAAAATGCAGCGGGCCCAGCCCGTCTTCAGGCGCTACGGCCACCTCGGCGGCGACAAAATCGCCCCCAGCCGCATCACCCGCCACGGGTAAAGGAAGAAAACGCCAAAGCCGGCCGGCTTTTTTGTCTTCGGATTGCGGGGAATTATTATAAAATCAGCGAAAGATACCAGTCAATCAACCGGGGGCCAAAGAATAGATAAAAGAAGGCGGCCAGAACCAGAAAGGGGCCGAAGGGCAGGGCTTTCAGGCCCCAACCCTCCTCGGGCGCCTCTTTGGCCGTGAGCATCAGGAGCCCCACGCTGAAAAGCCCGATGAGGCAGGAAACCATAATAACGAACGGTATGGCCAGCCAGCCCAGAAAAGCCCCGATCATGCCTAGGAGAGGCGGGTCGCCGTCCCCCATACCGTCATGCCCCCTGGCTAACTTATAACCGATTTGGATGGCTTTAAACGCGCCCCAACCTAATAAGAGACCAGTTGCGGAATCGGCCAGCGAGGCCATACGCGGCCCTAAGTCCGGCACGAAGGTGAGCCACAGCCAAGGGCCGAGGAGCTGGGGTGAGGGCTCCGCCGCGGCACACAGAAGGCCGATCGCGGTGGCCGGATACATCAGGGCCGTGGGGATGACCGTCCGTTCCAGATCAATCAGGGCGATGGCCAGAAGGCACATGACAAAATAAAAAAAACCGAGAAAGTGCCAAGAGGCCCCGAAGCGGGCGTACAGGTAGACGGCCAAAAGGCCGGCGGCCAGTTCCACCAGCGGATAGCGGGCGCTGATGGCCTGGCCGCAATCACGGCATCTGGCCCGGAGGATCAGCCAGCTGAGTATGGGAATGTTGTCGCGGGCCCGAATGGGTTTGCCGCAGGCCGGGCAGAAGGAACGGGCGGGTTTGCTGAGACTCAGGCCCTCTCTGGGCAAGCGGTGGATGACGACGTTCAAAAAGCTGCCCGCCGACAGCCCGAATAAAAAGGCCAGAAGATATATGGCGATTGCGATGAAATCCATCAAGGAATTACGCTGAAATCTTCCGAGGTGAAATCGCCGCCGTAACGGCGTACCCCGATCCCCCGGCGCCGGCTGGGGGCCAGCATGGCCCGGATTACGGGGCAGCCCTCATCGTCCGTCGAACTGATGAAGGAGACGCTCCGCCTGTCAATGAAATCGCCCAAAGCGCGTTCAAGGTCCTTCATCAGGGGAACATCTTCTCCAGCTTTTCCTGAAGCGTATCCGCAGTGAAGGGTTTGACCACATAGTTGGAGACCTTGGCCTTGACCGCTTCGATGATGTTTTCCTGCTGCGCCTCGGCGGTGACCATCAGGAAGGGGATATCTTTCAGGTGCTCGGAGGAGCGCACATGGCGCAAGAGTTCGATGCCGGTCATGTTGGGCATGTTCCAATCGCTGATGATGATATCGAACTTTTCAATTTCCAGTAAGGCCGCCGCCTTTTCGCCGTCCTCGGCCTCGGAAATATTGGTGAAACCCAACTGGCGAAGGATATTTTTGACAATACGGCGCATGGTTGAGAAATCATCAACCACCAAAACTTTCATGCTCTTATCGTAACCCATTGCAGCATCTCCACAGACTTTTATTGAAGCCGGCCGGCCGCCGCTCGGGGCTCGGCTTGAGCGGACTTCTCAGGCAATTATTCTCACCATCTTAACAGATCATGATTCCTATATCAATATAAACCGAAAGGCTTTCAATTCGTGTGGGACCTGAGCAGCTGGTAATCGGCGCTGTGCTGGGGGGCCTTGTAGAGATCTTCGCCGCCCTCCGATATGTGTTTAAGCAGGGCCGGGCAGTTGCCCCTTCTGGAATCGGCCCAGAGAAGTTCAGCCGCGCGTTCGTCAAGCTCTTCCCGAATTTCCGGCGTCAGTCCGCCGTGCTGCTTCACCAGGCGCATCACCTGGCTCATGATCATGCCGTTGCGGCTGTGATAATTGGCCAGGGCCTTGTTCATGGCCGGGTCGTTGGTGGAGGCCGCGCAGCCGCGAAGCTGGTTTATCACAACGGTATAGGAGCTTAAAAGCCTTAGGGCGGCCTTGAATCTGGCCGTTTCCGGGCTGTCGTCCTCCTCCGCGTCCAGCGTGAACGGCCCCGAATTCAGGGCCCTCATTTCCTCCGGGGTCAAAGTCGTGGCCTCGGTGGCCGACTCTTCGGTAAACAAGAGGGGCGAGGTGGCCAGGGCCAGTGCAATGGAAAACACCAGAGCCAGTAAAAACTTCATCGCGACCTCTCTATCCGACCCTTGGGTCCGAGTATCTTTGCCCGAATCAGGGCTTATAGTCTTATTTCATGAAAACGGCTTTATTCATCTTTCACTGCTTGAACCGCATCTCGGCGGTCAGATCGGGGGCCAGTTCTTTAAGTTCCCGGTTGAAATCATCCAGGGTGGTGAACTGGCGATAGACGCTGGCAAAGCGAACGTAGGCTACGGGGTCGGTTTGTTTCAAAAATTCAATAACTTTTTCGCCCACTTCCCAGGCCGGTATTTCTTTGGAATTGGCTTCCTGAAACTGGCGTTCCAGTTGATCTATGAAATTGTCGATGGCTTCAACGGAAACGGGGCGTTTTTGGGTGGCCTTTAAAATGCCGCTTCTGATCTTTTCGCGGTCGAAAGACTCCCTCCGCCCGTCCTTTTTTATGAGCAGAGGGGTTTGTTCCTCAACTTTCTCATAAGTGGTGAAGCGGCGCGAACATTTAAAGCACTCGCGGCGGCGGCGTATCGATAGAGCGTCTTTACCCAAACGTGAATCAATGACCTTGTTGTTAAGGTCTCCGCAAAAAGGGCATTTCATTATTCAAAGGCCTCCCGTTTGGCTTGAAACGATTCACTTCTATAGAATCGTAACTATAAAAAAATGATACTCATCTTATAATGAAAACTATTTCTTATTAATTATAGTGAATTATATTATAATTTGCAATACATATTTTAAATTAATTCAATAATTTTGAAAAGTATCTGTATTTAAAAGGTTTATTATGGTTTTATTGTACGGTTGACGCAAAAGCGGAAATGATATATATTGGCAAAATTGCAGGCTGATAAACATCTCAGCCGATAGAGGTACCGAAGAGGCCGTAACGGGGACGACTCGAAATCGTCTTGTCGGTGATGAGCCGGCACGTGGGTTCGAATCCCACCCTCTCCGCCATTATTTCTTTTTTGTCGTCATGCGATATCATTTTAGAACCCGTAAGGTCGTGTAAACCAAGGCTTCATGGGTTTTTCTTTATCCATCATCGTCTCGTGTCATCCCTTGATATCCTGCAATAAAAGAGGTAACAATTGATTCATCGGCATTTCCTGGAGAGGTAACGGAAGGGGGCTTTATGTGAATGAAGACTCAAAACCGACCAGCCGGGGAAAGAAAAATGGTCGTGGCCTGACTGACGCGGAAATCCGGGGTTTGAAGCCCGCGGCGGCTTGCCAGGCATGAACCCTTTCATGACTTCGCCATTCGTGATCGGCTCTGCCGAAAACTTGAACAGCATTACGGACTGCTATCGGATAATGGCCGTGACCAGGAACAAAAAGCCGCCGTCAGAAACGACAAGGCCAAGGCCTATGAAGCCAGAACGGGCAGGGATCCTTGCCCGGCTATGTTCAGCAGCATAAGCCGGACATCATGGAGGTTCGGAACCACTATCCCTTCACGCCCTGGAATGCTTTTCTGCAACATAAAGCCAGTCAAGGAAATGAAACCGCCTTGGCCGTTCCGCGCTCACGCAAGGTTGCGATCCGGCCACAAGACAAAGATGAGCTTGCTCCACCACAAGATCAAAACATTCTCGCGGCTGTGCTTCAAATGCGGGTAGTGTTGGCAAGCGATGTCACCAAGATCGCAAATAAGTGTATCAGTCACAGGATTTCCACATCATCCCCGAATTGCCGTGCCCAACGAACAACTTCCCGCGGCTCGGCTACATTTACGGTCAGGGTGAGTCTGCCTTGGTCATCAGTTTCCAATTTTTGACTTTTGTGCCAACATTGTTCCGCGACATATTTTGCCGCTGTACCAGTAAAACGGATTCTCACGACCCGTCTTCTTTCGCCTAAAAAAGACATGAAGGCGTTGCGCTGACGTTCTTTGAACCCGTCGTCATCATCCGGCCGCCACTGTTGACAAATGCCGGTGGGGCGAACTTCCTTGATGCGGCTGAGACGAAAGACCTTCCACACAGGCGCTGCTTCGTCCAGGTCACGGGCATAAAGATACATTGAGCGTTGGCTGAAATATAAACGGCGTGGAAAAATCCTGCGCCACTTGATTTGCCAGTCGCCCCGGGCACTTTGATAGAGTATGTCTAAATGTCTACCCTCTGTCACCGCCGTTTGCAACAGGGGCCAGATATCTGGCCTGATGCCGAAATTTTTCGAGGTGATTTCCTCATCGAAGCATTCTTGTAATTGCTCCTTAAATGGGGAATCCAAGCCACTGGCCAGCTTGCGCGCCACGGTCAAGGCGCTGGCCGCCAAATGCCCTTCTCCGCAGGCATTCAAGTGCTCCAGAGCGAACATCAGAATAATGCGGTCGGACAAACTCAAATCAGTCAGCGGAGCCAGGCGGTCTTCCAAAATGGTGAACCCTCTTGTTTTGGAATACTCAAATTTGAAGCCTATTTCTTCCAATGCTTCTTTGTCTTTGTAAAACTGGGTTTTGCCAATACCTAAACCCGCCCATAAGGCGGCCAGTGGTTGCCGGGGGTCACTGCGTATTTCCTGAACCAGCCTTAAAAGGCGAACGGCGCGGTGTCGATCCTGGCTTTTTTTGCTTGTTGCTTTCATATATCCTCCTGCTTGGCTGTCAATTATAGCACACTTTTGAAAAATCCAGTCCACACTGATATGAACTGGATTGAAACAAAAGCTTTTATTTTGCTTGCGTGTTTGATACTTTAGAGAGGATCAAAACATACTATAGCTTCCATGCGCTCTTTTTCATTGCAAAAAAACTGGTTTGGGGCTAGCATTGCAGCAAACTATTAAAGAATACCCCTATGTGACTGCCCCTCCGATGCTAAAGTAACAGCTAACGGACAGGATTTCGAACGAACACAAGGAGAACTGGCAATGAGCAGACAAGTCCTGCAGATGAAATACCACCCCGCCAAGAAAGAGGTTGCCTTTATCCGTTTTGCAGCTGGCAATCCGGTTGCTGTCAGGAATGACAGCAAACTCAAAAAATACATGAATGAAAAAGGAAAGTTTATTTTGCAAGACCACGGCAATTCATTTTTTGAGGATATAGCCGACGCTTTTGACGGTGAAAAGTCTGTCCATATTGACGTTGTCACTACGAAAAATGACTATGAGGACTTTGCGCAAATGATTGAATACTATAACAATAGCAGCGGCGGCATTGAGATAACAGCCAACTTGCTCTCAGAATTGCCTGATATGGAGCATACATATCAGCTCGTTCGTGACCACGGCGAGAAATCTGTGGGCATACTCAAACACCATAAAGCACGTTTTTTTGATATTCCGCGCGAAAACGCAAGCGTAAAAGAATGTGTAAAGATGTTCTCGCTAGCAGTGCAAAAGGAAATTGACAGCATCATAGATAAAATTGAGAGCATGGCTGATAACAGCATAAATTTATGTTTTGCCGGCGTTTATAGCGCGGGCAAGTCTGCCCTGATAAACGCGATTCTTGGTTACAGGGTTTTACCGGAAAAAATAGAATCAAAAACAGCTCGTATGTTTCGGATACAAAGCCCAAAGCCAGGCGCAGATGTCCGCATTATTTTCAGCATACGAGACAGCTCTGCGGAACTGATATGGAATCAAGAAAACCATACGTTTGAGTTTGGCGAAGCGCCAACTGAAAACGAAACCAGAAAAACAATTCAGGATACACTGAACGCTCATAATAAAGAGAAGCAGCATCGCCAGATTTATGAAGTCCTCACAACTCTTAACTCCAGTAAAGAGGTGGATGCTGGTATAACGCTGTTTTTCCCAATTCCCCTTGATAACGAACGGGTGCAGTTTACCATATACGATACGCCCGGCACCGACAGTAATTACGGTGAGCATCAACAGATTTTGCAAGACGCATTGTCCGAGCAAACACACTCTATCCTCATATTTGTTGCCGCTCCGAACAAAACCGAAGGTGAAGGAAATAACGTTTTGCTCAACTACCTTAAGGAAGCGGAGCGAAAAGACAGCAGAACAAGCATCGACATAGGACGTTCATTATTTGTTATTAACTGGGCAGACAGTATAGGCCCTGCTGAACGTTGTGACTTGCAAAAGGCAAAGATAAAGGACAAATCCGATGATAGCTTTTCAATTCAGCTATCGGACAAAAAGTTATTCTTTACATCAGCAAAAGTTGCCTATGCGGCACGAGCTGAAGTAAATAAAATTGCCACGAAAGACGAAGAGTTTACTATTAGGCAACAGCGTAATACTGTCAATGATGAAGAGTTTGGCCGCTATTACCGCCAAAATCTTGTAGCCAAATCAGAATACGGCGCGCAAAGGCTGCATAAACTTTGTGATGATGCCCTCGCCGTTGCTGAAAAAAATAAGGATACCCCTGAAGTTTTGCGCATTTGCTCCGGTCTGTTCGCTCTTGAAGTGGAAATCGCCACCTATGGTGAAAAATATGCGGCGGCTGTTCGAGCATTTGCGATTATTGACAGTGTTGACAAAGCCCTGTCGACTATGAACAAGGCAGCCAAGTCTTTCGAAAGTCAGACCCAAGAGGACCTCAATAAAATCAACCGAGAGATTGAGGAGCTGCGTAAGACTATTACCGACAGCATTGAGGATGCCTACGCGAAACACGAATACCCAAAAGATCAAAAATTGCCGCCTGACGTGTTGAAAAAATTGCAGATCGACAGCCAATCTCTTCAATCTGACATCGTTGGACGCACTATCGAATATCTCGATCAGTTACTTAAAGGCCGTTTTTTTGGGTTTGGTAAAGTTAAATACAAGGCGGAGCATAAGAACAAAGTGATCCAGCAAGTTACTTCCGTATTGAATAACTTCACAAGGAATTTTCTGAAAGGGCGCCAGCAGTTATTGGAACAAATCCGTGATGCCTTCATTAACGACATCAGGCAAGAAATTAATGCTAACGGAAGTATAAGCGACAATGCAAAAGATTTTGTTCTGTCCATCCGCCCGCCGGAAATAAAAGAGGCAGCAAATTTGATCGAATTTGGAGAAATGTACGATAGCAAGAAACGCGCGGATAAATTTTTATGGGTTGACACTTCGCATATAGACAAGGATGAGTTTCTTCAGGATGTTGATAAGAAGCTAACCCGGATCGCCACAGGTATGGCTACTGATTTTGCGAATGACTTCCGTGCAACATTAGCAAGCGTTTTGAGTGTAATTGAGGCGGAGTTTACGCAAAACACTGAAAAATACTCTTTGCTTATGCAAGCAAAGCTTGAGGATAAAAATGCCATGGAACAGTTGTATGAAAAAATAGTTGCGGCAGGTAAAGACTTACGGGAATGCCAAGATGAACTGACTAAAGTGATATGGAGCGTAAAAGATAATGGTTAATTACTACATAGAAAATGGCGAAGTAACTCGCGACAAAATTGCTATGGATATTAAGTATCGCAAAATCACTCGCGATGCAATTGAACAATTGTGTGCAGATCAATGTATAAAAGATGCTTTCATCGGCTCGTCTTTTCCCGATAAAAAACCAAAAAAGGACTGGAACAAGGAATATCTCGGCCGCCTGTCATATGCCGTTGTTGGCGAGAGCTTCAACCGTGATTACCTGCTCTACCTTGATGAAGTGGCTGACTTCGTGTCCAGGGCCAAGTTCAAAAAGGTGGTTATCGCGGGTGTGATCATTGTGCTTGTGATTATCGCTGGTGTGATAATCTGTAAGTATGTCCTGGGTTCAGAGGCAGTAAAAGCGGGCGCGGCCGCTTTGTAATCAGCGTTAGTATTGGGAGTGACAAGATGAAGGCAAACACCAAAATCCCCAACGAGCAAACTCTGCTTGACAACCTCGGCAAGATTGCCTATACCCTGGACAAGGCATACCTTTCGCGCCTTGATAAAGATTATGGGGTTTTGCCTTTTGATGAGATTTATAATAAAGATGAACCCATTACCTTTCCAGCTAATATCCGGGCGCTTCAAATAAAGCGTTGGGTATATGACAAGGACGAAAAAATAGCGGACTGCTTTAAAAATGTGATGAGCGTATTCGCTGGAAGCGACAGTTCGCTTGCTCTGGTCGTGCACAGAACCACCGCCGGTTCCGATATGTTTTTTGTGACCAGGAATATAGGACAGGCGCGAAACGAAGACAGTAAAAATGATATTGAACTGCTCAGGGCTTCTTTTCACGGGAATTTTCCTGGAACTGAAATATCAGTGCTTGACGCCAGGAACGGCGAGACTCAGCCCCGGCTTGACTTTAGCCGCTTTACGTCCATTGCCGCATTGAGTAATATTCCGTCTGAGAAATCAGAGGATTACATTTGCCAGGGAATCGACAAATTACTGAATGGGGTTATACCTAAAACTGAAGCTGAAAATTACTTCATAATCATCCTGGCTGAAGCGATTCCTCAGACTATGCTCCGCGAAATATTAAGCGGATACCAGGAAATGGCGACAGCGATAACGCCATTTGCGGGGTATCAGTTCCAGGCGGGGGAAAACGCCACAGAAACCGAAGGCGAAATGGAATCTCTCTCGCACAGCGACGGCATAAGCCACTCCGTGACAAAAACGCACTCAATTAACGTCGGTTTAAATGGCGGCGTCAATTCATCCACAAGTGTAACGGCAGGCGGCGGGGCGAGTGCAGGCATTTTGGGGATAGGTCTTAGCACCTTTGCGGCTATCACGAAAACGCTCGGCGCAAGTCTTGGCGCCTCTCTCGGGTATGGTTACAGTTGGGGCACAACCGACACAAAAAGCACTACCGATACAGAGACAAAAGGCACGAACCACAGTGTTTCACTCGGTACATCCGAAAATACGACGTATACATACAAGTCATATATCGTTGCAAACCTGATAGAAAAACTCGAGGCGACCATAAAAAGAATCAACGAAAGCCAATCAACCGGACTCTGGAAGTGTGCGTCTTATGTGTTAGCACAGGACGCCAAATCAAGTAAAAACATCGCCAACTTTCTACGTTCAATAACACAGGGCGACGATTCGTTTATTGAACCCTCTTTCATTCAAGAATGGTCATATAAAAATGATAAGGGCGTCACAACCTTTGGTGAAGCTATAAAATACCTTCAACATTTTTGTCACCCTGTCTTTGTGAATGGACGGGATAATATCATTGTAACGCCAACTATGAACGCATCAACAACTGAATTGGCGAACGTATTCGCCTTCCCGCGCTATTCCGTGCAGGGACTGCCTGTGGTGAAGTGTGCGCGTTTTGGGCGTGAACCACATTCCTTGACCGGGTTGAAACCGGGCATTGACATCGGGTGCACCTGCCACATGCACGCCAAAGAGGAAAATAACCGAATAAAGCTGGGCAAGGATGAGTTTACCAAGCACGCCTTTATTACCGGTTCTACCGGTTCAGGTAAAAGCAACACGATATATAAATTGATTGAGCGACTCTGCCCCGCCGAAAAGAAAGACGTTACATTTCTGGTTATTGAACCGGCCAAGGGAGAATACAAAGACGTCTTCGGCGGCCGCGATGATGTGACCGTGTATGGCACAAATCCCTTTAAGGCTCCGAATCTTCTTCAAATTAACCCCTTCAGTTTTCCTGATGACGTTCACGTTCTTGAACATATCGACCGGCTGGTGGAGGTATTCAACGCCTGTTGGCCGATGTATGCCGCGATGCCTGCAATACTCAAAGAGTCGGTAGAGAAGGCGTATGAAGATTGCGGTTGGAGTTTGAAACTATCCAAATATCCTGGCAGGTTTCCGACCTTCTCCGATTTGCTGGCAATGCTCCCGAAAGTCGTTGACAGTTCGGCATATTCTGCCGATACAAGCAATGACTACAAGGGCGCGTTAATCACCCGTATACGTTCACTCACTCGCGGGATACACGGTCAGATTTTCTCGGAAGATATTCAGCCCGCTGAGTTGTTTGATAAGAATGTTATTATTGATCTTAGCCGGGTGGGCTCACAAGAGACCAAGGCGCTGATTATGGGCATTCTTGTTCTGAAACTGCAAGAGCATCGCATGTCTGAAGCCGCCAATAGCGACAACGCATTGAAGCACATCACCATACTTGAAGAAGCGCACAATCTTCTGCGGCGCACTTCAAGTGAGCAGTCTCAAGAAAGTTCCAACTTGCAGGGAAAATCTGTGGAAATGATTGCCAACGCAATCGCGGAAATGCGCACCTACGGAGAAGCTTTCATTATAGCAGACCAGTCGCCCGGACTTATGGATATGTCGGTGATTCGTAACACGAATACGAAAATTATCATGTGTCTGCCCGACGAGAGTGATCGTAAACTTGTCGGAAAAGCGGCAGGGCTGACAGATTCACAAATCGAGGATTTGTCACGCTTAGAGCAGGGCGTGGCGGCGATTTCACAGACCGGCTGGCTTGAACCCGTGCTGTGTAAAGTTGATGAGTTCACAGATAAGCGCTCACTAAAAAAGCGCTTCAAAGGAGTTGCATTTACTTGGGCAGATGATGAGAGCCTGGCTGTTCAGCAATTTTTGAGTGCAGCGCTTGATGTCGAGCATGGTAAGTTGACGCAGGAGGTTGTCGATACAATTCGCAAGTGGTACGCCAATTTGGAACTGAGTGAAAAGTCACGCCGAATTTTTGAGAATATCATCGAAGGTAACAGCGTTGACGACAGACAGAAGATGCTGGTGATCTACTATGCTGTTGGCGGCAAGCTCAAAGAAATCGTGTCCCGCGAAGATGCCATAGCCGAGGTGAGGAAGACGCTCGCCGGCAAATACGCTATTGAAGAGAATAGTGAAGTGATACGCCGGGTAAACGAATTATTCCTGCTCTATTTCCCTGTAAATGCCATTCTTGATAATACTATTGAGCGGGCAGAAAAATTGAGGAAGGAGGGCAGTCCATTATGATTGAATCGGTTGGTTCAATGGTTGAAAAGGCCGCGGAAAAAGATATTGAGAAATCTTCTACCTTTTTTGATAAACTTGAATCCGCGATTGAAGTGGCCAAGCCGGAGATAGAAAAGAAAACGGAAGCGGTTAAAGCGTTCTGGGATAGCCTTGCAAATGACTGTCTCAGCACTTATGAGGACAGAATAAGGCAAACACCAAAAGAGGGGGAGCGGGGCCATTGGGAGGGCGAACGCGGAGAGTCGAAATACATACCGTCTGATGAGAAAATAAAGGAAATCCTTTCCAAATATGGGCTGGACGGCATTGTCTATGAAGATGGCGTACCAGATTTTTCGGGCTGCGCAGAGGCAACTGTCGAAATTGACGATATGTCTGAGAGTCGAGAAAGTAAAGAGGGGATAGTTGGCAACTATGAGCAGGCAGACCAGAAATGCGCCGAGCAATGGAACGCGGAAGGGCGTGATGGCAAAACAGACTGGACTGCGCGTGATGTTGCCAACTGGCGACGTGAGAATGGTTACACTTGGCATGAGTGCAACGACCGTAAAACGTGCCAGCTTGTACCGACCGAGATAAATGACTATTTTGGGCACTTTGGCGGCGTCGGCGAGTGCAGGAAAGCTAACTCTCTGGAGGATGGATTCGATGAATAAACAAAAGATGAGTATTTGGGGGCGTGAATTTGAGCTTGAAGTTATCTTTGATTGCTACACAGGAGAAGAAGTCCTGACTGCCCAACAAGACGCACTCGCAGAATTTCTGTCAGCCGCCGGAAAACTCATCGGTGAAGCTAAACAGTCAGTTGAGGAGTATTGCATCAAGCACAACGCTGACGAAATAGGCTCTGCGACTATTGGGAACATCTTCAAATATGTGATGCCAAAGTCACTATATGTTCAGCGCACTGTGGACGGATCTCACGTTGTCGGATTGATGTGCGCTTATAAGTTCGATGCTGATAAGGGTATCGCGATTGTGTTCAAGAACAGAAGTCTGGAAAAAATCGGAACGCAGAATATTATTCTTTAAGAATAGCTTTGTCATGCAAATCTGCTTTATCATTCCAGGATGAATTTACAGGCTTTGTAGCGTAGAATCAGGCCCTCATTTACAAATTGGGGCTATACTGAATACGAAATGGGCTGTCAAAATGGCACTATGGTTCGAATGCCAAAATGGAGTTTTAATTTGAGAGCGAGTCTTTAGCGGACTTCAAAAGAGGTAACAGTGGAGGTAATTGCAAACCCATCAAATCAAGACCGGGTATGGTTTGCAACAGATTCAGCGCCCATCGGTACTCTGACAAGCCACCCAGTAAAGTATGCCCAAGATTGTCAAGGTGTGATTCAATTTCGCCGATGTGCGTCATTATCTCATTAAGGACATATCTGTGAGCATCTGTCAGGTCACCTTCAAGAGCCGCCAAAAGGTCAGCTTTACTGGCTTTTAAACGGTTGCCGGCCAAGGCCAGAGCATCTTCCGGGCTGCCACCTTCAATCAGGCATCGTGTCATACGCTGGGCCGCTTTACCATGCAAATCACTGACCACGACGCCCAACCGTATCCCCGCCCCACTCAGTATCTTGTGCAGACGGTTTTTTTCCGCAGCCAAAGACCGGGTCAGTTTCTGATACTGACGGGAAATAAGCCGCAAGCTGTCCATGTCCGCTGTGGGCACGAGGCCCGGCCTCAACAGACCCGCACGGCCCAGCATCGCCATCCATCCATTTAAAATGCTCTCGCCCTGCAAAAATCCCAGGGCAATCGCTTGAAAATCATGCTACCCCGGTAATAGCTCTAAAAAGGTAGTCATCATTCCATCCGAGTTTTTTGCGTTTGCACTTTAAGCTG
>QMCD01001700.1_pt1 | contig 13755 bp, 7 predicted proteins | sample 1821841 | NCBI WGS metagenome assembly QMCD01 (sample SAMN01991225, study PRJNA193472) | Termite gut metagenome, whole genome shotgun sequencing project. | isolation source: worker | host: Macrotermes natalensis | reverse complement strand
ATCTCGTACTACAACGAGAGTGTGTTCAAGTTCAGGATGGATCCCATGTCGGAGTTCCACAGCAGCAAAAATATAGCCCCCGACGTAAATGCGATAGTCGAAGACCGGCGAGCCGATCTGTGGCTCGGAACGAGCAACGGGCTTATCTTTATGGACCGCAAAACCGGCCGGAGGGATATCTATCAGCACATCCCGGGACGCAACTCATTGTCTGGCGACGTTATAGTGAGTATGCTTGAAGCCCGCGACGGCAGGATTTGGATGGGTACCTTCCGCAACGGACTTAATGTTTTCAACGGACGGACATTCACGAATTACAGGCACGATCCGCAGAACGGGAACTCGCTCGTCTCCGACGACGTGTGGGCCTTGGCCGAGGGGGCCGACGGGTATATATGGATAGGCACCCTTGGTAAGGGCTTGCAGGGTTTTGATCCGCGTACCGGGAAATTCACCCTCTATTCCCGTCCGGGTTCCGGATTCGAACATGATTACGTCACCTCGCTTCTGGTGGGGCGCGACGGTAACATCTATATGGCCACCACCTATGGAATCACTGTCTATTCGCCTGCGACGGATTCGTTCGAAAGATGGCTTACCAACAAGACGGGTACCCAGAGCCTGCTGCACTCCAGCCTGAACTCGATCTATGAGGACAGCCGCGGTTTATTGTGGATCGCCACCGCCGAAGGGCTCAACGTTTACGACCGCCGCAGAGACGAGATAACAGTGCCGATAAGCGATCCGGTGTTCAGGCCATCGTCGAGGACAACGACAAAAACATGTGGGTCACCACCACGACCGGCATCAGCTCCATCGTGGTGAACACCGACCCGCGGACAGGACAGTACACCTACTCCAGCCACAGTTACGGCGCTTTCGACGGTCTGGAGGGCCAACAATTCAATCCGCGCGCCATTCTGAAAACACTCCGGGGCAGAATCATCGCGGGAGGTGTACGGGGATTGAGCTTTTTCGAGCCCGAGGAGTTGAAGTACAACATAAACACACCTAAAATCGTCTTCACAGGACTGCGACTGTTCGGCGAAGAGGTGAAAATCGACAGTCTTTACGGAGGCAACCGCATTCTGACCGCCGCGCTTAACAACACGGAGTCCATCAGGCTGCGGTTCAAACAGAATGATTTCTCGGTCTCATTCTCGGCAATGGACTACGTTCTGCCCGAAAAGACCCGTTACACATATATGCTCGAAGGGTTGAACTCAACCTGGCTCGACACCGACGACAACACGCTGACCTACACCGAACTCGCACCCGGGCACTACACCCTCAAAGTGAACGCCATCAACAGCGACGGCTTCACCAACGATGAGACCTCCAGTCTCGAAATCGTGATAGATCCTCCTTTCTGGGCCTCGCCCGTGGCGTATCTCATGTATATCGTTCTGGCAACGGGTGTGCTTTTGCTGGCCCGCCGGCAGGTCCAGATAGGAGAACGCAACCGATTCAAACTCGTGCAAATTGAACAGGAGGCACAACACCAGCACGAAATAGATGACATGAAACTGAGGTTCTTCACCAATGTCGGCCACGAACTGCGCACTCCGCTCACCCTGATAATATCACCTCTGGAGAGTGTCATACGCCAGATGGAAAACGGCGGCCAAAAGAGCAAACTCGAAATGGTTCGCCGCAACGCCATGCGGTTGCTGCTGCTGGTCAACCAACTGCTCGATTTCCGGAAAAGCGACGTCAATGCCCATCGCCTGAATGCCCAGCAGGGCGACATCGTGGATTTCATACGCGGCATCTGCAACTCGTTCGGCGAATACTCCGAGAAGGAAAACGTGCATCTGACATTCTTCACCGCCGTGGAGGAGCTCTGGATGGCCTTCGACGAGGATAAGATCGGCAAAGTGGTAATGAACCTGTTGTCGAACGCTTTCAACTTCACTCCCGATGGCGGACGGGTCGATGTGGCGCTCTCCGTGTCGGCGGATGAGGATGGCACCGAGAACCTGGAGATCAGAATATCGGATACGGGTGTGGGTATAGCCGACGCGGATAAAGAACTTATCTTCGAGCGTTTCTATCAGGTGCATCCATCGGGCGGAGGACAGCGGTCGAGCGGAAGTGGCATCGGCCTCCATCTGGTCAGGGAATTCACCTCGCTACACGGTGGAAAGGTAACGGTGCTCGACAACGTGGACCGCGGGAGCGTTTTCGTAGTGACCGTGCCCGTAATACGCCACGCAGCGGGAATCGACGCAGGGACCGGAGCGACAGGAGGCTCCGGGCAGAGACAGAATCTGTCCGTACCGTCCGCGGCAACCGTGCAAAAGCAGGAACAGGAGCGGGAACCGATGCCGGAGTCCGGAGACCGTCCCGTGATCCTCATCGTCGACGACAACAAGGATTTCCGTATTTTCATGAGAGACTGCCTGGAGGTCGATTACCACGTCGAAGAGGCCGCCAACGGCGACAAGGCCTGGAGTGTGATCCCGACACTGCAACCCGACATCATAGTGAGCGATGTGATGATGCCCGGCATGGACGGCAACGAACTGTGCCGGTTGGTGAAGAGCGATATCCGCACCTCGCACATACCCCTGATCCTGCTCACCGCCCGCTCCAACAAAGAGCAAAAGGTGGAAGGACTGGAATGCGGCGCCGACGACTACATCACAAAACCGTTCGATTTCGACATCCTCGCCCTGCGCCTGCGCAGACTGTTGCGGCAGAGGCGGCAGAGACACGAGGGTTTCACCCCGCTGATGGAGATCAATCCGAGTGAAATAACCATCACCTCGCTCGACGAAAAGTTGATCAACAAGGCGATCAAATATGTAGAGGACAACATTGGACGCCCCAAGTTGTCGGTCGAGGAACTCAGCGCCGAGTTGGGGATCAGCCGCGTCAACCTCTACAAGAAGATGGTCTCCATCACGGGCAAAACGCCGATCGAATTCATAAGGGTCGTGAAACTGAAACGCGCCGCGCAATTCCTGCGAGAGAGCCAACTCAATATCTCGGAGATAGCCTACATGACGGGGTTCAGCAATCCGAAATTTTTCCGAAAGTATTTCAGAGACGAATTCGGGGTGCTCCCCTCGGAATACCAGAACAAAGAGGGCTTTGACACACCATCTTCCCCTTTTTCATAACATAAATACCCCGTCGGGGAATCGCTTTGCAAAAAAACGAATCCCTGCCGTTCCGGTTTTGCCACTAACTTGCCGGCTCGAAATATACGCTCTGCATTAAACCTTTAAAAAAAGCATGAAAACCGCACGCAGTATGAAAAAGATCCTATCGTTTGCCGTCTCGATCACGGCAGTCGCCCTGTTGTGGGCATGTTCGAACGGCCGTATGCCGGACGACGACATAGTATACAGCATAACACAGAACGGCGAGGGAATAAGTACGTTGAACTTCGGTTACGTCGCCGGAAAGCAGGTTTTCCAACTGAAGGTCAACGCCGCGTGGACTCTCGCCAGCAACCGCGACTGGTGCACGCTGTCCAACCTGTCGGGCAATGCGATGGCCGAGGCTCAAACCATGAATATTGCCGTGACGGTGGAGAGAAACGGCGGAACGGAACCGCGGAACGGAGTTATCACACTGACGGCAGGGGGCAAAACGGCCGAGATAACCGTCACTCAGGATTGCCGCGAGACCATTGAAAGGCCGCAGGGAATGGAGTTGACGGCGACAGAACTCGTTAAACAGATTCACATGGGTTGGAATCTGGGGAACACCCTCGAAGCCATTTTTGAGCCGGGTGTATGGGGCGAGCCGGAAACCGCATGGGGAAATCCCAAAACAACACGCGAACTGATAACGGCCGTCAAGGAGATGGGATTCAACGCCGTCAGATTGCCGTGCAGTTGGAACCAATTCCTCGACGCGGACAACAACATCGACCCCGCGTGGATGGCCCGCGTGAAAGAGGTGGTCGATTACTGTGTCAGCCAGCAGGTCTACGCGCTGCTCAATATACACTGGGATCAGGGCTGGATGGAGGAGCATTGCGGAAAGACCTACATGACCAATGCCGAAATAGACGCGGTGGATGCCAAACTCGCCAAAATATGGACACAGATAGCCACTACGTTCAAAGACTACGACCAATACCTGCTTTTTGCCTGCGGCAACGAGCCCAATGCGGAGAACGAGGCTCAAATGGCGATTCTCGCTCGATACGAGCAGACCTTCGTCGATGCGGTGCGCGCGACTGGCGGCAACAACCGATTCCGCAATCTGATAGTCCAGGGCCCCAACACCAACATGGAGCTGTCATTGGATATAATGAAAATGCCGGAGGATAAAACGCCGGGCAGTCTGATCTTTGAGGTGCACTTCTACTCCCCGTGGTGGTTCGTCTATCCCGACTACAATGAATACTCCACATTCTTCTGGGGCAAAGATTACATCCGATACGGCAAATACGACCATGGGTGGCAGGAAGACGAGTTTCTGGCACTGTTCAGGGATCTGAAAGAAAAATTCGCCGATAACGACATTCCCATGATCGTGGGTGAATTCGGAACGGGGCCAAACGCTCCGAAACTCGACCATATAGATCCGGAATTACTCGACGAGGCCGATGCATCGCGCTGTTACTACCACGGCTTCATGGTCGAAAATTTCAAGAAAAACGGGATGGCTCCGTTCCTGTGGGATACCGGAGGTTTTATCAACAGGCACAACTACACCATCATAGACCAGACGTGCATCGACGCCATTTTCGAAGGAGCGAACAAAGGAAATTATCCGTTTTAAATCCACGTCCGGATGAAAAGAATTACGGCACTGCTGGTGAGCATTGTTGCGACGGCAAACTGCGCGCTCTTTGCTCAGACCACTTTCAGGAACCCTGTTTTGACCGGCATGAATCCCGATCCCAGCATCTGCCGGGTGGGCGACGATTTCTATCTGGTCACCTCGACTTTCGAGTACTTTCCCGGGCTGCCCGTTTACCACAGCAAAGACCTTGTCAACTGGAGGCTGATAGGCCACGCCCTGACCACACCCGAGAGTAATCCGCTGAAAGGCGCCGCCGCAGCATGGGGAGGCCAGTACGCTCCCACATTGCGCTATCACGACGGCATGTTCTACGTCATAGGCACCAACTACGGCGGCGAGGGTTCGCGGGGGATCTCGTACGTGAGTGCAAAAGACCCCGCCGGGCCGTGGTCGGATCCGATATGGATCGGAGAGTGGTATGTCGACCCGTCGCTGGAATTCATAGACGACACCGTTTATTACCTCAGTCCCGACAATGCAGGCAGTTTCCTGCTGGGTACGATCGACCTGAAGACAGGTAAGTTCATCGAACCGCTACGCAAGGTGGCCGCCGGTTTGGGCGGTTCTTCTCCCGAGGGTCCCCATCTTTATAAGGTGAACGATTACTACTACATCCTGTCCGCCGAAGGAGGAACGGGCTACGAGCACCGTGAAGTGATACAGCGAAGCAAATCACCCTGGGGCCCATACGAACCGAGTCCCGTCAACCCCGTGCTTTCCAACATGAGCGTTCCGGAGCATCCTTTCCACGCGATAGGTCATGCCGATCTCGTAGAGCTCAAAGACGGCTCCTGGTGGGCGGTTTGCCTGGGAATCCGTCCGCGTAACGGCAGGTATCAACATCTGGGACGCGAGACTTTTCTGGCACCGATTACATGGGATGCCGACGGATGGCCGAAAGTGGGTACGGACGGCATCGTCGAAGAGGAGTTCCCGCGTCCGAACCTGCCGGTACACGTGTGGGAAAAAGACCCCGTACGGGACGAGTTCGACGGCGGTACATTGAACCTGTACTGGCAATTCCTGCGAAACCCCTATGCCGAAGACCGGTCGCTCACAGAAAGGCCCGGCTACCTGCGCCTCAACGGCTCGAAACGCGATTTCAGCCAAAACGACTCGCCCGCATTCATCGGCAGACGGCAAACCGCTTTCGACATAACAGCCTCCACGAAAATGGACTTCGATCCCACAGCCGAGAACGAAGAGGCGGGACTTGTGGTCAGAGCGGACGATAAGAACCACTACGATCTGCTCGTCACCCGCCGCAACGAAAAGAGGGTCGTGATGCTCCGCAGGTATTTACAGGACAAGGTGGCCGGGGAGAGCTGCAAGGAGATACCCGACGGAGAGGTCGTGTTGAGTATCGAAGCCACCGATTCGGAGTACAAATTCCTTGTGCAACCGCAGGGCAAAGAGGCTCAGCTGATCGGCACGGCCTCCACAAAAGATCTATCCAACGAAATGGTCGGGGGCTTCACCGGAGTGTTCATCGGCATGTACGCCTCGGGGAACGGCAAACCGAACACGAATCCGGCCGATTTCGACTGGTTCGATTTCGAGGAAAATCCGGAAATACGATTCGAAAATACCATAAAAGTCGAAGCCACCGACTCCGATGAAACCGTCATCGAAAAAGCTGCCCATGTCGTTCCCTCCCCCAATCAACTTGCGGCATTGCAGAATGAATTCATCGCTTTCATACACTTCGGCCCCAACACCTACACCAAAACCGAGTGGGGTAACGGAATGGAAGACCCCGGAGTGTTCGACCTGAAAAAACTTGACACCGACCAGTGGTGCGAAGCCATGAAAGCCGCCGGCATGAAGATGGTGGTGCTCACGGCCAAACATCACGACGGTTTCGTGTTGTGGCAAAGCCGCTACACAAAGCACGGAGTCATGTCCACCGACTTCGAAGGAGGCAAAGGCGATATCCTTAAAGACCTGTCGGCCTCCTGTCGGAAGTACGGACTCAAACTCGGTGTTTATCTCTCGCCGGCCGATCTGTACCAGATCGAACACCCCGACGGACTGTACGGCAACCTGAGCCCGTACACCGAACGAACCATTCCGCGCGAGATTCCGGGACGCCCGTTTGCCAACCAAACCAAATTCAGGTTCGAGGTGGACGACTACAACGAGTATTTCCTCAACCAACTCTTCGAAGTGCTCACCGAATATGGCCCCGTGCACGAAGTGTGGTTCGACGGCGCGCACCCCAAAACCAAGGGCGGACAAAAATACAACTACTCCGCCTGGCGCGAGCTTATCCGCACGCTGGCCCCCGAGGCCACCATATTCGGACGGGAAGACATCCGCTGGTGCGGCAATGAAGCAGGACACACGCGCCAGACGGAGTGGAACGTCATTGCCGCCTATACGGACGACCCGCGTGGGATGAACGAATACATGGATCTTCACGGCGATCTCGGCTCACAACACACATTGCTGAACAAAGAGAAGCCATACTATCTGCATTACCAGCCCGCCGAAACCAACACCTCCATCCGCGAGGGTTGGTTCTACCGCGACGATACCCATCAGCGAACCCGTAACGCCGACGATGTGTTCGACATCTACGAGCGATCCGTGGGCGGAAATTCCATCTTCCTGCTGAACATTCCGCCAACGCGCGAGGGCAATTTCTCTCATGTGGATGTAGCCGTGTTGAAAGAGACCGGAAGGCGCATAGAAGAGACGTACGGACACGATCTGCTCGAAGGCGGCAGTGTGAACACAGAGGCCGAAGGGATTGTGGTATCCGTGCCCGGGCCCGTCACTTTCAACCGTATCGCCCTGCGGGAAGATATCGCGACCCGCGGAGAACGCGTGGAGAAACATGCGGTGGATGTGTGGACGGACGGAGGGTGGAAGGAAATTGCGCAGGCCACCAACATCGGGTACAAACGAATACTCCGCTTTCCCGAAGTAACTGCCGACAAGATCAGAATACGCATCGTCGAATCACGCCTCGATCCGGCGATCGCCCGCATCTCCGCCCACTATTACCGCAAACATCCACCACTGCTGAGTGCCGAAAGGGACTCGGAAGGATCGGTGACAATTTCGGCCCAATCGAGCGATTTCGACTGGAGCAACTGGAACAATACGGAGACCGGAGTGCGCCGCAAATCGGATAACACCGCAAAAACGGATAATAAGGATTATACGATATACTACACCACCGACGGAAGCGAACCGAACGAAAAATCGAAGATATACACGGCTTCTTTCGACATGAGGGGCGGAGAGTTGAAGGCCATGGCGTACATCGACGGCGAAAAGGGTGCGGTGTATCACGAGCGCTTCGGTTTGCTAAAAAAAGGATGGAAACAGCCGGACGCCGACAGTGGCACAAAGGCCCTTGTCATCGACCTCGGGAGAGCTGAAAAGCTGGCCGGTTTTGCCTACACCCCGCTGCGGCAACAGGCTGAAAATATGGTCGTGGAGGGAATTTTCCAGATAAGTACCGATGGCAGGGAGTGGAAAGAGGTGGAGAGTTTCAGCTTCGGGAATCTTGTCAACGATCCGACCAGGCGCTATCATTATTTCGGCACACCGGTGAAATCCCGCTACATACGCCTCGTGCCCGGCCGGACGGTCTCCGACGGAAGTATAGGAAGTATAGGAAGCATCGACGAATTGGACATTTATTAATCATACGTTTTTCATGAAAACAATCAAACGTTTTTTATTAGTAACGACCCTGGGGGTTAACGTTTTGTCGCTCGATGCACAGGAGTTGTATATCGGCGCAAACTACCATCCGCACGACGATAAAAACATCGAAAAGATAAAGAACGATATCCGTCTTATGAAAGAGGCCGGTTTCAACGTCACCCGTCTGGGCCATCTGGCATGGGACAGCTACGAACCTGCCGAAGGCGTATTCGACTTCGAATGGTTCGACTCGGTGATGGATCTGATGGCCGACGCAGGCATAGGTGTCGTTCTCGACATCGCCACCCGTCCGGCTCCCCTGTGGCTGCACCACAAATACCCATCGGTGAGCGTTACCGACGCCGAAGGGAACAGGTTGTATCCCAACCACCGCTATATGGACGATGTGGGCGACCCGATGTATCAGCAGTACGCCATGCGCTATGTCGACACCCTGTCGAAACGCTATGCAAAACACCCTGCCCTGCTCGCATTCGGCATAGATAACGAACCGGGCGACGGCCCGATCTCCTACTCCGAAACGGTACGCCGGCGGTTCGTCGAATGGTTGCAGGATAAATACACCTCCACCGACAACCTCAACGAAGCGTGGGACACACAGCGCTGGTCGCGAAGGATCAATCTGTTCGACGAGGTGGGACTGCCCGCTTCAGGAAACATCAAGGGCGCGCCCGAGAGAGTGCTCGATTTCCGCCGGTTCATATCCGATGAGGTGGGCGGCTTCTTCCTGAAAGTGATCGACAGGGTAAACGAGAATGCCCCGGGTGTGTTGCTCAACACCAACGCCTGGTATTACAGTCCCCTGAAATACATGGATTACGCCCCCGTGGCCTACTCCGGAAAAATGACCCGTCAGGGCAACGGCTTCTATCCGGGTCCGTCGCTGATCACCAATTGGGGCGTGGCGGATGCCCTGTTCGGCATTACCCGCATCCAGTTCGAAAGCAACAACCCCTTCTGGTGCTCCGAGTTCACCACCATGACCGCCGCCCCGGGTTCCATCCGTAAATCGGCCTACGCCACCCTGATGTACGGCAACCAGATGGTGTGCGGCTGGACGTGGCAGAGCATGCACGGCGGCGAAGAGCAATATCTGCAAGGGATGATGGACTGGGACGGCATCACCAACCGCAAGTATGACGAATACAAAAAGATCGCCTCGGAATTCAGCAAGATCGAGAAATACTTCCCATATCGTTTGCAGGCCGAAGTGGGTCTTGCCTTCTCTTTTCCCAGCCAGATCGCAGGCAGCTACTTTCCCGAACCGCATCAGGATCAGGTGCAGGCGTGCTTCGGTATGTTCTACCATCGCAATATGGACGTTCGGATACTTGACATCGGCCACAGCACGCTCGATTATAAACTACTCTTCATTCCCGGCGTAACGGTTATGGACGAGTCTACGGCCGCCAAAATCCGCGACTACGTCAAGAACGGGGGAACGGTCGTCATGACCGCCAACTCGGCCGTGGTCGACGAAACCGGCAAGGTGTTCTCCACAACACGTCCCGGGCGGTTGAGCGACGTTTTCGGCATACGTGTAGCCGGATTCGAAGAGACCGAGGTTATGAACGAACTCTCTGAGAAAGCATATAAAGGCAAAAAAATCGGACTCGTCTACAAAGATAAAGCGATAGACACGGAGTCCGTCCGCTTCGACGTGATAGAGCCCCAGGGTGCCCGGGTGCTGGCAAGTATCACAACCCTGAACAGAGATTATCCCGTCGTAACCTCCCATGAATACGGCAAGGGAAGAGCCATCTACGTGGGCCTGCCTGCAAAAGGAGAGGTGCTCAACCCGATACTGGAGGAGCTGATCGCCGAGCTCTCCATCCCCAAAGGCCCCGAAGTGCCGGACGGAGTGATGGCGCGCAACATCGACAAGAACCATGTGCTCTACTTCAACACAACGGGCGAACCGCAGACAGTCGAGATCGAAGGAAAAGCCGGAAGCATCCTCTTCGACAGGGAGTACTCCGGCACGCTTACCATACCGCCGTACGAGCCGGAGTTTATCGAGCTCAGGTGATGGATGGATGGATGGATGGACGGGCAGACCGATCCGCAAATACCGACATAGCAAAAAAAACACTCACATGAAAAAGATCATTTACCTCCTGTCGGCAGCCATGATTCTGTCATGCCAATCAGGAAAGAAGAGCGGCAACATCGACTCCGTGGCATCGCCCGAGGGAACGGAGGTTTTTCAGGACAACTGGCAGAACATAGCCGAAAATTACAAATTTCCCGAATGGTTTGTCGACGCCAAATTCGGTATCTTTATCCATTGGGGCCCTTATGCCGTACCCGCATTCGGAAGCGAATGGTATCCCCGCCACATGTATCAGAAAGAGGATAACGTCTATAAACACCATATCGAGACGTGGGGCCCGCAGGATAAATTCGGCTACAAAGATTTCATTCCGCTGTTCAAAGCCGAAAAGTTCGACGCCGACGAGTGGGCGGATCTGTTCAGCAGATCGGGTGCCAGGTATGTTGTCCCCGTGGCCGAGCATCACGATGGATTCGCCATGTACAACAGCGACCTGAATGAATGGAACGCCGTGAAAATGGGCCCGAAGAGAGATATCGTGGGGCTGCTGAAAAAAGCCGTCGAAAAGAGAGGTCTCGTTTTCGGGGTATCCAGCCACCGCGCGGAAAATGCCTGGTTCTATAACGGGGGTATGCAGTTCCCGTCGGACGTGCAGGATATGAACATCTCGCTGTACGGCCGCCGCTACGACAACGAACAATACACCGAGGAGCTCGCCCGGGAATGGCTTGCCCATACATACGAGTTGATCGACAAATACCAACCCAAACTGATTTGGTTCGACTGGACGGTCAGCAACCCCGTCCTGATGCCATACTTCAACAAATTCATGGCCTACTACTACAACAATGCACTCGACTGGAAAGAGGAGGTGGTGGTCAACACCAAGCAGGGGTACCCCACCGACGTGCACGTGTGGGATGTGGAGCGCGGAAAATCGGGGAAAATGATGCAATTTCCATGGCAAACGGATACGGCGGTGGGCAAAAGATCGTGGTCGCACATCGACGGAGAGGAGAATAAAACTCCCGGACAAATCATACACGACCTGATAGATATAGTCAGCAAAAACGGGAATCTGCTGCTCAACATCGGCCCCCGAGCAAACGGAACGATCACCGAAGAACAAAAAGCGGTTCTCCTCGACATCGGCCGGTGGCTCGAAGTGAACGGTGAGGCGATCTACGGAACCCGCTGTTGGAAAAAGTTCGGAGAAGGAGATACGGAGCCCACAAAAGGGTCTTTCTCGGACAATGAAGCAACGGCCTACACCGCTGAGGATATTCGCTTTACCACAAAAGGCAACGACTTCTATGCCATAGCCCTGAATTGGGGCGAAGACGGATTACTCATAAAATCGCTGAACAGGGAGACTGTGGCCGATGCCCGGATCCTTAACGTCGGCCTCCTGGGTTCGAACGAGAAGATAAGTTGGGAGCAAACCGACGAGGGTCTGAGATTGTCCTTCCCCAAAAACAGACCATGCGAACATGCCTACGCTTTCAAAATATCTTTCGACAAGAGTGTGGGTGAACATCTCGAATCGGAGGCGGTGAACGAGGTGATGAAGCACGGGGCGTAAAGACTGCCGCAACAATTAACAATCAACATCTGTGAAAAGGTCTATTTCGCCGCGCTCGACTTTGTGGTACATGTCGGCCAGGGTGGCGACCACGGGCGAGATCATCTCGACCACCTCATCCGTGACTTCGGCGCGCTCGCCTTTCATACGATAAAGCATCGCGGCGTACAACGCCCTGAAAGTAAGCTCGATATCGCTGATCTCTTCGCGTCCCAAGGTCTTGCGCAGTGCCGGCAGCGACGGAGCCAAAAGTGCGAACAGCTCGCGATAGCAGCGTCCCACCGGCTGCTCCGTAAGCATCAGGTGCAGATCGTTTATCTCGCCGACCAGATGCAGTGTGTGGTCGAGGTGCCCACCCTCGGCCTTGCCCTCTTTTGTCAACAGTTCGGCGATCTCCATGTACCATTCGAGTGCCGAAAGTTTCCACTCGTCGGTGCCGTCGCGCGGAGCCACCAATGCCTCGAAAACGGCCCGCGGATCGAACTTCATCGCGCGCAGCAAATCCTCCAACTGCCAGATATACAGAATGTACTCGGCAATGTTCTCGTCGCGCTTCTGTCGTGCGATGTCCATGAGCCGCGCCCTTAGATGGAGAGTATCCTGACCGTTTGCAGCAGCCCGCGGTCGATCGGTTTGTCGTCACGGATGGCCTGCGAGAATGGTACGTGCACCAACTCCTCGTCGTCGATGCCGATCATGATGTTGCGTTGGCCATCCAACAATGCTTCGACTGCAGCCTGCCCCATGCGCGAGGCGATGATGCGGTCGTACGCCGTGGGCGAACCCCCGCGCTGGATGTGTCCGAGGATCGTCACGCGACTGTCGAACTGCGGGTACTCTTTGCGCACACGTTCGGCCAGGCCTATGGCGCCGCCGGTCGCCTCACTCTCGGCCACCAGCACGATCGACGAATTCTTGTCTTTTCGGAAACCGTTTTCGATCAGATCTGCCAACTGGTCGACTTCGGTCGCAATCTCGGGGATTATCGCCGCCTCGGCCCCCGTCGCGATTGCGCCGTTCAGGGCCAGAAAACCTGCGTTGCGGCCCATCACCTCGACGAAAAAGAGCCTCTCGTGCGACGAAGCCGTGTCGCGCAGCCGGTCGACCGCCCACACGATGGTGTTGAGCGCCGAGTCGTAGCCTATGGTTGTGTCGGTGCCGAACAGGTCGTTGTCGATCGTGCCGGGCAGTCCCACTATGGGTATGTCGTACTCCGCCGCGAAGATCCGTGCACCGGTCAGCGAACCGTCGCCGCCGATCACAACCAGCGCGTCGATCTTGTGCCGGAGCATGTTGTCGTACGCCCTCTTGCGGCCCTCTTTGGTTTCGAACTCTTTCGAGCGCGCGGTTTTAAGTATCGTGCCGCCCTGTTTGACTATGTTGGAGACGTTGTTCGTCTTGAAATCGACAATCTCGTCGTCGATCAGCCCCTTGTATCCGCGCATGATGCCTTTCACCTTCAGCCCGTTGTAGATGGCTGTGCGGGTGACGGCTCGGAAGGCTGCGTTCATTTCGGGCGAAGTTTCAATAATGGTGGCAACATCGGCTTTTGGAATGGGTGTTGACAAAAAGGATGTCGGTTTGGTGGTTCACTATGAAATTTCCGATTCTCTCGAAAATTATGTGCAGGAGGCAGGCAGAGCCGGACGGGATGAGAGCATCATTGCCGATT
>QMCD01002448.1_pt1 | contig 13771 bp, 8 predicted proteins | sample 1821841 | NCBI WGS metagenome assembly QMCD01 (sample SAMN01991225, study PRJNA193472) | Termite gut metagenome, whole genome shotgun sequencing project. | isolation source: worker | host: Macrotermes natalensis | reverse complement strand
CCTCGGTCGAAAATGTAGTACGCTCCCGGTTCGTATGGTATCTCTGGCATCGCCTTGGTGTCGTGCGTCGAAGCTGTCGTAATATGCACGAACGCAGGGATTTGTGTTTCGATATCATACAGCGTATGCATCTTGATCCCGCCCTTTTTCTTACGAAACTTTGCCCACCAGAACACTGACAGACACAGGTCTATGGTGGTCGAATCGAAAGCGTAGACGGAGCCGCCGAGTTTGAAAATGTCGCTCTTTCGTCGCCGTCGAGCCTGCTCGATCATGTAGGTCGCAAACTCCTCGAAGATACGATAATCGCGATTTTCGTTAGCCTTGGCAAGATTGCTTCGGGTGACCGATCTGCCCATTCCGAGATGGTAAAGTTTTCGATTATGGGCTTCCATCGCGACGATTAGGTCTCGGAGGCTTTCGCGGTTGGAGAGCTGGCCGAACATCATCGTAAGCAACTGATTCCAGCAGGAAAACGACTTTACATATCTGTCTCCCTGATATTTACGAGCAAGATAGTTAAAGTGATTCCTGTCTAAAAACTCGGCTAATTGGGCGAAAACGTACTTGTCTTTATGCATAACGGCCTGATTATGACCGCAAAACTAATTTCAAATCCGTTGACTCGAAAAACGCTTATAACAAATTGAATTTCAATTATTTCAAAGAACTTTTATGACTTTTTAGTGGACACTAATGAGGCTGGATTTTGGATGTTATGACTTGCATAGATGCTATCGGGAAAGAACTCTTCACTCTCGATGACGTTTACAAATTCGAAACAAAATTGAAACTGCTGCATCCGAATAACAATTTCATAAAAGATAAAATCAGGCAGCAACTTCAAATTCTACGTGACAAAAGCATAATCGAGTTTATCGGTCGCGGTAAATACAGAGCTGTAAAATGGGCATAACCCAAATCATAGGTGCGGCGGGCGAGAAGGCTGCCGAAGAGTGGCTTGCCGGTGAAGGTTTTGAAATTGTCGCGCGCAATTGGCGCAGCGGGCACTACGAACTCGATATCGTCGCCAAGCGCGGGGACACCATCCATTTTGTCGAGGTGAAAACGCGCGACGACGCCTCGTGGGAGTCGCCCGAAGATGCCATGAACCGGGCCAAACAGCGTTCGTTCCGCATGGCAGTGCAGGCGTGGCTCGCCCAAAACCCGAGCGACCTCGAGCCTCAAATGGATCTCATAGCCATATATACCTCTACCGACGGCAAACCACGGGTGCGCTACATACCCGAGACGGTCATATCCCGCTGGTAGGCAAGAGAGCGGCGCTATCGGTTTGCCACCAAACGGTAAGTATCCTGCGCGATAACCAACTCTTCGTCGGTGGTGACAACGGCAACGGTGACACGCGACGAGGATTTCGAGATTATCGCATCGCGTCCCCTGAGTCCGTCGTTTGCAGCGGCGTCGAACTCGACACCCATGAATTCAAGCCCCCTGCAAATGCGTGTCCGCGAGGCGTATTGATTTTCGCCCACACCGCCCGTGAAGATTATCATGTCGACACCCCCCATCAGCGCCGCATAAGCTCCTATGAAGTGTCTGATGCGTGCATCGTACATCGCAAGGGCGAGTGTCGCGCGCGCATCGCCGCTCTCGGCGGCAGCGGATATGTCGCGCATGTCGCTCGAGATACCGGAAATACCCAACACGCCCGAAGCCTTGTTCATCATGTCGCCCAACTCGTCGTAGCTCATGCCCTCTCTTTCGCCGATGAAAAGCAGCGCTCCCGGGTCGATGCTTCCCGTCCGGGTACCCATAATCAGGCCGTCGACCGGCGTGAAACCCATCGAGGTGTCGATGGAGCGTCCGTTCACAATAGCCGTTATCGAACCGCCGTTGCCTATATGACAGGTGATTATTTTCGAATTCGCAAGATCGAGACCTGCCATGCGCGACCCTTTTTCGGCGACGAAACGGTGGCTGGTGCCGTGAAAGCCGAACTTGCGCACGCCGTACTTCTCGTAGTATCTCCACGGCAGGGCGTACATGTAGTTTTCGGCAGGAATGGTTTGGTGGAACGCAGTATCGAAGACTGCGACCTGCGGCACATCGGGCAGCAACTCGGCTATTGAGAGGATACCTTGAAGATTTGCAGGATTATGCAACGGCGCAAGCTCGAAACAGGCGCGAATTTTTTCGATGACGTCGTCTGTCACCCGAGCGCTGTCGTCGAAGAAACTGCCCCCGTGCGCCACACGATGCCCCACGGCGCCTATTTCGGCGAGCGAATCTATGATACCGTGCCCGGAGTGGGTTATGGCCTCGATTATGAGGGCGATGCCCGTTTTGTGGTCGGGTATCGGCAATTCTTTAACAAAATTTTCGCGTCCTTCGACCTTAAGTACGATTTCACCTTCGGAAAGGCCCACGCGGTCGGCGATTCCTTTGCCCAACAGATGCGGCGAGGCGGCCCCCATGTCGATAACCTGATATTTGATCGACGACGAGCCGCAATTTAGAACGAGTATTTTCATCTATTTAATGTACGTTTGCAAAAACCGTTCGACGATGTCGAGCATCCCGTCGGTCCAAAATTCGCGGGAGCCGTGCCCTGCGCCGGACAGGCAATAATATTCATATTCTACCCCTGCCCGGTCGAGCGCTTCTGCCACCAGGTCGCTTTGACTCAGCGACACCAAAAAATCCCTGTCGCCATGCGCCACCAATACCGGAGGTGTCAGCGGGGTTATGTAGTGTACTGGACTTGCCCTGCGCGCCAAACGCGGATTATCTGATATACGGCCTCCGATAAGAAGTGCTTCCGGCGAGGTATCGGGATTCCGGTTCATCATGTTCGGGATAGCGGCCATCCCCTCCATGTCCGACGGGCCGAAATAGTCGACCACGGCATTGACACGGGCTGAAAATTCGCTATAAACGGGCGTATCCGGTTCGAGGTTGCCGGATGTGGCGCCAACGAACAGGGCTGTGTGCCCTCCGGAAGAGTCACCCCACACGAAGAGGTTGTCCGCATCCACATAATACTGCGCGGCGTTTTTACGCATGAACCTCACTGCCGTCTTGGCGTCCTGTACCTGCGCGGGAAACTGTCCGACGCTCGACGGACGGTATTCGACACTCGCAACAACATAGCCTCGCGCCGCAAGCCGGACGAGGTTCGGCGCAGCCATGTCGAGATTCTGTTTCATCCACGCCGATCCCGGCACGTAAATGATACAAGGCAGCGGATTCGACGATACTGCAGCCGCAGCCGGATAAAAAATATTCAGGTGCAGCGGTTGTCCGTCGCGCTCGACGTATACCACGCCTTTCAGCACCACCACCTCTATTTCCGCTTCATCGACCGTAGCTTCCCGAAAATCGAGAGTGACGGCCAACTCCGACGGAATGGCCGCAGGTAAATTTTGCGGATTCATCATTCCTGCACTCGGCTGGGCTTGTGTTTCGGCGATGGCCAGCAAGAACACCGCTAAAATCAAAAGTGCCGCAAAGCGGCGCGCAGGAAAAAGGCGAGGGAGGTAATTTAAAACATATTTGGGTTAATTATTTTTCACTTGTCTGACAAGCGGTAATGGCCACCACATTTATTATGTCGTCGACAGAGCAGCCTCTCGAAAGGTCGTTCACGGGCGATGCCATGCCCTGTAACACGGGGCCGATGGCTTCGGCGTGGGCAAGACGCTGAACCAGCTTGTATGCTATGTTTCCTACCTCCAGCGAAGGGAATATCAAAATGTTGGCCCTGCCTTCCAGTCGGCTTCCAGGAGCTTTTCTTTCGGCTATCTCGGGAATGAGAGCGGCATCGGCCTGCATCTCGCCGTCGATGACCAGGTTGGGGTCGAGACTCCGGGCGATACGGGTCGCTTCGACCACCTTGTCGACCGAAGGATGCTGCGCCGAGCCTCGCGTCGAAAAACTCAACATCGCCACGCGAGGTTCCATGCCAACGATACTGCGCGCCGTGCGTGCGGTGGATATGGCTATTTCGGCCAACTGTTGAGCCGTAGGATCGGGAGAAACGGCACAGTCGGCAAAAAGCAGCGTCCCCTTGTCGCCGAAACTCTTGTCGGGAATGCGCATTATGAACGCTCCCGAAACGACACTTATGCCCGGCGCCGTTTTAACATACTGCAATGCGGGACGAAGCACGTCGGAGGTGTAGTTCACCGCTCCGGCCACCTCGCCGTCGACATCGCCTGCCTTGACCATCACCGCCCCGAGGTAGAGAGGGTCTTGCAACTGTTTTGCGGCAATGTCACGCGTAACTCCCTTTTCGCCGCGCAGCTTCACCATCATCTCTATGTACCTCTCCTCGTCCTTAGGGTCGATACGGTATGGGTCGACCACGCGCGCTCCTGCAATATGCTTGAGGCCGTAACGCGCCGTCTGCTCCTTGATTCGACCTTTAGCTCCCAGCAGGACTACATCTGCTATCCCTTCGCCGATAAGAAAGTCGGCTGCCTGAATTGTGCGGTCTTCGGGGCCTTCGGGAAGCACTATTCGACGATTGAGTCCCGCCGCTTTTTTTCGTATACTGTAAATTATCTCCATCGTTTTCTAATCCTCATATTTGTAGCCCACCCCTTTGATGGTCTGAATGTGCCGGTCGCCTATCTTTTTTCGCAGGTTGCGTATGTGAACGTCGATGGTGCGGTCGCCAACCACTATGTCGCTGCCCCAAACGGAGTCGTATATCTCCTCGCGGGTGAACAGCCGTCCCGGCTGTGAGTGAAGCAGGGCCAACAGGTTGAACTCCTTGCGTGGAAGTACTATCTCCTCGCCTCCACGGGTAACAACGTGTTTTTCCGGGTCGACCATTATAGCCTCTTCTGATACTTCGTTGATATCCCTGCGTTTGAGTACGGCACGGATGCGGCTTGACAGGGCTTTGAGCTGAATGGGCTTTGCGATGTAGTCGTCGGCGCCGGCATCGAAGCCCCTCACCTGCGAATTTTCGTCGCCTCGGGCGGTGAGGAAAACCACCAGTGTATCTTCGATGCCTTTGGTGGTGCGTATCAGGCGGCACGCCTCGAAGCCGTCCATGATGGGCATCATGGCGTCCAACAGTATCAGGTGGGGATGCCATGCGAGCGTGCGGTCCACCGCCTCGCGACCATTGGTGGCGGTTTCGACCTCGTATCCCTCTTTCTTGAGGCTGTATCCGACGAATTCGAGGATATCGGGTTCGTCGTCGACTATCAATATGCGGTGTGTCATAATTAACGCCGGCTTTGCTGGTTCAGGTGAAATTTAACTGCTGACAATCAAAAATATATCGTATCGTATCATCGTGAGATGAACGTTAAACTATGCAAAAGTACGGTTTTTTTGTCAAATCGGGAATTGTTTGTAACTTTGTACGAATGTTTTTTCCCGTGAAAGGACCCCAAAACAAATAACTGTATGTCTACTTCTAACAATTCTGCTCCCGAGGAGCTGCTCGACCACACCGTCGAGGAGGTATCGGTGCCCGCTGCGGCATCCGAGGCAACTGCAACAGAAGATAAAGCCGTTTTGGAGACGGAGGCCGAAACCGTTCCAAAAGCAGCATCGAAAGTCAAAACGAAATCTGCGCCCGTATCCGAAACACAGGCGGAAGAGTCGTTCCCGGCGGTCGAAGCTCCCGCCGAAAAGGTGGAGGAACCCGGCAAGGCCGATGTGGCCCCAAAAAGCGACGCGAGCAGTGAAGATGCTCCGGAAGTCGCAGAGAGTGTGGATTTCTCCGACGAGGAGGCGGCGCTCGCCGCCGAAAGCTCGGATGATCTCGATTTGGGCGCGGAGAGCGAAGAGGGCGACGAAGAGAGCGCCGGGACTCCGGCAAGCGAACTCGACCTGGCTTCGAAGAATAAATCGCAGTTGGTCGAGCTGTTTGCAGAGTTGCTCGCCACGAAACCCGTCCAAACGCTGCGCCGTGACGCCGAAGCCATAAAGGTGGCGTTCTACAAGTTGCACCGCACGGAGGTCGAAGCTGCGCGCAAGGCCTATATCGAATCGGGAGGCGATCCCGAAGGTTTCCAGATTCCGGCGGATGTGGCCGAGACTCGTCTGAAGGAGTTGATAGGGGAATACCGTCGCAAAAGGGACGAGTTCCTCGCGACGATAGAAACGCACCGCGAAGAGAATCTGAAAGCCAAACTCGAGATAATAGAGGAGCTTAAGGCGCTCGTGAGCGCCGGTGAGACTATGGGTCAGACATTCAACACGTTCCGCGAGTTGCAACAGAAGTGGCGCGAGGTGGGGCCTGTTCCCCAAGCCGCCGTCAAAGACCTGTGGGAGACATATAATCATCACGTCGAGAATTTTTACAGCTACATCAAGATAAATAAGGAACTGCGCGACCTCGACCTCAAAAAGAACTACGAGGCTAAACTTGCGCTGTGTGAAGAGGCCGAAGCACTTCTGCTCGAACCGAGCATAGTCACCGCGTTCCACCGGCTCCAAAAGCTCCACGACCAGTGGAGAGAGGTGGGGCCCGTTGCCGCCGAACACAAGGAGGCTGTTTGGGAGCGTTTCCGTGAAGCGTCGGGTCGCATCAACCGCCAGCACCAAAGCTATTTCGACAGCATCAAGGAGGAACAGAAAAAGAACCTCGACCTCAAAAGTGAACTGTGCGAGCAGGTCGAAGCGCTCTCGAAGGAGCCTTTTACATCACGAAAAGAGTGGAACAAGGCTTCGGACAAGCTGCTCGAAATACAGAAAGTGTGGAAGACGATAGGTTTCGCTCCCAAGAAAAACAACACGCGGGTATATGAGCGTTTCAGGGCTGCCTGCGACGCGTTCTTCGACGCCAAGAGGAGATATTACAACCAACTTAAGGGGGAGATGGATCTCAACCTTGCGGCCAAAAACGAAATTTGCGAGGCTGCCGAAGCCCTTGCCGCGAGCGACGACTGGAAAGCTACGAGTGACGCCCTCATCGCTCTGCAAAAGAAGTGGAAAGATATCGGTCCCGTTCCGAGACGCTATTCCGACGCCGTGTGGAAACGTTTCAGGGCCGCCTGCGACGCTTTCTTCGAGCGCAAGAACGCCCATTTCTCGGGTGTCGAAGGTAATTATAAGGAAAACCTCGATAAGAAACGCGCTCTTTTGGCAGCCGCCGAAGCTCGCGGAACGGAAGGTCTTACTTTTGAGGACATAAAGGAATTCCAGCGTCAGTGGGGCGAAGTGGGTTTCGTACCTATCAAACAGAAAGAGGCTATTGCAAAACAATATAAGGATATTGTAGACCGGATGTTCTCCGCTATTCGCGGTGGCGAACAGCAGCGCTCTATGGAGAAATTCCGCGGCAGGGTAGCCTCGCTCAAAGGGGCCGGTGCAGGAGCGACCGGGCGTCTGCGCCACGAGAGAGAACGCCTCTACAACAAGGTGAAACAATTGGAAAGCGACATTGCAACGCTCGAGAACAACATCGGCTTTTTCGGACACTCGAAGAATGCCGAAGCGATGATTGCCGATGTGAGAGAGAAAATCGTGAGAGCCAAAGCGGAAATGGCAGCCACGATAGAGAAGATAAACCTTATCGATGCAGATAACAATGAATAAAAATAATACGACAAAGTATATTTTCGTAACGGGCGGTGTGGCCTCGTCGTTGGGCAAGGGTATCATCGCCGCCTCGTTGGCGCGTCTGTTGCAGGCGAGGGGTTACCGTGTGACCAACCAGAAACTCGACCCCTACATCAACGTCGACCCGGGCACGCTGAACCCTTATGAGCACGGCGAGTGCTATGTGACCGACGACGGCGCCGAGACCGACCTCGACCTGGGCCACTACGAACGTTTCACCGCCACCGCCACCTCGCAGGCCAACAGCGTCACCACGGGCCGCATCTACCAGGCGGTGATCGACAAGGAGCGCCGGGGCGACTATCTGGGCAAGACGGTTCAGGTTATCCCCCACATCACAGACGAGATCAAGCGCCGCATACAACTGCTGGGCCAGAAGGGCGATTTCGACATCGTGATAACCGAGATCGGCGGCACGGTGGGCGACATCGAGGGCCTGCCCTACATCGAGGCGGTGCGCCAACTGCGCTACGACCTCGGGCCACACAACACCGCCGTGGTTCACCTCACGCTGATCCCCTATCTGGCAGCGAGCGGCGAGTTGAAAACAAAACCCACCCAGCACTCTGTGAAGATGCTGCTCGAGAACGGTCTGCAGCCCGACATTCTGGTGTTGCGCACCGAGCAGCACATCGGCGAGGAGATCCGCCGCAAGGTGGCGTTGTTCTGCAACGTCGAGCCGAACGCGGTGATGGAGTCGATTGACGTGCCGACCATCTACGAGGTGCCGCTCAAGATGCACGAGCAGAACCTCGACGGGGTAACGCTGCGAAAACTCGACCTGCCGACCGACCAGAAGTCAGACCTCAAGAGCTGGCGCGACTTCGTGGACAAGGTGAAAAACCCCTCCAAGACGGTCGACATAGCCCTCGTGGGCAAGTACACCGAGCTGCCCGACGCCTACAAGAGCATCTCCGAGGCGTTCGTCCACGCCGGTGCGGCCAACAATGTCCGTGTGAAACTCAACTACATAAACTCTGAAAAGTTGACGCCCGAAAACATAGAGACGGCTCTCTCTCCGATGCGTGGGATCCTCGTCGCCCCAGGCTTCGGCCATCGCGGGCTGGAGGGCAAGATGCTCGCCGCCAAATATGCGCGCGAAAAGGGAGTGCCGTTCCTGGGGATATGTCTGGGAATGCAGATCGCGGTGATCGAATTTGCCCGGGGCGTGATGGGCCTCGCCGATGCCGACACCACAGAGAACAACCCCGCCACCCCCTATCCGGTCATCGACCTGATGGAGGCGCAGAAAAACGTCAGCGACAAGGGTGGCACCATGCGACTCGGGGCCTATCCGTGCCGTCTGGTCAAGGGATCTAAAATACACGAGGCTTACGGCGGTCAGGATCTGATCTCGGAACGCCACCGCCACCGCTACGAGTTCAACTCGCGCTATCTGGCCGATTTCGAGAAGGCGGGCATGAAGGCAACGGGCATCAACCCCGATTCGGAACTGGTCGAGGCGGTCGAAATCCCGTCCCACCCGTGGTTCGTTGCGGTGCAGTTCCACCCCGAGTACAAAAGCAACGTCAAAAATCCTCATCCGCTGTTCGTGGCATTCGTGAAAAATGCAACATCTTGAGTTACGAATTATGAATTATGAATTTGGGAAATGAATAAACAGACAATATTAGGCTTTGTACTGATCGGGGTGATCCTCTTCGGATTCTCGTGGTATCAGGGCCGCCAGCAACAGAAATTTCAGGAACAACAACGCATAGAAGATTCGATAGCGAGGGCCAATGCCCCTGTTCCGGTAGCTCCGCTTGTCGATTCTGGTCGGAACGCCGACGGCGATTTAAGCTACGCAGAAACTCCGGCGGCGGTGAACGACCCGCTGGGCGAAACGCTGGCCTCGGCACGTGGTGGCGATTCGCGCACCTTCACCATCGAAAATGAGGTTGCGACCTACGAATTCTCGACCCTCGGCGGTATGATCTCCGACGTGGTTCTGAAAAACTATAAAAAATATGGAGGGGAACCTCTCCACCTGTGGAAACCGGGCACTGGGAGTTTCGATCTCGCCTTCTTTTTGAGGCAGGGCGGCCGCGATGCGCAGGTCAACACGCGCGATTTCAACTTCACCCCGAGCGAGGCCATCGACACTCCGGACGGTGGCAAACAGGTCTCAATGCGCCTGCCCGTCGACTCGGCCGCTTATGTCGAGTTTGTCTATACGATCCCGAAAAGCGACTACATGATCGGCTACGAGGTGCGTTTCGTGAATATGGAGGGCCGCCTGTCGAACCAGTCGAGCTTCGATGTCGACTGGAGCAACACCAGCCTCCAGAACGAGAAGGGATTCAAGAATGAGAACAACTACACCACCATCGCGTATCGCTATCCGGGAGTGAAGGGCGCCGAACAGTTGGGTATTCAGGCCGCGGGCCGCTCCAAAAGCGAGTCGGAGCCGAGCCGCGTGCAGTGGGTGGCTTTCAAGCAGCACTACTTCTCGTCGTTCCTCATTGCCGACGATGCCTTCCAGGGCGCCGACATGGATTTCACCACGTCGCAACCCGGCGAAGGAACCGTCAAGAAGTTCCACATGAGGGTGGGCGTGCCCATGGAGAGGGACAAGGAGGCATACGGTTTCCGCATGTACTTCGGGCCCAACCTCACCCCGACTCTCAAGAAGTACGACCTGGCGATGGATCGCATCATCTCGATGGGCTGGATGAGCTTCGGGTTCATCACACGCACACTTGTGATACCGATCTTCGACTGGCTCGGAGGACATATCGCGAGTTTCGGGCTGATAATCCTCATCCTGACGCTCATCATCAAGACCCTCATCTCGCCGCTCACCTTCGCCTCGTACAAGTCGTCGGCCAAAATGAGGGTCATCAAACCCGAGGTGGACGAGATCAACGCGAAATATCCCGACCAGGCCGACGCAATGAAGAAACAACAGGCAACGATGGAGCTTTACCGCCGGGCGGGCATCAATCCGTTGGCGGGGTGTCTGCCGATGCTGATCCAGTTCCCTTTCCTGCTCGCGATGTTCCGTTTCTTCCCCGAGGCGATCGAGTTACGCGGCCAGCGGCTATGGTGGGCCGAAGACCTGTCGAGCTACGACAGCATAATCGACCTGCCCTTCAATATTCCATTCTACGGCGACCATGTGAGCCTTTTCCCGTTGCTGTTGGCGGTGGCGATCCACTTCTCCTCGCGTGTCACGATGAGCCAGCAGTCGGCACAGCCGCAGATGGCGGGAATGAAGTTCATGTCGCTGTGGCTAATGCCGATCATGATGCTCTTCTTCCTCAACGACTTTGCCGCAGGTCTCAACTACTACTATCTGATCTCGACGATCTTCTCGCTGGCTCAGATATACCTGACGCGGATGCTCATAAACGAAGACAAGTTGCGTGCGAAGATGCTCGAAACACCACGCAAGGAGAAGAAGAAAAGCGGATTTATGCAGCGTTTGGAGGAGGCGCAGAAAGCGCAGATGGCTGCTGCCCGCGCCCAGCAGGAGGCCAAAACCCGTGGTGGCAACGCGGCCCCTCCCCCCGTCCGCGGTTCCCGCGGTAATGTTCCCGGTACGAGCAGGAAAAAACGATAACAAAAAGAAGAACCTGTCTCAAAACAAAATGTTTTGAAGTGCCCCCAAAAATTTGGACGGTTAAAATTAGTTTAGAAGACATGAGTTCGGTATTGCACCGGACTAACGTTAAATATGGGAGGGCCCTGTCGCGGCCTGAGCCCGCTCCGGATGGGTGCTGAGTTCAGGATGGCGCTTTGCTTATCCAGAACTCAGGTTAATATAACGTCAGTTCGACGAATTGGTTAATTGTAATGGATTTGTTTTCAATCTGTTTCTACTTACGCGAAGCCTTCGGCTTCGCAAAGTCCCCCTTGAAGGGGGATTTAGGGGGGTAGGTTACAAGAGCCGACTTTGAAAAAGTCGGTAACGTGAGGTTCGATGAGCTCATATGAACCCGAAGCATAACTTAATGCACTATACATTAAAGTATTTGAATTCATCGAACTCACGTTAATATACTACCGGAGCGTTGTTTCCGTAGTTTGAGTTTTCAGTATCTTTTGTATCGCAAGTTCGTCCTGCATGACACGGCGCATGGTATTCGGATCGTCCACAAACACCCATATTATGTCCCGACTCGAGGCAACACCATTGCGGATATATTAATCTGTCGACTGAATATCTTCTGGCAAAATATTGAACGTCCATACAAACAATGTTTCAGCGAAACCTGATCCCGGTTCGCTACTATGAGCCCAAGATGAGTCTTCGAAGAATCGCTGATCGGACAAACCCTTCTTCGAATAGTTCCATGTTTTTAGCACAACATCATCCTCAGACAATATCTGCCAATAAACATCCTCTCCGTGTAAATCAATTATTCTACGGAAATAATAGTCAAAATGAGGGGATGTTTTTATTGGCATATCAGAACCGTAGATAAACATGGACCTACCTGTCGGTATTGTGATATAATACGTATTGCCACTCTCGTCAACCGAATAATAGGAAAATTTAAGTCTTAGTGTTTGTTCTGTTGTGTTTTCAACATACCATTCACCGTCATTGTGCAATGGGTCGCAGGATGTGAAAGGTGCGATTACCACAAGAAATAGAAGTAGTTTTTTCATAACAGATGGTTTTTAGTTTGTAGGCAAGTTGATTTGGCCACAAAAAAATATTTTTGAAACAAACAAATTTGATAAGGCGTAAAACGAATTTAGATTTTCTTAATAACTACGCGTAGCTCCGGCGCGGGTTTGAGGGGAAACCGCGATAGATTCAGACTCTTGAGAGATCGTTTCGGGCTCTTCGAATTCGGCACATCCTGTGAATGTAAACGCAAACAGGGAAAACAGTAGTAATAGTTTTTTCATGTCGGTTGGATTTTAAGGGATTTAGTTATTTTGTTGGGATAAAAGAGTTTCTATGAGTTCATTGGTTAAGACCAATGTATAAATCCATTGATGTTTGCTCTCACTTTTGTATGTCCAATATTCCCGTCGCCAAAAATCATCTGATATTGGATTTCCGTTAATCTCTACCTCTCGTATATACGGAGTTATGTAATCTCCACGAAAGGGTTCTGTATCCCATTCTCCAAGCTTGCTGAAGTTATAAATGGTAGTCTGTCCTCCAGATTGTATTGTCACTGGCTCCTGTTCTCCAATTTTGACAAGGATACTGGATTGTGTTTCATTTACAATTTCATAATAGAAAAAAGTAGTCGGATCGCATCCTGTTATTATAGCGGCCACCGCCACGGCAAAAAGTAGTATTAATTTTTTCATAAGCATACATTTTCAGTTAGTGGGCAAGTCGATTTTGTAATCAAAAATAAAAACTATTTTTGGAACAATCAAATTTGATACATGCAAAAACGATAATAAATAGTCTTAAAAACAGGCGGCGGTTCGGATAATTGCAAGTAAACTTGCATTATCTCTCACCTTGCACTATCTTTACGCGTTTTATTCGCGAGGCAAAATCTCGCAGGGAGGCAGAAAATTTGGAAGAGAAGATAAGCATTCACGGCGCGAGGGTCAACAACCTCAAAAATGTCGATATCGACATCCCGCGCGACAGGCTCGTCGTCATCACGGGCCTCAGCGGCAGCGGCAAGTCATCGCTCGCGTTCGACACCATCTACGCCGAAGGACAACGCCGATACATGGAGACGCTGTCGATCTACGCACGCCAGTACGTCGGTAACATGGAGCGGCCCGACGTCGACAAAATAACGGGCCTCAGCCCCGTCGTCGCCATCGAACAGAAAACCACGAGCAAAAACCCGCGCTCCACCGTCGGCACCATCACCGAGATCAACGACTTTCTGCGTCTGCTGTTCGCGCGCGCGTCGCGGGCCTACTCCCCTGTCACGGGCGAGGAGATGGTGCACTACACCGACGACCAAATCGCCGATCTTATCACAAGCGGCTACGACGGTCGCAAGATCGCTCTGCTCGCGCCCATAGTGAAGGGACGCAAGGGGCACTATCGCGAGTTGTTCGAGGGCTTGGTGCGCAAGGGATTCACTTGGGCTCGCGTCGACGGCGATATGACCGAGCTTGCGGCCGGCATGAAGCTCGACAGATACAAAGCCCACACAATAGAACTCGTGGTAGATCGCCTCACCGTGAAGCCCGACATTCGCGACCGATTGATGAAAAGCCTGCGCGAGGCTATGCGTCAGGGCAAGGGGACGATGATGCTCTACGATTACGACGCCGATGCGGC
>QMCD01005077.1_pt1 | contig 13772 bp, 13 predicted proteins | sample 1821841 | NCBI WGS metagenome assembly QMCD01 (sample SAMN01991225, study PRJNA193472) | Termite gut metagenome, whole genome shotgun sequencing project. | isolation source: worker | host: Macrotermes natalensis | reverse complement strand
GTTTCATATGTAAATAATTTTAATTTCATAAATTCTTACAGGACTTGTATAAAACCTTTCCCATTTATTTTATTCTTCTTTCCGTATTACTTAAACTGATTCGGGTTAGGCAATACAGAAGTAGAAAATACATTCAAAATAATATTTTATCGGAACAAATGCCTTTAGTATCGAAAGACATATTTTTATGAGAAGTCAACGCCTTAATATTTCTTCATAAAAACGGCGGTCATCAACATAACCGGGGTGACGCTGTGCGTTTTGTGTATCCGGCTTTGTTTCCTTTATTTTTAAAAGGAGAGCCTTTGCTTCCTCTATGGGAATATCCGATAAATTAACGAAAGGACCTACGGATTTGTCAAAATAATGATATAAAAATATAAAAACAACTCCTTTTTCGGATTGCTGTCAATATTCATTAAAGTAAAATAATAATCAGTATTCCAAACCCCAGGGATATTAAACCGAAAATTATATCTACCTTACTGCTTTTCCTGCCGTACCGGCTCCTTACGGGCTGGTATAAAACACAGAACGAACCGAATACTATCAGAAACCCTGAAATTAATAACCTTATAATTGTAAGGCTCTCCTCGCTGACTGAAAACATGAATTTAAATATAAGCGATGTTATAATTCCAAGGACGGAACCAAGAATCAAATAAAACACAGGGCGGTCATAATCTACGGGCGGTTCTTTGTAATTTATGAACTCAATGCCGCGGTTTTCGGTTAATGCCGTAAGCTCATTGTAAAAACCCTCAAAATCATTAAGACCGTTTATAAAAAACGGTTTTTCTTCGGAGGTTTTAAATCTTATTTCCCTTATATAACCTTTGCAGGTTCTTTTAACGCGTATGCTTTTTATTCCGCTCAGAGGGTAATTTTCGCTGAAATCAACGTATTGTTTTTCAATTGCTTCGCCTGAAAGATAAAACTTCCAGTCTGACTGCCTGTTAAGCATTTTACTGACTACAATTATCAGAAGAGCCGTAACGGCAGCTGCAATAATTATCAGGGTAACTGATATTTCGGGAAAAGAAACAACCGGTCTGAACGCAAAAATTAAAACAGTCAGCTCAAAGCTTATGAGCATTTTTGAAAAATCAAGCTTCCTGCGCCTCATTTCCCTTGCATTAACCGTATATTCCTTAAAACCGGAGTTTCCGGCTGTATCCTTTGATTTCATTAATAAAACCGACCTTTCTGGCAGCAATCCCGGTTAAATCGGAGGCGTTATAACTTTGTTCCGTTCAGTTATGCCAGTTATAATTTTACCACAGCGCGGCAGAGCCGTCAAGCCTATTTATATTGTTCTTTCTTTTTTCTATCGCAAAAAAGAAAGAACCGAAGAAAAAATGCTCTTGAACGATAAAGGATTTCAAAGGATTTCGCCGTTTGCGAACGGCGACCAAAGGCGCCGCCTTTGGAAACCGCAATTTTTTGAAAAAAATTGAGTAAAACTTTCAGTGAGTTCACAGCTTATTCACTCGTTAAAATACCCTGGATATTTATAGGCTGCCTATTTACATAACTGATTATATGTAGTATAATATTGGTAAATAGATTGTTAAGGGGGACATGACTGATAATACTCTGTACGGTTTATCCGCCGGATTAAATACAGTCAATGCGGTATTATGAAAAAAACATTATTAAAGCCCTGCCACGGTATAATCCTGTTTGCCCTTGAATTGGCAATATTTATATTTGTCTGCGCTCCGCTTCAGTTAAGATTCGGCATGACAGGTCTTGCTGTTACGGAGATAATATTTATCCTGATTTCAGTTATTCCGGTAATAATTACAAAAAATTCCGTCAAGGAGGTTTTTCCGGTAAAAAAACCCTCCGCCGGGCAGATTTTTGCGGTTATTCCGTTTTACATCTCAGGGTTCATCCTGAATATCCTTATAATATGGTGCATAACATATTTCTTCCCCGATGAAATGCTTCAGACTGAGCAGGGGATGACCGTTTTGTTCGCCTCGGTTCCGGCAATACTGTCCTTTATTATAGTAGCCGTAATGCCCGCCGTATGCGAGGAAGTCCTTCACAGGGGCTTCATTCAGCATTCAATGGGAAGCATTAGGAATAAATGGGTTCTGGTTACTGTTATGGGTCTTATATTCGGGATTTTCCACCTCGACCCTGTCAGGTTTTTGTCAACAGCGATACTCGGAGCAATTTTAAGCTATATTATGTATGAAACAAAAAATATAATATTACCGGCGCTGTTCCATCTGTTAAACAATACTGTTTCGCTTCTGCCCACGCTTTTTCCGTCGGAAGAAACGGGTGAAGCGGTTTCAGTATATATTTCGAAAGGTGATTTTTTATCGGTTTTGGGAGTTTATACTGTTATTTCAGCCGGAATACCATGGTTATTTTTACTGGGAAGCAAGCTTCTGCATAATAAGGAATATAACGCCGGAATAAAGAAATCCCGCAGAAAAGCTGTAATCGTCTCCGCAATAATAAGCCCTCTGCTGTTCGTTTCAGGATTAGCGGTAACAACAGCCGGAGGGATGGCGATTTTAAACAGCGAAGCCGTAACATCGTTTACAGGCGGATTTTCAGCGGCGGAATCCGGTGAGCATAAGCATAGCTTCACTGTAACGGAAAGCGGCGTATACGATATGAGTATTGATATGAAAACGCAGGGTTTTATAACCGACGCCAGAATTTCAGGCAGTGAAAATGAATACGTTTATCAGAAAGCCGCCGAATATTTTACGGACAGAAGCAAGCTTAATCTTAGCGAGGGCGAATATACTCTGGTTCTGACTTTCATCAAGGATAAGTCTGAAATAGAACCTTATTTTGAAAGCATGGGCTATACGGATTTACTTAAAAATCAGGAAAGTATGGATGAAATTTATAAGGCTTATGACAATTCCCCTGAAAATTATGACTATACCCTTACGTTTACAGTAAAATAAGCAGTACCTTGTAACAGCATTTTAAGTTACGAATAATAGATAAAAATAATACCGCCGCAGGCGGTATAAAAGACGCAAAGCGCCTTCATTGTTAATTTGTTAATTCATTTCTGCGTTGCCCTGTAAAACTTATTGATTTCATGAAAATCCTCCCATACAATACAGCAATTCTGTCAGCGGAGCAGTATCAGAACCCTGTTTTAATCATGAAAAGTCTATTCTGAAAAAAATAATCATATGCTGATACTGGGTGATAAATGTATATGAATATTTATGTGGTTAAAAGCGGTGATACCGTCTACAGTATAGCAAACCGATTCGGGGTGTCGGCGGAAAGGATTATTTCCGACAACGCCATTATTGACCCGTCAAAGCTTGCCGTGGGTCAGGCGATTCTTATTCTTTTCCCGGAAACGGTTCATACGGTAAAAGCGGGCGATACCTTTGCTGGTATAGCACAGCAGTACGGAATACCCGTAATAAAGCTTTTCCAGAACAACCCTACTCTGACAAACGAACCGTATTTGCCTCCGGGCAGAGAGCTTACAATATTTTATGACGTTCATCCCGCTAAGAATATAATGGTAAGCGGCTTTGCTTACGATTTTATTGACCCTGCGGTTTATGAATCAGCACTTCCCTATATGACCTACACCATTCATTTCGGATACGGCTTTGATGAAAACGGCGATTTAATAACCATAGACGACAACCACCTTATAACGCTTGCCCACGCCTACAGAACGGCTGTTCTTCTAAGCCTGGGCACAATAAACCGTGACGGTACTTTCGGCTCGTCCAAAGTTGACCGGCTGCTCACCGATTCTGATTTTCAGAATAAGGTGCTGGACAGCATGATAAATGAAATAGCAGCGCGCGGAGCGCAGGGCATGGATATTGATATGGAATACATTCCTCCTCAGTACCGTTTGCAATTTTCAGCTTTTGTCCAGAACGCCGCGGAAAAGCTTACTGAGCTTGGGTATGTCCTGAATGTTGATTTGGCGCCTAAAACATCCGCCGGTCAGCCTGGTTTATTATATGAAGCCCATGATTATAAATTGTTAGGCAGCTATGCCGATTATGTTTTCCTTATGACTTATGAGTGGGGATATACCTACGGTCCGCCCATGGCAATAGCGCCGATTAACAATGTACGCCAAGTTCTTGAGTATGCGCTGACCGAAATCCCCGCCGATAAAATTTTCCTGGGTATCCCGAATTATGCATATGACTGGAAGCTTCCCTTTGAAAGGGGCGTTACGGCGGCTGTTACAATCAACAATTTAGGGGCTGTAAACCGTGCGGTTTTTTATAATGCCGAAATACAGTTTGATGAAAAATCAAAAAGCCCGTTTTATTATTACACCGACCCTTCCGATAACAGCGAGCATGTCGTTTGGTTTGAAGATGTCCGCAGTATGGAAGCTAAATATAACCTCGTATCCGAAAAAAACATACGGGGCTGCGGCTACTGGAACTTAATGTACCCGTTCCCGCAGAATTACCTGCTTTTAAATTCTATGTTCAATATAATAAAAATATGGGGCAATACGGTTCCTTAACTTTCATATAAAACAAAGGGCTTGAAATCATAAAATTGGTTTCAAGCCGTTTATTATATTTACTAATAATATTTTGAGCATATAATCATTCAAGAAATGACAGATTTTCATACTCATAATTGCCTGAGACGTTTAAACACCTGTATTCAGGCTTGATTTTACCATTGTTATTAAGCCGGTCTATAATCAAGTCATAATACGGTTTATGTATTTCTGAACTAATAAAATTACGATTCAATTCTTTGCAAAGCAAAACTTCATTACCGCTGCCGCCGAATAATATTTGAACCGTATCAGACTCATCGGTTGACGCTTTGATTAACATTTCTACCAATCCCCTTGGTAACTGGCATGCATGAAAAGTTTTATCCTTTGAAACATTTTTGACCAAATCAAAATAATTCCAGGAATAGGGCATTCTGCCTTTTGAACCGTTTGCAATATTCTGTTTAATGCGTTTGTCCGTTGGGTTCTGATAAGGAACAGCCACGTTGTTTTTATAGAATTTATGTTCGCCTGATTTAACGGCATGAAGTATGTTCCTGTGAGCTGTGGTAAATTTTTTTGGTGAATGTCCGACATTTGTGTTATAAACCCAAACATATTCATATACGTTATAAGCCGCTTCATCCAAAAATTTAACCCTCAAATAAGCATTTTGTTTAGGATAGTTAAGCATAAACAAATTACCGTCATTTTTCAGTACCCTCAGACATTCGCGGTTTAATTCAATATACCAGTCAATATAATCGTTCCATTTCTGAGTATACTTTACACCGTTATAATTAATACCTACATTATAGTCGGGGTCGCCGAAAATCATATCCACCGAATTATCAGGCAAACGTTTTAAAGTAAGCATTACATCTTCATTAAAAACTTGATTTAATGGAATATTCAAATCGTTCACCCCCTTAAATACGGAGCAAGAGCTTCATATAATTTTTTATGTGTTAATGTGCATGTCCCTCCGCTGTATATAAATTTTTGAATTACCGTAGTTATTAGCTTTACATTTATTGTTCCGCCTGATTGAGTTTTTGATATTATATCCTCGATAAATTTTGAAATTAATAATGGTGCGCTGATTACAGAGAGTACCGTATTGGTTCTGCCTGTTTTGCTTTCTGTCATATTTTTGAAATAAGGTTCACCTTTAGGTGCATGGTACTTAACATCTTCATTCCATGATAAAAGATTGACAAATAATAGAAATTGTAAAAGGGTGGGGTTTTCATACTCTTTAAACTTATCGGCAAACCCTTCGCGCAAGACAAGGGTTTCTAAATTATTAAGCAACTCACAGATTTCGTCTGAGGGCGCATATCTCCATTTACCATTTATACAGCAGTAATCATTAAAATAATATAAACGGTATAATAATACTAAAACTTTTATAAATGTTCCTTTATGTATAAGAAATATTTTAAGAAGGTATTCCCAAATATCATCAAATGAATATTTTTCAGTGACATCCCGTCCATTAAATAAAACGGCAGGGTACATATCAAATTTATTTGGTATTTTTCGCATTGATTCTTTTCCGGGTTTATAAAACGCTGCTTCGTTTCCGTTTATTGTGTTTATTGTTGTTTTTATACGTTCGTTGTTCGTTCCTATGGGAAGTAATATGGCTTCTGTTATCAGACTGCGTTTTATTTCATAAAATCTTTCTCTTTTCGCTTTTGTACGCTTAATATCTGTTGTTAATAATTCTACTGACACATTACACATCCTTTTAAAACAGCTTATAATGAATGCTTAATTGTATCATAATAATTATTAATAAATCAAGCATTAAATTACTCAAATTATATTCATTCAACAAACAATACAGGATAACCCTTCTGATACTCCTTGATAATGCCGGGGTTTTTAGCGGCATAGCCGAGGATTTTTTCCGCCAGTCCGTTTTTTACAAGCTCATTTACCAGCTCGGACAGCGGTTTATCGTAAAGCGAAGGGCATACCGAAGCAATTGAAATCACCCTCCTGCCGCCAAGACTCATAATCCGGTAGGGCCATATGCTGCAGTCAAACGGCTTTCCGTCTGCTAAAACGCACCCCTTTTCCTTATCGAGCATCGGGCAGTAATAAAGACCGTTTTCATCCTCGCTCATGCGGAGAAGATACCCTTCATCCTTTTTTATAAACTGCTGCTGAGGATATTTTTCCTGTATAGTTTCTTTAAGCTGCCGGCTGATAACAGGGGTTTCCCATAAATCATATTTGTCAAACACACAGCAAATCCTGCATGCCGCGCATTCATTGCCTGTCAGTATATTTTTCAGCATATTTCTAAACATTCCTTTCCGGATGTTTTTCTTGACTTTATTTCCTTCTTAAATCCGTAACAGCCTGACCATACGGCGGTTTGCCCCGCCGCTTTGCGGCGGCAATGCCCCGCATTGTTTTTGTTGCCCTGAAAGGACAACAAAAAGCCAAACCGCTATATCGCCTGCGCATAGGTTATTCTGTGTCCGATTGTATTGGCAAGCTGCCCCAGTTCTTCAATTTTATCAACCTCCGCAGGAAAGACTATTAATATACTGCCGCCTATATCGGCGGCTCCTATGCATATCATCCTGTCGGATAAAAGAGCGTCAAGCTCCTCGCAGATTTTTATAACGCCTCCGTCTTCGGAAAGATTTGCTTCTTCCCCGGGGGTAAGTTTTATTTTAAGCTCAGCCGTGCATTTCAAACCTTTCAAGGCTGTCAAAAATTCATCCCTGGATGAATCGGCGTTTGTTCTGACGGCATAACCGTGACGTACTGCACAGTCGGCGATGCCGGCCCATTTTAAAGCATCCTTGTTTGCAGCGGATATATCAAAACCGTATGCTTCATAATCGGATTTATGCAGCTCCTTGTATTCGGTCAGGTTAAAAATGCATTCGTTTGCCTCCAGCAGCGCCTCTTCGTCGGAATACATCATAATTTCGGCAATCTGTCGGCGCACTGATTTTACATCAACCTCGGAAAGGTCAAACTGCGGCATTTCATCCACAGTAAATACGGACAATGCCTTTTCCTCATGCGCCGTTTGTTTTTTCGATTCTTTTTTCTTCCTGAATATATCAAAAAACCCCATAAAACCTTCACCTTTCCGCAAATAGTAGATAATACTAATTAACAATTAAAAATTAACAATGGCGGTATGATTATATTGTAACTTTAAACAATACAATACCATCAATTATCAAAGATACTTTTGGCGCACCGCAAAAATTGTGCGGTTCAATAATCCTAAACGAATATATAACTCATTACTTTCAATTTCACACTCCACACTACTACCTCTAACAACTAAAAGTTGCGAATTATAAATTAAAATCATACCGCCTCAGGCGGTATACCACCATTGTTAATTGTTAATTTTTAATTGTTAATTGGTACTACTCCACACTCCGGTAACTACCCTGTCGTTCCCGCTCAAATCCTTTATAACTCGCACATTTTTATACCCGTTTTCGAGCATTATGCCGGATACCGCGGAACCCTGTCCGGAACCCGTTTCAAAGGCCAGAAGCCCGCCGTCTTTCAGGATGTCTTTCCATAAGCATGGAATAACCCTGTAAAATTCCAAGCCGTCTTTTCCTCCGCGAAGAGCTTTGTCAGGCTCGTGAGCAACCTCGGTCTGCAGATTATCCATTTCATCGCCGGTCAGATAGGGAGGATTAGAAACTATACAGTCAGCCTGCCTGTAATCACCGGGGCTGTCCTCACAGATAAAATTCCCGAGCAGTGACCCGTTCATGACGTCGCCTTTCAGCAGCTTAATGTCAGCGCCGTTCATTTTAATATTATGCGTAAGGTAAAGGAATGCCTCCGAAGAAAGTTCGGCGGCGTAAACCTTAGCCCCGGGGATGTTTTTTTGAAGGGCGACGGCAATACAGCCGCTTCCGCTGCAAAGGTCGATTATTTCAGGATTTTTTATATTGCTTTCCTTTACAAAGCGGATAACCTCGTCAACAAGCGTTTCGGTATCGGGACGGGGTATTAAAACACCCTCCCCGACTTTAAAAGGCAGTCCGTAAAACTCCCATGTTCCGAGAAGATACTGCAAAGGATATCCGGACGCTCTCTTTTCTGCGGCTTTTAATGCCTTACTGCATATATCGCCGTCGGGAGCGGTTTCCTTTAAGGGAAGAACAGAATAATCCAGTCCGGCGGTATCCTTGAAAATGCATTTCGCATCAAATTCATAATCATCAATCCCTGCATTTTTCAGGACGGTTTTTATCCGGTTATATAATTCTCTGTATGTCAATTTTGTATCCTTTCAACGGTTTAACTCACGTTTGCCTTATGCTGTTTATGCAGCATCGTTTCCGCAAAGAGCGTTGAACATATTTCTGTCGCTGCCGGTTTCCGGAAGGTACGTTTCACAGAAGGCAGAACATCCTTTGATATGTATGCGCCGTATATTAAACCCGTGTTGGCTGGGCGGACAAATACGTGATAAAGCATGTCCTCGGGTAAAATGTAAGTTCCTCTTTCGGTTTTGAATCTTCCCAGGTACTCCATGCATTTTGCAAACCAATCGGATTTAAGCGCCGTATCGGAACATGACATAAATTCCAGGGTGCTTTTAAACTGAGTTTTTTCGCTTCCGGTAAGCTCACTGCTGTTATAAAACGGAAGACCGACGCCGGCGGCGCTTGCGTGGTATCCTTTGCCGTCAGTCCAATGTATGCCGTAGTCTCCTCGCTTTTCCTGGTATCTCGGGTCAAGGATGTATTTTATAATATCTTCCGTCTTTTTTATAAGCTCCGTATCCTTAACCGGTTTAATAAAATACAGCGCGCCCATGACCAGATAGGAAGTCGGCAGCGGGATTTCGCCTATCTCACAGTTGTGAATATCCTTTAAAACCGGTGTGTTTTCCCAAACCTTCGGGCGTCTTTTTATTTTCGACGGGTCAGTCTCATAAAAACCGAATATTCCCGTTTCAGCGATTTTATAGGCTTTGTTTATCCTTTCAGCCATATATTCCGTCATGTCGTCGTTATAATATCCGGCTTGCAGTAAATATAATATGATGCTCAGTCCATGTACATGACTCCAGCGGCGTTTACCCGACTCGTCCTGCGAAATCAAATACCGGTAAACGTCCTTCATATATCCTGCCTTTTCGTCCAGTTCGGGTGATAAACCTGACCTGAAGCCAAGCCGCGTAAAGAACGGCATGAACATTTCAAAACAATCTTCGTAGCAGTTGTGTATGCTGCCGAATAATTCGTTATCGGTCATAGTGAGGAAATTTTTGAATTTATCAAAATACATACGGGCTGTCTTAAATTTATCAAGCGAGAGTAATTCGCCTATGAGCTCCTGTGCGTCAAACGCGCCGCTTTCAATCATTCCCTCATGCATCAGCTGGAGCTTAACGCTTGGACCTCCGATTTCCGTAAGCCATTTTATATTATCGGACATTTAACCTATACCCTTTCTTTCAGTTATTATTCAACATTCCTTTCCAATGTCAACAACTTAGAGATTCGGATTCATAGGGTGCAGCGCGTCGTTCCTTACAAATATATTTCACTAAATTATTGACATTGCATTCCTTTCTCCATACCTTACTCCTCATTCCTTGTTCCTCATAAAAAATGCAGACAGCAAAGAAAGCCGTCTGCATTTGTTTTTTATTTAAGCTTATCCGGCGGAATTATTTTCATCGGAAGTATCTCCGGCAGGAGCTTCAGCTGTTTCGTTCACTACGGTATCTTCTTTAGTTTCTTCGGCGGCAACTTCTTGAGCGGCAGTTTCTGCGGCTTTGTTTTCGTCAGCCTCTTCCTCAGCAGTCAGGGGTTCTTCTTCAGAAGCTTCTGTATCCGTGTTTTCTTCCGTATATTCTTCGGCAACGGCGCGTATTGACATGCTGATTCTCTTCTTTTCCGCGTCAATTTCAGTAATCCTGGCTTCAACCTCATCGCCGACGGATACAATATCCTTAACGTTAGTGACCCTTTTTTCTGAAAGCTGGGAAATATGAATAAGACCGTCTATACCCGGAATAATCTGGGCAAAAGCGCCGAACGGCGTAATTGAAACAATCTTAGCCTTAACAGTATCCCCGGCTGCATATTCGTTTTCAAACTTAACCCAAGGGTTCTCATCGGTTTTCCTGTAGCCAAGGGAAATTCTGCCCGTTTCCCTGTCAAGCTCCTTAATATAAACCTCAGCCACGTCGCCTACGCTTAAAACCTCGGACGGATGCTTGATTCTGTTCCACGAAAGCTCGGAAATATGAACCATACCGTCAATCCCGCCAAGGTCGACAAACGCCCCGTAATTGGTAAGCGACTTAACGGCGCCCTTGTAAACGGCTCCGATTTCGGCGGTATTCCAGAATTCTGCCTTTGCCGTTTCCTTTACCGCTCCGGCGGCAACCCTTATAGAGCCGACGGCTTTTCCCCTCTGGACGTTCACTTCGATAATTTTAAACTGGACGGTTTTCTTAACTAAATCGTCAAGGTTGTCATTACGGCGCAGGGTAGCCTGTGAAGCGGGTATAAATATTTTTATACCCTCGCTTAAAACTATAATGCCGCCCTTTACGACATTAGTTACAACGCCTTCGAGAATCCTGCCGTCTTCCTTGGCTTTCATAACCGTATCAAAGCCCACCATGGCGTCCACCTTGGTTTTGGAAAGCTGCACTATACCCTCGGCATCATTGATTTTAACAACGATTAAGTCAACCTCATCCCCGACATTAACAACGTCGGAGGGTTTTAAATTAGGGTCGTTCGTAAGCTCGGACAGTGAAACATAACCCGTATGCTTGGTGCCTACATCGACAATAGCTTCCGAGTTGTTCACAGCCGTTATGTAGCCCTTCACCCTGTTACCGGTATATATTCTTTTGAACGACGCATCAAGCGCCTCTTCAAAATTAAAGTCCTCGTCAATATTCTGCAGTTTATCAGTCATCTGGTTTTGTACCTCCTTGATTATATAAGCCGGAGTAGACGCTCCGGCAGTAATACCAATGTTGAAATATTCACCGGCATTATTAATCAGATTTCTTATAATTTCAAAATCCAATTCACTTGCATCCGTAATGTGAAAACAAGTTTTGCATTGCTTTTCGCAAATCTGATAAAGCTTGGCTGTATTTGAACTGTGTCTTCCTCCGATTATAATCATAAGGTCGGAGAATTTTGAAAGGGACAGAGCGGAATGCTGTCTCTCAGCAGTAGCGCCGCAGATTGTATTATAAACTTCCGCCTGCGGGAATATATCCTCAGCCAAAAGGACGCACTTTTCCCACATATTTATATTATACGTTGTTTGCACAACAATTGCAACCTTTTTTTTAAGATTTTTATGATTAATTTTATAATTATTCAGGAAATCAGTATCATCAGAGTAAATAAATGGAATATTATGGCATTGTCCGGCAATTCCTGTAATTTCAGGATGGTTTCTGTCCCCGAAAATAATAATATCAAATCCGTCTGCCGATTTTTCCGCGGCGATTTTATGAATACGTTTAACAAAAGGGCAGGTACCGTCAACATACTCGATATTATGCCTGTCAAGTATTTCATAAACGCTGCGTGCGGCTCCGTGCGAACGTATTATTACGGTTTCGCCGGAAATCCGCTTAAGCTCATCTTCCGATTTGCAGATAAGCACACCCCGGTTTTTCAAGTCATTCACAACGCTGGCATTATGAATAATTTCACCGAAGGTAACTGTCTTTTTACCTTTGCTGAGTTCATTATAAACGATTTTTACGCTTCTGTCAACACCAAAACAAAAACCGGAATTTTCCGCAACCCTTATTTTAATTCGTGCGCGCATTGCGGTACTCCCTTTTCAATATAATATAATTATAATAAAGTATTACTTATAGTTTTTGGATTTGACCGTTTGTCTCTGCATCCTCTGTATTTTCCTCCGCAAGCTCTCTTATAGCATCCATAATCCGTTTTTTCACATATTTGAGCTGAGTTTTTGAGCCTTCCTCCACGGTAAGCTCTTCCGCCTTTATTACCTCGCCGAATTTAAGCGTCAGCTTAGAACGGAAACGCAGTTTCTCGCCTTTAAAGCAAATTCCGCACGGAAGTACATCCGCTCCGCTTTTCGAGGCTATTAAGGCAATACCTGTCTTGCCGCTTCCTACCCTGCCGTCCTTTGAACGGGTTCCTTCCGGAAAAATAACCAGATTGCTCCCGCTTTTTAAAACTTCGATTGAATCCTCAATGACCTTCATATCTCCCGTACCGCGTTTAACCGGAAACGCCCCCAACGATGTTATCAGCCAGGACATAAGTCTGTTTTTAAAAAGCTCTTCCTTTGCCATATATTTTACCGGAAGCTTCATTGGCATAGTCAGGACTACCGGGTCGGCGTAGCTCCTGTGGTTTGAAGCCATAATAACCGGTTTGTCCTGAGGAATATTTGAAACGCCCTCAATATGAAAATTATAAAACAGCTTATAAACGAAAAAACATCCGTATCTGACAAAAGCGTTCATCCGATGCTCTCAGCTCCCGTTTTCTCTTTTATTATACTTAATACCATACTGACAACAGTTTGAAAGTCCATTTCCGTGGTATCGGCAAGGACGGCGTCCTCTGCCTGCCTTAAGGGAGCGATACTGCGGTTCATGTCATTATAATCGCGTGTTTTTATATCACTCAGAATATCCTCGAAGGACGGACAGCCCGGTTTTCCCGAAAGCTCCTTATAACGTCTTTCAGCTCGTTCCTCAGCCGCCGCCGTAAGAAAAATTTTCACATCCGCGCCGGGAAGAACGACGGTTCCTATATCCCGCCCGTCCATAATTATATTATTTTCCCGGGCGATTTTTTTCTGCAGACCGAATAAAAATTCCCTCACCTCCGGGATTGCCGAAACGGCGGAGGCTTCCATTGAGATTTCAGATGTGCGGATTTTATCCGAAACGTCCTCCCCGTTTACAAATACATGCTGTAAGCCTCCCGTAAAACGAAGCTCCGGGGTAATGCTTTCAAGCTCGTTTATAACCTTTTCTTTATCGCAGGCTTTAATTCCCTTTGAGTTGACGGCGTATGCAACCGCTCGGTAAAGCGCGCCGGTATCGGCGTAAATAAATCCCAGCTTTGCCGCAACGGCTTTTGAAACAGTGCTTTTTCCCGCTCCCGCGGGACCGTCTATAGCAACATTGATTGGCATAACAACATCCTTTGTTCAGTGTGGAGTGTGGAGTGTGGAGTGTGGAGTGTGGAGTTTGGAGTGCAATGGTAACAACTTAAGAGATTTTACTTTACAA
>QMCD01003101.1_pt1 | contig 13772 bp, 14 predicted proteins | sample 1821841 | NCBI WGS metagenome assembly QMCD01 (sample SAMN01991225, study PRJNA193472) | Termite gut metagenome, whole genome shotgun sequencing project. | isolation source: worker | host: Macrotermes natalensis | reverse complement strand
GATTTTATCAAACAATACTTTTCATGAGGGAGGCCATCATGTCAATTTTAGAACTGAAAGACATCACGTATTTCTATGAAAGCGCGGGCAGGCAGAATATCATTCTGGAGGACGCAAACTGTGAGTTTGAAAAAGGTAAGCTGTACACGATAGTCGGGCCGTCGGGCAGCGGGAAGACCACTACGCTCACCCTCGCAGGGGCGCTCGAATCGCCGAAAGAGGGCGAGGTGGATTTTGACGGCGAAGACATAAAAAGCATCGGCTACACGACGTACCGCAACAGCAAAATCGGCATAGTTTTCCAGGCGTATAACCTGCTGCCGTATCTCACCCCGCTTCAAAATGTGCTGACGGCGATGGAGATAACGAGGAACAAAATTGCGGATAAGAAGGCACGCGCAAAGGAGCTCCTAGCACGCATGGGCTTGACGGAAGACCAGATGAACCGCAACATCAACAAGCTCTCGGGCGGAGAGCAGCAGCGGGTGGCGATAGCCCGGGCAATCTCAACCGAGGCAGACATCATTCTGGCGGACGAGCCGACGGGCAACCTCGATGTGGACACCGCGAAGGAGATTATCGCAATCTTCAAAGAGCTTGCGCATGCTGACGGCAAATGCGTGATTGCCGTGACGCACTCGCAGGATTTCGCCGCCGAGGCGGACGAGGTAATTACCCTCAAAGAAAAGAAGCTCGTTCCGATGGGGGCGTAAGCATGAATGAAAAAACCCTCCCTCTCCTCCTGCGCATTCTAAAATACTTGAAACCGAACAAAAAGAAGCTGACTTTGGTGGTAATCGGAATTGTGATAACCACAGTGACGGGCTTCTTTCAGCCGCTCGTGGTGAAGATGATAACGGACGACGGCCTCATAAATCAAGATATGCAAGTCATCTTGATTGCGGTCGTAATCTTGCTCGGGCTGGTGCTGGTCGACGGGCTTATCGAGGTCGGAATGTCCTCGCTTTTCGCCGACATTCACAATGAATCTGAAATGCGCATGTATTCGCAGGCTTTCTCAAAGCTTTTGCGCCTTAAAGCAGGCTATTTCACGGATAAAAACTCCGCCGAGGTCATCAACTCGATGTCTACAGATGTGAGTATGGTATCATCGCTCACGGATAGATACAACGTGATGATAATCAGCTTCGTGTTCAAGATATTCAGCGGAATAGCAGGACTTTTAGTCATCAGTCCTCTTCTCACACTGGTAGTAATTGCAATGGTGCCGGTGAAATATCTGACGGTGAAAAGGCTTTCGAAAATCCGGGAGAAAAGAACCGAGGCATATATTGACAAAATCCGTGGTTTTTCGGCATGGATGTCAGATACCATCAGCGGAGTGAAGGAAATCAAACTTTGGAATCTCTTCAAACCAAAGACAGAGGAATTCACAGAGAAAGAAAGTGAGCTTCTCATAGATGCCAAGAAGTTCACAATGATAGATGCCTGGAATATGTTTGTGGAAGTCTTTCTGACGTGGATAGTATCGGCGCTTCTTTATGTTTTCGGCGGAATGCTGCTCATAAACGGAAGCCTGACAATCGGCGGGCTGTTCGCATTCATCTCATACAGCAGCTATGTGACGTCGCCGATTTCCGTCGTGCTGAACATGAAAATGGTCTTCGCAAGGATAATTCCGTCAGCCAAGAGGCTCTTCAAGTTCCTCGAGCTCGATGAAGAAAACGAAGGCGGCGAAACGAATATCCACGCAGGCGATATTATCTTTGAAGACGTGAAATTCTCATATGAAAACAGAGAGATTCTCAAGGGCTTGAACATGACAATCCCGAAGGGAAGTAAGACAGCAATTATCGGTGCGAACGGCAGCGGGAAGTCAACTGTCATCAATCTGATTCTGAGATTTCTTGAACCGGACGAGGGCGAAATCAAACTCGGTGGTCAAAGCATAAATGAAGTGAACTTAGAAGAATATCGAATCCTGTTTTCAGTGGTGAGCCAGAACCCGTATCTTTTCAGCAAAAACGTGCGTGAGAACATAGATTTGGACAATACAAGCGACGATGAAAAGCTGACGTATGTGTACCAAAAGAGCGGTGTGGCGGCATATCTGGAAAAGCTCCCGAACGGCGAGATGAGCCTCATCGGCAGCAACGGCGCAAGGCTTTCAGGCGGCGAGAAGCAGAAGCTGGCTGTCGCCCGAGCATTGATGAAGGACACGCCGTATGTCATTCTTGATGAGGCCACAAGCGGGTTTGACGTGGAATCCGACGCATATCTTCACGATGTAATCGTAAATGAGATGAGAGACAAAACAGTCATACTCATCACGCACAGGTATGAGAACCTTGAGGGGCTGGATTGTGTGTTTGAGCTCAAAGATGGGCGGGTGGGGAAGAAATCCGGAAAAGGGTAAAGGTTTTCAAATAATATTCAAAAAATAAGGAAAAATATATAGAAAACATCGTTTTCGAAGCGTTTACAGGCCGGCCTGAGATAAAGGGTAGCTGAGATATATCTTAAGCTTAGCTAAGCGGTAGCAAAACGGTAATTCTATCCGTTTATAGCAAGATTTCAAAGGTATCTCTGCTGTTTAAGGTCGTTTTCGAAAATGTTTCTATATACTTTCCTTAGCGAGAGGACCGTCCTCAAAAACGGGTATGCTTGCCGAAAACGGGCAGACCTCTCCTCCCTGATATTAAAATCTATATATCAACCTACCGTCGCAGTCCAAAAAATAAGGTTTTCATAAAATCCTCTGAAAATTGCATACTATATTGAAACAAGAGGCCTCTCATACATAATTGTATGAGAGGTTTACTTTTTGAAAGAGGTAATCATATGAAAATCTATGGCTATGTCAGAGTCAGCAGCACAGACCAAAATGAAGACAGGCAGCTTATCGAGATGAATAAGCTCAATATCCCGCAGTCGCAAATCTTCATAGACAAACAAAGCGGGAAAGATTTCAACCGCCCCCAGTATCAGGAGTTGCTGGAGAAACTGACGTCAGGAGACCTGCTCTATGTGCTCAGTATTGACCGTCTGGGACGGAACTACGAGGAAATTCAGAATCAATGGAGAATCCTGACAAAAGAGCGGAATGTGGATATTGTAGTGATTGATATGCCGCTTCTCGACACTCGGCGAGAGAAGAATCTGCTCGGCTCATTTATTGCCGACTTGGTTCTGCAAGCGCTCTCATTCGTGGCACAAAGCGAGAGGGAAAGCATTAAGAAGCGACAGGCCGAGGGCATAGCGGCAGCAAAGGAAAGAGGCGTCAAGTTTGGCAGACCCGCAAAGAGATTGCCGGAGAACTTTACGGCAATCGTCTCGCAATGGGAACACAAGCAGCATACTTTGGCGCAGGTGCTTTCTGAATGCAAAATAGGGCGTTCCACCTTCTTTCAGCGTGTACATGAACTGAAATTGATAAAAGAAAACAGTCCAAAAAGGTAGACTTTTTCGGATATATTTCCCGTAAACAGCTTGCTGGATATTCAGTTGATGGAGGAAACAACTATGAAAGTGTGCCCGAATTGTGGTAATGAGAATGTCAATGAGGCGATTTATTGCAAAAATTGCGGAAACAAACTGACAACAGACGGTGTTTTGTCGGATATTTCATCTGCCTCAAATGCAAATCCCGCTCAAACTCCTTTTAAAGATGCGGTATCGACTCAAATGCCAGTCAGACCTGTGGCACCGAGTAATATGGATGGCGCACGTATTCCGGAATACTCTGACAATTATGAACTCCCTCCCTATTCTCTATGCCTATGAACACAGCTTCAAGAATACCAAGAACCGCATTAGTGCTGATTATGCTTCTTTTGGTAGTTGTGGCTGTTATGGGAACGGTTATTGTCTTTCAACTTTTACCAAAGGAGAATGTTGGCGACCAAAGTTTTCTATCTTCAAGTGAAGTAACCTCCGAGCTGGCTTCGAGCTCTGTTGTGTCGCCAAGTGCCGAACCGTCACCGAGCCCTGAGCCAGCATCTGAGGCGGTTAAGGCGGCGGCAGGCCGCGATTACTACATTCTTCCTGAGAGTTCCACAAGGCTTCTCACCTATCGTGATATAGAGAATCTCACGGAACAAGATATGATGCTTGCAAGAAATGAAATCTACGCAAGGCATGGAAGAAGATTCCTGGACTCAACTATCCAGCAATATTTCAATGCCCAAGCTTGGTATAAAGGCACTATTGAGCCGTCAGCCTTTTCCGAATCTGCTTTATCAAGTATTGAAGTAAGTAATGTGCAATTTATCAAGAGCTATGAAGATGGCGGCACAAGTATGCAACCTCCCGAGCAAGCACCTGATTCCGATATAATACCGGAAGGAGGTGTTAACGTGTTTATAGGAACCGGACCTCAATACCTCATAGATTCAGTAAGTCTGAATCCAAAGGAAGTTTGGTATCAGGATGGGAAGCTATACGCTAACATGTATGTTGTAAACGGTTTCTCTCATAATGTATATGATGTGGTCGTAAAAAATATTTCGCTTTCCAATGATAGCGGTCTTATTGCTGAGGCAAACTTTGGCTTGTTGGAGAACGTAACCATCGGTGCAAATTCATATATTGAGTGGGGATTCGTTTTTAGCGGCGACCAGATAAAACAGGCTAATGGCGATTTGGCGTCAGGACTTGAATATAATAGTAGCACCTCTTACAGATGGTAGTCTGTCAAAAAAATCCAGCCTCGAAGGAGAAGAAATGAAAAGAAAATCAACAAAAGCCCTATCAATCATACTTGCGGCGGTCATGCTATTGTCATGTATAGTCACGCCAGCTTCGGCAGCTTCTGTCTACGACTTCACCAATGTCAAGGCGGCAGACTGGTTCTATGACGCTGTCTCATATGCGGCGGAGCAAGGCATAGTCAATGGCATTGCACCTACGACGTTTGATGACAAGGGGACAGTTTGTAACGGTGCTTGGAAGACAGGCGGGCATAAGTGACGACTACACTGCCTCTACCCCGTTTACCGATATTAAGCCGGGGAATTATTACTATCCATATGTCTGCTGGGTTTATGCAAATGGTATAGTCAATGGCGTCACTCCGACGACATTCGTTCCTGAAGGTAATATCAAACGTCAGGAAATCGCAAAAATACTGTTTGCCTACCTTGGCAATGGTCAAGGCTCAGGTGACGCATCTGTGTTGGATATTTTCTCAGATAAGTCGTCTATTTCCGGCTGGGCACTTGAATCGATGATTTGGGCGGTTGAGAATGGAATCCTTAATGGTTCCGGCAACAGGCTGAATCCGGGCGCTACGGCGACGAGAGCAGAGGTTGTGACGATATTCTATAACCTCGCAGGAAGACCTGAGCCGCCGGTTGACCCAATCCTTGAGCCGGGCGAACTTACTCCCGATGAAATGGAAGCAATCATGTATCAGTGGGAACAGGATGCATGGGGCATTCAAGACTATGATGAATATCTCGACGTAATCAGACGAACCCCCGTAGATGTAAGACAGCAGATTATGGATTACTTGATTTGGGAAAAGGGCACAGGTTCTGCTCCTTGGTTGTGGTACAATCCTGACACATATCAGCCGAAAACAGGACGCTCTCCAGTGGATGAAAACGGTGGATATTACGATTATGATTTAGCTGATGAGATTTTCGATGAAGTAAACAGGGTTCGTACGGACCTTGGCCAGTGGTACATTGAATATCATCCGAGGATTCAGGAGTGGGCTGATATCAGAAGTGAGGAAGTATGGTACAGAGATATAGTTATGGGAGATTCATTGGTTGATAGGGGAAGCAACGGTCACTACAGACCCGATGGTAGTGGGTGGATGACAGTGGGGCATAGTTTAGTTAATGAAAATATTGCGCGAGTCCCTACGAGCTGGACAGCGGAGCAAATCGTGAATGGATGGGTGAACTCGGGTATGCACTACACCAACATGATAACGCCAAATAATTGTATTGGAGCCGTCAGTGTATATGTTATAGGCGGAAGCATGTATGTGGAAAACATTTTTTCGAGTGCCGAGATTATCTCGTTTAACATGAACGAATCTGGCAACAAATCAACGAGTTTGGTGAATTTCTAAATAGACCGAAAAAAGAAGGTTCTCTATGAAAAGAGAGCTTTCTTGTGTTTGCCGAATATCCTTTTGGTTGATATAATGAGTATAGTCCTAAAAATCTTAAATTTGAAAAGAGGAGATGGATATGAACACAGAAAAAACAACAGTAGATGTTGCTGCAAGAAAAGAAGAGAATATCCTTGATTTGCTCAAAACTGAGGCGGCACACAATGTTATCAATGAGATTCTCCAAGATGAAATGAAAGGCAAGCCTATGAATGGCGGGTTCTTTTACAACTAATTATATAATTACAGATATACAAGGCCACCTTTTGCGGGTGGCTTTGTTATTTTTTCTTTGAGTTGCCATACTATGTTCAGAGATTTTTAAGACGAAAGGGGAAAATCTTATTCAGTACCCTGGGTCAGAAATTTAAGGAGCGAGATGTGTATCAAGTTATCTCTTGCACATCACAAAATCAATGGATGATTTCAAGAAAGGAATTGAATTTATGAATCATGACAAAGTGAACACTGATGCTATCGACTGTATGCCGCCATCTGAAACCGCCTCAGGGAAAAAATGTGCAATTTCATGTGTGCCCTATTTGAAAAACACCTTCATTATGATAAGCAACTCAAAACGGCAATAAGAAGCGGTGACGATGTAAAAGCAAATGAAGCGATTTTCATGATACATCGCCTCATGCAAACTGCAGAGGAAGCAGCAATGTTCGGAGCAGAAAAATGGGCTTCTCTCACTGATGAAGAAATCGAAGACTTCATAGTGAAAGAATACAAAATCTACTGAATGAGAATGACCTCCTCGTAATACTTTCTGAGGAGGTCATTTTTTGCGGTTATATCTGCCGTGCATTCCAAATTTACAAAATAAAACTCTCCAAATCTATAAACCAAATCATTGCAATTTTATAAAACAAACCTTGCTTATTATCTGAAATTCAGATACAATGCATTATAGAGGTGAGAGCTATGGAATATATCAAACGTATTGTAGACGATGAAATTGAATTGAAACTGCAAGTCACCGGCGGGGTTGTCATCAGGGGACCAAAATGGTGCGGCAAAACCACGAGCAGCGAGCAGTTTGCAAAAAGTATTCTTAAGCTTCAAGATACGAAGACTATTGAACGGAGCAAGCAAATTGCCGAGAATGACATTACGCTTTTGCTTGAGGGTGATAAGCCACGGCTCATAGATGAATGGCAGGTTATTCCGAACATTTGGAATGCTGTTCGCACGGATATTGATGAGAAAAGAGCGGCCGGGCTATATATTCTGACCGGCTCTACTGTTCCTCCGCAAAACGATGCAAATAATAAATTGCATACAGGCATCGGGCGGTTTTCATTTGTGGAGATGAAGCCTCTCACGCTATATGAAAGCGGCGACTCAAACGGGAGTGTCTCGCTCAGTGAAATCCTTAACGGAACCGCTTCTGTCCGCGGGCAGACATCATCCATTGACTATAATCGCCTTGCTTTTCTGACGTGCCGCGGAGGGTGGCCAACTTCATTGCAGAGAAGTGAGAAGGTTGCCCTTGAGATTGCAAAGGAATACGTTAAGGTACTGACAGATATTGATATTTCAGCTTATGATGGCGTGACAAGAAGGGCAGATTTGGCTCGTGCCATTCTCCGCTCGTATAGCAGGCATGTTTCCACGATAAACACTAATAAAGTCATGTTTGATGATGTCAGAGCTTTTTACGGAGATGTCTCAGACCCCACGATTCAAGATTACCTGGGTGTGTTCAAGAGGCTGTATGTCATTGAAGAGGTTCCTGCATGGAACCCGAATCTGCGTTCCAAAACAAGTATCCGGACATCACCTAAGAAGACATTCGTTGACCCGTCAATCGGTATCGCTTCACTTGGCATTTCACCTGAAGAATTGATGTATGACCCCGAGACATTCGGGCTTTTCTTTGAGAATTTGGTCAACCGAGATTTAACCGTGTACTCCAATAAAATCAACGGAACCGTCAGACATTACCGTGACAGGATGGGCCTTGAGTGCGACCATGTCATTCATTTTGAAAACGGGAAATACGGGATAATCGAAACAAAACTCGGCTCCTCCCGAACTGACTATGGTATTTCGAAGCTGCGTGAAATGCGTGAATTGATAAAAGCGAAAAACGCCGCAGAAAAAAAAGTAGTAGTCAAAGAACCCGACTTCTATATGGTAATAAACGGAGGCGAAACAGCGTTCACTACCGAGGACGGCATATATGTCGTGCCGATTGGATGTTTGAAGGATTAATGCGGATACTGTATCAATAGTGTATCAGCCATGATTATTATCTCAGAAAACTTCATATTTTAAGCCATTTATTGGTAATTATCATGCGGTCTCCAAAACCGCGTGCCGAGGGTTCGAATCCTTCTGCCCCTGCCAGTACGCCGAAGGCGGGCGGGGTCACACTTTGACAAAAAAACCGCAGTGTTAAGCTAAAAGTGGCTTAACACTGCGGTTTTTCCGGCGCCGTCTTTTTCAATTCGTTCACGGCATAGTCAGAAGTAAACGCTTCATGTTTTACTGCGATGGATTCACAAACTTCCAGGCTGCTTGTGCAAGGTCAATTGCATCGCTCCCCTTGTAGAGGCTATCCTCGGGTATCTCCTCAATCTGCAAATCAAATAATGTAGCTGCGAACACACACGCTGTCAGAAAACCTCCCGCCTTATTTGCGTGAGGGCCGCGCGGGTCGAATCCGGTGATCAGCGAAATCCCCGGTATTTCCTGATACGCGTAGGCCCATGCATCGGCAGCGTTTACTAAAACAACGTCAGTTTCATTGGCTGCCCGCTTGTACGCTTCTGTATTCATGTTTAAGTGTTCTTTATCAGACGCCCAAGCTGAATTAAACAGTACTGGGATAACCCCGGTTTTTCTCGCTTCATCGCTTAGCATCTGAACGTCTTGGATGAATCTCTCTATATCTTTCCCAATTTGGTCATCTTGAAAGACAGCATAATCAAATCTTCCGCTCTGCATCTCAATAATTGCGTTTTCTTTATGTTCTTGCAGCGTCCCGCCGCGGTTTGAGTGCCGCGAAATATCCTTGTATGTAATATCCACGCCATGTGCTCTTGCTATCGCTTGTAACTGTTGCGGCAGATCGCCAACAAAAACATCACTATTACCAACAAATAAAATGGATATTGAGTTCTCTGACCCAACCATATCTTCGGTCTTGCGTAATATAATGACATCCGTATAAGCAGCCCAAATAGTCGCCAATGCCAGGATAACAGCTAAAACAATAACAGCTGTTATCCTCCGTTTCAGCATCTTTTTCTTCAAACTGAGCTGCGGCTTTTTGGCATCTTTTTCGGCCATTATCTAAACCTTTCTGTTAAACAAAAACAATCTGCACCTGTCTTTTCACCCCAAAGCTAGCGACAGCGCTGCAAGGCGGAAAGTGTCAGAGTGGGTTATATACTTCCTGCACGGGAGTATCTGACGTTCCTCGGCTCCCCCGCTTATAGAGTATATCACAAGAATGTGGCCACTACAACAAATTAATCGCCGCCTATTGTATGACTTTTGATGAAAGTCTTGTGTTAGGCTTTGTTGGTGTAGGGGAAGAAGTGAGGTATGGTTTCAAGGATAATATCACTCAACGGAAAGCATCTCCCCTGCCTCCATTTCCTGGACGCTATCGCATAAAATCTCGATGTCTTCTTTACTGTGGCTGGCAATAATAACTGTTTTGCCTTTTTCTCTTAAATCAAGAAGAAGCTCTCTCATGTCGGCGACCCCCTTGTTATCTAACCCGTTCATGGGTTCATCAAGCACGAGGATATCAGGATTCTCCATAACTGCTTGTGCAATTCCTAATCTTTGGCGCATTCCGAGGGAATACTTGCCGACATGCTTTTTCATGTTCGGGTCAAGCCCTACAAGCTCGAGGGTTCTGAATATCTCTTCTTTCTCAATTTTTCGATTGATATCGGCAAGAAATTTGAGATTCCTGCAGCCGCTGTAATTCGGCAAGAAACCCGGCGCTTCAATAATTGCCCCTATATTCCTCGGTATGTCCACATCTTTCCCAACTATTGCCCCGTTAACAATAATCTCGCCGCTATCAACATACATGAGCCCGCATATGCACTTCAGAAGAACAGTTTTTCCCGAGCCATTGCGCCCGATAATCCCATGGATTTTTCCTTTTTCAAATGAGACGGAAACATCATTAAGCGCCGTCGTTTCCTTGAAACGTTTTACTGCATTTTTAACTTCTATAATTGTTTTCATTGTTTTACCCCTATTACACTGATTTTAGCACATCAATATCTTTTTTTCTAAATGAAATAAATGACGAAACAATTAAGACAATAGCCGCACCTGTAAGCATAAGAACAATATAAAGTAAATTAGGGTAGTATGTGGTTGCGTTCGTATCTATTCTGGTGAGCGAAACCCATGATACCGGGGAAAAATTGTAAAAATATGTTGCCGTTTTTTCAACCGTCACCTGCCAAAGTATCAGGATTACGGCAATTATTGCACCCGCTGAGCGAGATATATTCAGATTAAAAAAGAACATAATTAGTCCTAAGAAAAATGACACAAACCAGCATAAAAACAGAGACGTCAGCATCGCTGAAATAGCTGAAAACGAAAGGAATATGCTTAAATCAAACGGAAGGTTAATACCATGCTGGCCCGCGACTGAGGTCTGCGCAAATGTTCCGATTACTTTTCCCCACTCACTGCTCAATTCGATATTGGGAATAAGAAAAACTATGCTTATAAGTGCAATGACAAGAGAGAAGACCAGTGCGGCTAAGGCAATGTATACTATTTGCCCGCCAACCCACATTTTCCTGCCGGAGCGCATCATAATATATGGTTGCTCGCTTTCAATGAACGGTGCGTCGCAAAAAAGCAAAATGAGCCCAAACATAATTATCATTACGGATATTCTGTCTGACATAAGGTACGGGAAAACATACGGTGTGATTTTATATCCGAAGGTACTGCAAAACTGTGAAATCGGTGCTAGCCTCGATTGTATGTACAACGAAAGAAGGATTAGGGTAAGGTATATCCTTGGGTTAACGAGCCACTTGCGAAAATTATTTCCTGCAATATTAAAGACAGCTTTAACCTTATCCATTTTCTATCCTCCTTCTGCACCTATGAACAAAAAGAATTGAAAGCACAGCAGCTGCGATTAAGAAAATCCCTATTGTATACAGTATTGACAGTGCCGGGCTGTCGTTTATGTTTACCTGCGCATTTGATAACTTGTGAATCGAGAAATTTGACGGCACAAGAAGTGCATTAGAAAACATGTTGATTATATAATACAGTAGCAACGGTGAGGCAAGCGTGACGAAAATATTCGTGATATATGTGGATATCCACAATGAGAAAACACAGCAGAACCCTGCACATAATGATTTGAACAGTATTTCTACGGCGAATTGCACATAGATTAGCGTAGGTGTATTGAAAACATCATATATACCATATGCTATTGGTCTATCAACATTAAACACTGGGAAGAAAAAGGAGAAGAGCAATATATTAAGCCATTCTGAAAATGCCACGACCAAAAATGCACTTGCAAAGCATGCTATAGCTTTTGAGGTTGCATACTTTCTCTTTGTCAGGCGCATAACAGAAAAACGGAAATATCTGTTCTCCCAGTCAATGCAGAACACCGTTGCGCTCGGTATGGCTGCGAAAAGCAGATAAATAATGTCAAAGTCCAGATAGGTTATAAGCATTCTTGCATATGTCACTGTAGTATTACTTATATCCAGGCTTAATTCGTCCAATAATGTAATTATCATCACAGCACTTAAGCCAACCACCGCAGCGACAAACTTGAATGAGAATATCATGCGCCGCATGTCACTTGTCAGCGTGTTAAAAAACAGTTTCATTTTCCCTCCAGTGAAGCCGTATTATTTATATTCTGCCATAGTCTGTAATAATCTCTTCTCCCGAGACAGCATTAAAAACGAGTGAAGCCCTGTCTGTCCATTCCTCCGGCTCGCCCCCCTCAAATTTCGGCGCTCTCATAAATGTATGCGCTGTGCTAAATCTCCATACTGGGACAAGCGTGAAAAGGTTGCTTTCACCTTTCACGGGCAGCGGAATATACTCAAACGAAATGCTGTCCACAATATAATCACCCTCAAGAATTATCGAGTTATACTTTGCGTCCAAAAAGTCAAGTGCTTCGTCCTCATTCATTCCCGCCTGGGTATCAAGCACGGTAAAATCGTCTGAAAATTCATGCTGCATATAGAAATCAATTATACCGTCCTTGGAATAGAATACCTCCACAGACGTTCCCGCCATAAAACTTCCGTCTCCAAACGAACCGCTTTCATACATAGAAACCGGCATATTGTCAAGCGCGAGCGGATAACGAAGGATATAGCACTCATCCTCTGGCGATACTGTAACAATTTCGTCTTCGGGAAGCTCGGCAATTTCTTCGTCGGATAATCCGATATTGAACCGTCTGTTCCTTTTTAGTGCTTCATCGGTCATCGTCATATAGTCAAGCGTATAGCAAACCGGCGGCAGAACATGAATTCCAAAAGCATTGATTATTTTATCTGCTTCAGATACAGCTTCTTCTATACTTGCAAAGCTCAAGTCTTTGCCTGTTAAGAAGCTATAATCGTTCTTGTCGTTTCCTCCTGTGCTGAAGAGCGTGGATACTGTGTCATTCGTGGGCCTGCTGTAAATAATAATATCTCCGCCGGTGGCAATTATCGAATCATCCTCGAAAATTGCATAAGTATATTCATCGGATACTCTGCTTTCCTTGGTGAGCTGGGTTTCCTGTGTCACAATTGTTTTTTCAGGAGCAAGAATGCTTACGATTTCATCGAAGCTTTGCAGTTGAAGCTTTGCTTCATATGTGTTGAGGCTTGATAAATCTACGGTTGGGGATATGTTGACATCTGCGTCAACAACCACGCCGGAGGATAAAGTTTGTGCGACATGCCGTGTGTTTTCAGACGGCTCAATCACTTCGTTTGTCTCCGGCAAGCTCTCCGAAATACCGGTTTCGGAGGTTTGTGATGATAAACTCGGCGGAGCCGACTCTATCGTTGATGATTTATCAGTGCCTGCGCTTTCAGTACAGCTGCTGAACATCATGAGAGCTATACATAATAAAACGGTAAATACAGGTTTTTTCATTTTCCACCTCGGTTTGTCTGAATTTGTCGAAAAAAGATATTCATCAGGAGAGAAGTTTTCCTCCCCTGATGAAGTTTTAACTTACGGAGTCCAGGTCAAATAGAGATTCACCCATTGATACGGATTATTATTATCATACTCTATGGCTATTCGATAAGACGAGCCAAGACCGCCATATCCGGCTATATAGGGCAGATCATATTGGGGAACTGTTCCTCTATAATTTGTGCGGATATTCTGTGTTTTCTGGATTGTCGATGTGGAGCCCCTGCCCCTAAAATACACCCACTCGTCGCCCTTTGAGCTCCATCCGCTGCTTCCGCTCGGCTGAGCCGTAAACAGGAAATTCCCTGAGCGTTCCTTCTTCGCTTGCCTTGAAGATATTGTTGCGCCTCCATAAATCTCTGCGTATAGAACCTCAGATTCCGTAGCCGCCGAAGCCGGAACTGCAGCGATTGAAACCAGCATTGCAAGTGCGCAGATAACAGCCAAAATTTTTCTAACCTTTAACATGATATTAATCTCCATTATTTTGTTTTGATATGTTTCGTGC
>QMCD01001993.1_pt1 | contig 13774 bp, 10 predicted proteins | sample 1821841 | NCBI WGS metagenome assembly QMCD01 (sample SAMN01991225, study PRJNA193472) | Termite gut metagenome, whole genome shotgun sequencing project. | isolation source: worker | host: Macrotermes natalensis | reverse complement strand
ATAGCAAGATTGGATAAATATGGTTGTCGAAAAGATTTTAGAAAAGCCACAGGTATACTGCGTTAAAACGCCGCTCATGACCTTTGGTCTCGGATATGTTAAATGCTTTTTTGTTCACTCTGATAATGAATGGCTGATGATCGATACCGGTGCACCTAACGATGATTGCCTGCAAATACTGGAAGAAGCAATAATTAAACTTAGCATAGACAAGAAAAATCTCAGTCTGCTGCTCACACACTTACATATCGACCATGCCGGGCTTGTAGATAAGCTTTTTGATAAAGGAACATCTTTGTTTGTTAGTAAAACAGATGTGGATTTTGCAAAGCATGAGTACGCAACACAGTTGGGCGAGACAGTGTTCAAAAGACTGAAGTCGGAGGGATTTTCCGTTGATTTAGCCGAACAGGGTCGCCAAATATATCAGCGTCCATTGTTTTTTTCTCCGGATCTACATGACGTGCATTATTTAGAAGATGGACAATACGTTGATGTTGGAAGTTTGCGATTTGAAGTTTTGGGATTAGCCGGACATACCCCGGCACAGCTTGCGCTTTGGGAACCAAAATCCGGTGTACTGTTTTCAGGCGATCACGTGTTGTTTGACAGATTAACCGGACTAAGCTGGGAATTTAACGATCAGAGTGTTATCCAAGTTTATCTGGAGAGTCTAAGCCGCCTTAGAAACTTGCCAATCAAGCAATTGATTAGCTCTCATGATGAACAAAAACAACCGGTGAATGAACGCATAGACACTATAATTGAAAGGCGGCTGGATAGAGTTGAAGTCTTTTATGATCTGATCGCCAAAAACCCCGGTGCCAACTGTGACTTTTTGATCAGGAACATGGATTGGAATAATCCCTTTTCTGGCTGGGAGGACATCCCTTTAGTGCAAAGATTTTTCATAACCATGGAAGGAATATGCGCGCTGGATCATCTGCTAAAAATGGAGCGAATTATAAAGCTTGATAATCCTGATGGTCATTTAGGTTATAAGCTTGCTAATTCTTAGTCGCGTTTGAACACTTTTTTCTCAACCAGAATCTGATTTATGCTCTCGTGGTCAAGGACACATCCAAGACCATTTTCATGACCCGGTAAATTGAGGTAGATCAAACCATTTTGTGCAGAAAATTTTGGTTCGCAGATATCTGTTTTAAAGTAATGCGAGGTACTTGAGAGGTCACCCGGAATCTCAATTCCCGGCAAGGTTTCAAAAGCTGCGTGCATATTTTTGGAGACCCCGCTTTCATACATTCCGCCCATCCATATGTCAAAACCAAGTTTCAAAGCCCGTTCGTAAAAACGCAAAGCCGGAGTCAACCCTCCCCACTTGGCTATTTTTAGCGCAATACAACGCAAGTTAGGTGAGTTTAATACGCGGTCTATATCACCTTGAGTTATGATCGATTCGTCAAGACAGATGGGTGTTTTGATATTTTCTTGCAGGCGTTCTAAGCGAGTAAATATATCTGCGGAGTTGTCGTTTTTTGGGGTAAGCGGTTCTTCGATGCAGCGGATGTTCAGGTTGTCAAGTGACTGCAAAATAGCGACATCGCTTTCGGTGAAAGCTTGATTAGCATCGAGCATAATCATCAAGTTTGGGAAGCACTCTCGGACTGCACGCGCGAGCTCTATGCCTTTGGCGTTTTGGACTTTGAGTTTTACACGTGTGTAGCCCTGCTTTACTAGCGACTCTATTGCGGTAATCGTTTCCTGCAAAGGCATAATGCCGATTACTGCACCGGCCAAAGCAGTTGCCTCGCAGCTTTCAAGTTCAGCACCGATCAATTGTCGGATGGACTTTTTGGTAATCTTGCCGTATAGATCCCATAATGCAGGTTCTATGGCAGCTTTTGCCATTGGGTATTGCCCTGCCGCCTTACACTTGTCAAGGTGCCGTGAGACTTCGCTTGGATGTAGATATGTTTGCTGCAATACCAAGGGTATAAGGTATTGTTCCAATATGCGTTTGTCTTCACTCAAAGTCTCCGGTAGATACCAATCGGTAGAAAAGGCTACACCTTCAGCTACGCCTGTTCGCCCTTGAGTATCAACAACCTCAACAATCAATGATTCTCGCGACTGCATGTTTACTTTTGCGGTTTTAATTGGTGCCACCAGCTCCTGATTTATGTGATACAGCCTAACCTCAGATAACTCGATTCGCTGTTCATACATTTGCTGTAGCCCTTGCCGGTCAACCTTTCCTATACCGATGCGCGGAAAGCTGTCGAGCATAAATAGCTGTTTAGGACGAGATATCTTGGAGAGATTCTTATCGATTTGAGACAAGAGGAGCGCTTCTATTTCGTTTCTTTTATCACTTTCGACAAACGCGATTGGTCTTCTGCCCCATGTCTCATCCGGCGCTCCGAAAACATGTGCATCTGTTACGTTCAAGGTGCTCATTAGTGCCTCTTGAATCTCGGCAGGTGAAACATTTTCGCCTCCGGAGACAAACATGTCGTTTACCCGCTCTTGCACTTTTAGACGCCCATCAATATATGTAGCGCTATCGCCGGTTAGGAAGTATCCGTCCGGCGTAAAACTAGCGGTCGCGTTTAGGTAGCCAAAAAATACACCCGGACCTTTTACTGCAAGTTGACCAACTCCTTGAGCATTCTTATTGACAACTTTTACTTCGTAGCCGGCAAGCAGGTCAAGGCTGCCATTAAATTCATTGGTCACTAATGTAGAAGCTATCTGGCTGGATGTCTCGGTCATGCCATAACTTGCATACACACTTGCGCCACTTTCCAGAGCACGACTCAAAGTTTTTGGATTAATCGCTGCACCACCAAGTAAAATACAAGAATACTTTGCCAACTGCCCATCATCTGCTTGAACCAAGTCTTGCAACATTTTGTCTACTACCGATATGTGAGTGGCACCCATATCAGAAGCGTCTTCAAGCACTCGCTTTGCGTCAAATCGGCGATAGAGTATGAATGGTGTGGCGTTAAGTATGCTTCGAACAACGATCTCAAAGCCACCTATGTGATATAGCGGCAAGGCTGCTTGCCATTTACCTTCGCCATATTTATTTAGTGAGGAGTTTGAGGCAGTTGCGGCACCGCAAAGGTTCTCCCAGGTAAGAGGAACGGCTTTTGCCTGCGAGGATGATCCCGAAGTAAACATCACCAGCGCAGTTGATGATGTGCGCGCATCACCTTGTTTATTATCTGATCGTTTTAAAACTCCGATTCCGACATTCTCGACATCTTGCTCAGTAAGTAAAGTGAGTTCAACGCTTGAACTGATGCCGGCTAAGCGAGATACCTTTTCGTCTTTGGTCAGACGATGATTAAGCGCTACTAATGTGAAACCACCGTAAGCGGCTGCCAAAATGCACACCACAAAAGCCGGGCAATTTTCCATATCTATTGGAAGCGTGCTGCCCGCTGTAATTCCACGTTTTGCAAGAGCAGCTACCAGAGCATTTGCTTTTAGCTTTACTTCACCATAAGTCATGTCAAGGCTAGACCCATCTGCCTCTTGAAATGTAAAGCAGACATCATCGGGTCTTTTGCTAGCTAGTTGTTCAATCTCCGGCAGCATATTATTGCTCAATCAATGCTTTGCTTATGTTAAAAGCAATTGTGCTTAGGGGAACTTTGGAAAACGACTGAAGTCCGGTTTGCGCTTTTCCTTAAAGGCATCACGACCCTCTTTTGCCTCATCGGAAGTGTAAAACAAGAGCGTGGCATCGCCTCCAAGCTGCTGAATACCGGCCAAACCGTCAGTTGCAGCATTGAAAGATGCCTTCATGAATCGCAGTGCTGTTGGCGACATCGCAAGCATCTCACGAGCCCAGGAGACACACTCCGCTTCCAGCTCTGCAAATGGAACAACTTTATTTACTAAGCCCATTTCAAGTGCCTCGGCAGCGCTATATTGCCTGCAAAGATACCATATCTCGCGAGCCTTCTTTTGACCGATGATCGCAGCCAGATACCCGGCACCATAACCGGCATCAAAGCTTCCGACCTTTGGTCCGGTCTGCCCAAACTTAGCGTTTTCTGAGGCAATGGAAAGGTCGCAGAGTATATGTAATACGTGTCCGCCGCCAATAGCGTAACCATTTACCATGGCGATGACCGGCTTGGGTATTACTCGGATTAGACGTTGCAAATCAAGAATGTTAAGGCGTGGGATATTGTCAGAGCCAACATATCCCCCGTCACCACGAACCTTTTGGTCTCCACCGGAACAAAACGCTTGATCCTCCTCACGTCCATCATGGTTGACACCTGTAAGGATAATAACGCCTATCGATTCATCATCGCGAGCTTGAGTAAAGGCTGCATAAAGCTCACTTGCTGTAAGTGGAGTGAAGGCATTGCGCCTGTGCGGGCGGTTTATGCTTATTTTTGCTATGCCTTCGAAAGTCTCATAGACTATCTCTTCATATGTTGTGGGCTGCTGCCAAGCAATGCTGGTCATGTAGGTTATCCTCTCATAAATTATTGTCGTATCAACTGTATGGTATTGTAGTCGTTTAGCGCTGACTTTGCGCGCCAAGCGGAGATGATCGAGACAAAAAAGCACTGACAACATCGCAAAACTCTTTTGGTGATTCCAGGTGAGTATTGTGTCCGGCATCTATCAAGGTACATTTTATGCTCGGATTTTGCTTAAGTTGCTCGGCAATATTTGCATATTTTTGATCTTGCGTACCTGCGATGTATAGTATCGATATCGGCAAGTGATGTATCTTGGCTGTGAGATCGGGCATTTTGTGTTGCCCGATGCCTTTTATGGTGAGAGCCATAGCCGTTGGATCGTTATTTAAACGTTCCCGGCGTAGCTGACAGCGAATGTCGAGCGGCAGTGCCACCTGAGAGCGAAATATCGGCAGTGATTCCCACTCGTCCATAAATGCTTCGATGCCTTGCTGTGTAAGCTTTATTATCGAGTCTTGGTCACGTTTAAGCATTTGCTCTTGTTGGTGTTGGTCATTTGTTCCAAGCCCGGTGCTTTCAAGCACTAGCGAAGCGATATGATCCGGGTGTGTGCAGGCATAATTGAGCGCTAAACGTCCACCCATCGAATACCCCAATAGATCAACTTTTTTTGCGCCTCGAGAAGTTGTCAGCGCATCAAGCCATTCAATAACAGCACCCATCTCATATGCTGTTTCGTCATTTGGGCGTTCGCTTTGTCCATGCCCTATCAAATCTGGTGCAATAATGTGGCGCTGCTCGGCAAGATTGGCAGCCACTTTTTCCCAGGTTGCAGAGCTTTGTGAGAACCCATGAAGCAGAATCAGCGGCGGAGCCGATGCGTCTCCCCATTCACAAATGTGGTAACACAGCCCCTTATGTGAGAAAGTCGCCATATCGCTCTTTCAGCCCCAGGCGCGGTAAATCTACTTCGATAACATGAATGCCACAATGACCCAAAAAGCCATCGTATGCGCACTCAAATTCCTCCACAGTATTAACTTTAGTGTACGACACGCCAAATCCTTGGACAACAGAAGAGAAATCCACCTCTTGGGGCGTTAGGAACAATCGCTCAAAATAAGGCTCAGTGGATCTTTGCGGAAGCATCTCAAAGATGCCACCACCATGGTTGTTAAGCACCACAACTATGAGATTAGCCCTTGCTTTGTCTTTTGCCTGACTTAACAGTTCGCGCTGCATAGCAAGCGCATTGATGTCATGCAGAAAAGCGATGTCACCTGTGAGAAATGCAGTGTGCTCAAAGTTTAAGGCAGCACCTATTGCCGAAGAAAGCGAGCCGTCAATGCCGTTAAGTGCGCGATTGCACAAAACAGTAATGCGCTTGTTGCCCTTGAGGTAAAAAGTGTCGATCATACGAATTGACATTGAGCTTGCTGAGAAGAGACAGGCACCCTTGGGTATGCAATTTATGAGGCTGTATACGTAAGCACCCTCAAAGCCACTTTTGACACTTGAGACTTCGTTGATACGAGTGGCGGCACTCTCGTTTTGCAAAATCCACTCCCGTGCAAAATCTTGCTGGCTCTTTGATGCGACAAATCCGCTACGTTCGAAGTCGTTAAGACACGATGCTACAAAAGCTGCCGGCGTAGAACGCAAAAATATATCGGTTGCAGCAATGAAGTCTCTGGTCTCGCAGATATCAATCACTACCTGTATAGGGTTTGCATCTTCAAGTGCCAAATAGCAACTCTTGGAAACAGGATAGCGCCCAAAACGAATAATCAGCTCCGGGCTTAGGTGGCTTGTGCTTCTAAAGATATTGTCATAATTGTCGATGATGTGCGAATCCGTATAGGAGCGCAAATTGCTTAACGGATCTGCGATCAGAGGGATGCTATAGACGTTGGCCAAGCGAAGTATCAGCCCAGCTTCTACGCTGTTTGAGCAAGTGCCTTCACCACACAGTATTAAGGTCTTCTTATTTGCAACCATGTTCTTGATGTGATCCACGCTTTCAGGGCTTGGATATGCCACCGACAGCTGCAAGGGAGAGTAATTGCCGCTTTCTTCCTGCCTGCATGCTCTTCGTCCGACTGTAAATAAACCTTGCACGTCCAAGTTTGGCTTAAGCGGCTCATTAAACGGGAAGTTCAAATGCACAGGTCCACCGTCGCTTATGCAGCCATACCAGATGCTATCGTCGTCATCTTGACTCGCCTGCGAGCCAACTGCTGACGCAAAGGCTGTTAGCGCCATTTGACGTATGAAAGCGATGCCTTTTGGTTGCGCAGTAGGTAGTGGCATCTGCTGAAAGAAGCGTACATGATCGCCAAAAATCTTAAGCTGATCGGTAGTTTGCGGTGCACCAAGTTTTTGTAGTTGCGGCGGTCTGTCGCCGGTCAGCAAGATCAGAGGCACTCTTGAACCTTCTGCTTCTAAAACAGCAGGGTAATAGTTGGCAACCGCGGTGCCGGAAGTGCATATCGCACATACCGGTCGCCCACTGGCTTTTACTAATCCCAAGGCAAAGAAAGCTGCGCCGCGCTCGTCTATATCTACATATATGTTCATGTCGCCGGCATAAGCGACCATAGCTAAAGGCGTAGATCTTGAGCCGGGACTGATTACAACGTCTCGCACACCCAATGAGTGTAGTTCATCAAAAAATGCTGATATAAAAAGTGCAGTCGAGGTTGGCGTATTACCCTGCACGCTTTCGCCCGGCGTATCACTAGCTGTCATGATTCGCACCTCATTTCGCCTGCATTGTCTTCACCATCAAACGCACTTAGTATCGTTTTGAGCTTAAGATCTATCTCGTCAAACTCCTCGCCTGCGGCGCTATCAGACACGATGCCACAACCGGCATAGACCCAGCCTATCTCACCATCAAAAACTCCTGTTCGAAGACCAACAGAAAACTCGCCGTCGCCATCTGCCGTCACATAGCCACAAGCTCCGCCATAAAACCCGCGATTGTAGGGCTCGAGCTGTCGTATTTGCATCAGCGCCTCACCGACCGGGGCACCGGATAACGCCGGGGTTGGATGAAGTTGTTTCATCAAACTGGTTAGGCTAACCCCTTGTCTTACCTGCGCACATACCGGCGTGTAAAGATGTTGAACTTGTTTTAAGGCAAGAATCTGCGGTTCTTTTGCAATCTCTACATCGTGGCAATTTCGCCTAAAGACTTCGCCGATAAAATCCACCACAAAAGCGTGTTCGCGGAGGTTTTTATCATCATGCAATAGTTGATCCGCCAAATGCGCTGCTTCTGCCTCGCTGGATCCGGTAGCAATAGTGCCGGCAAGACACATACTCTCTACAATCTGTCCGTGCTTGCGCACCAAAAGCTCCGGTGTGCAGCCGCAAAAGAAGACATCACCGTAGCGATACATCAATACCGTACCCCTTGAAGACCCGTCGATCAAATTGATCAGCAGGTCTTTTGATGAAAATGGATGGGCAGCAGTAAGCTTTTGGCGTCGAGACAAAACTACCTTATCGATCTTGCCGCTTTCTATGGCCGCAAGACCGCGATTAACCGCTTCTGACCAGTCGCTGCGCAAATCTGCCTCAAGTGTATATGGGATAGTCACTCGCTTGCGCAAAGGTGCATCTGTCATTTGCTTTGAAAAACGATCCACCCTGCCACCATAAACGGGACCAAGGCTGTTGACCTGCAAAAATGTTCCTCGTTCGTTTTCGATGAGCACCACTTCCGGAAGCATTAGTTTTAACCTTGGAAAGGCTTGGAACAATTCATCGGCCGGTTTAGGGTTTTCTCCGTCAAAACGATTAAACGAAAAGAATACCGGCTGCTCTGCGGACTCACCTTGCAGCTCGCACTCCACTTCATGAAGCGACCATAAAGCGATGCAGCGACCCAAACCCATGACTCTGGCTTTTCGCACCTTATCATAGTATACAAATTGGTCGGTAAACCCTCGTTGCATTATGCAAAATGCGTCAACTATATCGGTATCTACCGATTGTGTGTGCGAAAATATCTTTGTCACAAAACCATCCTATTGATCTGCTTAAGTCGGTGTCTGAGCTATCAAAACTTGCTGATAGTTGCATGACCACAATTCTAGCACTACAACGATGTGCATAAGCTTACTTTGATTTGCAATGCACTTTCCATTTCCGGTTATATTACGTTGTTTGCAGCTCATAGCTATCAAAGCGATGATAAAATACTAATAAAGCTTTATACAGAATAATAAATGATTCCGTAATGATTATCAGAACAGGTGTATTTACGGCATCTATAGGGAGTGGGAAATAAGCATTATTCAATGAATGGTGGATGCGTGTCGTATAGCACTATTGTCAATTTGCGAATGAGGTCGGTTCTGCCGCCGGCTTTGTTTTTTGCATACGTGCTATCTATAGTTTTCGAAGGAGCCGCATTTTATAACCTGGCAGATTACTATTCAGTTGATCCGACTCGTCTTGTATTAGCTGCCGGTGTATCCATGTTTTTAGGTTTATTAGGTGGCAGCTTGGCTGTTAAAAGTGGTCAAGTAGCAAAACGGGTCATGCTTTTTGGCGAAGTGATGTGCTTATGTTTGAGCTGTGTCTTCTTTTTTAAGCCCTCTACGTTATGGATGATAGCAATTGCTTTTTCTGCACTCGTCGCCGGCGCTTCCATGGCCTCTTGGGGTCACTTTTTGAAAAGCCATACCCCCAGAGGTCAACGCATCAAAAGCTGTGCAGATGTATTGATTATTGCGAATGTTTTTTTGATCATTATCAACTCTTTATCCGGCTACATTTCACCTTTTGTTGGTCTTAGCGTAGCGATGACGCTAATTGTAGCTGCCATAATATGCACTGCAATGCTGGAAACTGACCCCTACTCAAATGATGAAAAAGCTGTGCCTGAAAGCCCTGCTGTTAGCGTTGTCGCCCCACTTGCGGCACTCGTAATTTTTGTGACTATCATCACCATAAACTCCGGATTGATGTATCAAATAATTGTTCCGGCTTATGATCACCTTACATTTCTGACAAGTTGGTACTGGGCGCTACCATATGTGGCAGCTTTACTGATTATGCGCAACCTCTCCTCCGGAAGAGCCCTTTCACTATATGTTGGTATGGCAATGATTGTAGGTGCATTCATATTCTTCTTACTTCTCGATAAAGGCGCTGCCAGCTACTTAGTTGTTGACACATTAATGCTTGGAGCTTGCGGCATTTTTGATCTGTTTTGGTGGAGCATGCTCGGAGAAATGCTTGACTTAAGTAAAAGACCGGCAAGAGTTTTTGGCATTGGGCTTGCAGCAAACGTATTTGGTATCTTAATTGGAAAAACTTTAGCCTTTATCACAGAAGCTTTGATGTTGCCTGCTTCCAGTATTACCATTGTGGCACTTACAGTAGTCTGCGTTACCTTGATGCTGCTTCCGGTGCTGAACCATCGACTTTCGGTGTTGCTCAAAAACCACAGCTACCTGTCCGCTTTCTCGGCTATACCAACCGTGGAACAACGCGAGCTCTTAACCGATATGCCATCAGTTGAGCCGTTAACTCCACGCGAATACGATGTATTGATGCGCGCGCTCGGCGGCAAGACAAACAAGTCCATCGCAGCAGACCTAATGATTAGCGAAAACACAGTAAAAACCCACCTGAGAAACATCTTCAGAAAATATGAAGTAAGCTCCCGCTCCGAACTCATCAGCATTTTTATAAAGACACCATTGGGGTAGCTTATCTGCCAAAGGTTAAGGCCTGCAAGCTATTTTGCCTACACCACGTCGCAGTTGGCTACGCTGAAATTTTTAAACCCAGGCAAGCTGGATTTCAAAATAACGCATCGCCACTGCTCCTTCTCCCAAAATAATTAGCTTCGCTCATAGACCATTTTTTGGGTGCCCATTATAACCCTGGGCTAAACGATTCTTGAGTCCTTTCGACCGCATCAGTGACAAAATATGAGCCCCTTGCGAACACTCACCAATTAAGCGCCTTTACTCATATGCTATACTAGAACATATGTTCGCTATAGACATAACGGAGGGGTAATGGTTAAACAAGAAAATGCAATAATCACCGTGCAAGGCACTGCAGTTTCTGTGGTTTCGTGTAATCAGGAAGACTTTGTATCGCTAACGGACATAGCGAAATATAGGGATGCCAAAAATCCATCGCAAGTTATCAGTCTTTGGATGCGCACCTATGCCACCATCGAATATCTTGGCTTATGGGAAAAGCTTCATAACCCAGATTTTAAACCCCACATATATGAGGGGTTTAAAGCTGAGTCTGCCAAACCACATTTTTGGATGTCTCCCCAACAATGGATAAAGGAAACCGCAGCAATCGGATTGATTTCCAAGTCTGGACGTTATGGTGGTGGCACATTTGCGCACGTAGATATCGCACTCAAGTTTGCCGGGTGGGTTTCTACGGAGTTTGAGTTGTATCTGGTCACCGAGTTCAAACGTCTTAAAACCGAAGAGCAGCAACGCTTGTCACTGGAATGGAACTTACAGCGCACGCTCGCCAAGATCAACTACCGTATTCACACGGATGCTATCAAAGAGCAAATCATTCCACCGATAGTTACTAAAGAGCAAGCAGGTTTCATCTATGCCAGCGAAGCTGATTTGCTAAACGTTGCACTCTTTGGACAAACTGCCTCACAGTGGCGAAAGGACAACCCGGACAAAAAAGGAAATATTCGCGACGATGCAGCACTAGAACAGCTAGTCGTGCTGTCTAACCTTGAGAGTATAAATGCTGTTTTAATTCGCGAGAGTTTACCGCAAAACGAGCAGCTAATCCACCTGAACCAAATCGCAATAACACAGCTAAGCTCACTACTTGATAATGAACATATTAAGAAGCTGGGTTCGGGTGCAAATTAGAGCAAATGAAGAAATCATGGTGCGAGACAAAATATGAATAGCAAAGCTTTGAGTAATTATCAAAATAGTGGGACTACCCATGCCCGATAACAGAGAACTTGCCACACTCATACTCATGGCGGTATCGGCAGTTATTATTGTCATCTTCCTGAAATCACAGAACACCGTCAGCAAGGCTATACTCGGTATCCTCAAAGCGTTCTTCGTAAGGCGGCTTCAACTTCGCTTCGCTCATAGACCATTTTTTGGGTACCCTTTTCATCCTGAGCTAAACGATTCTTAAGCTCTCATCGCCCGCATCACACAGTGTCCGAAAAGTCTCATTCTTCCATTAAACCTCAACTGAATATCAACGGATCTATTGAGATGGGGTGATATTCGCTTTGCAGACTGGTCACGGCAAAGGCCACGGGCATCCCCAGCGGGTGCCGCGCAAGAAAACGCGACAGTCGGGGATTTACTTGAGAATTGCGGTATTAACGTGGAGGTGCATTGAATATGGTTAGCATTATTTTGCCGTGGGTGACAGCAATCCTGGTCTTGCTCTTGATGGCACTTTGGACAATGCGGTTGATTTGTACAAAAAGCCGTTTTGAGAATAACCGTACCTTAAAGACGATTCGGCGAATACTGAGGAAAATCCATGCGCCGCTCGCCATTGTCGCTTTAATTGTTGTGTACTTCCATTGCAGCGTTGCCGAAAGAGTCACCGGCGAAAGTTCGCTTATGGGCGCAATCTTACTTTTGTGTATGCTTGCAATGTGCCTGACAGGACTTCTTAAGCGATTGATACCGCGATATTGGCTGATGCTACACAGGGTAATCACTGTCATTATGCTCATCATTTTGATATTTCACATTTTTATAGAAGCTAATCTTTGATACTTTGCTGTATTTAAAAGCGAGCAATTTGTTTGGAGTGGTAAAATGAACGTGTGTTGTTAAATATGAATCCACAGTTACCCAGTATAAAAACGCCCGAGCTGTTAGCTCCTGCCGGTGGCAGAGAGCAGCTTGAGTATGCCTTGCGCTTTGGGGCAGATGCTATATATCTTGCAACCGACCGCTTTGGGCTACGCCAACGAGCAGACAATTTTACCTTAGATGATATTCCTCAAGCAGTCGCACAAGCTCATGCTCTGGGAGCAAAAGTGTTTGTGACCTGCAATGCCTATATGAACAATGATGATTTGGCTCATTTACCCGATTATCTTGTTGCACTTGAACAAGCCAAAGTTGATGCCGTCATCATCAGCGATCTGGGAACTCTTCGCATGGCTAAACGTTATGCTCCCGATGTGGCTATACATGTGAGCACACAGGCAAATACCTCAAACGCAGAAGCAGCACTTATGTGGTACGAATTGGGAGCCAATCGTATAGTCTGTGCACGCGAGATGAGCTTGAAAGCGATCGCGCAAATGCGCTCTGAGCTTCCAAAAGAACTTGAACTTGAAGTGTTTGTGCACGGTGCAATGTGCATGGCGATATCGGGCAGATGTCTAATCAGCGATCATTTAACAGGACGTTCTGCTAACCGCGGACATTGCACTCAACCCTGTCGCTGGGGGTATGAGCTACTTGAGCCAACGCGTCCTACGCAGCGATTCCCTATAGAAGAAGACGGTCGCTATACTTATCTTATGGATTCAAAAGATCTTTGCATGCTTGAACATCTTGATGACATCGTAAATACCGGTGTTGATTCAATTAAAATTGAGGGGCGCAACAAAAAGGCTTTCTATGTTGCAACCGTAGTAAATGCATATCGCCGAGTGCTTGACGGAGCTGATCCAAAACTAATGCTTCCTGAGTTAGAGACGGTGTCACACCGACCATATTCCACGGGCTTTTACTATGGCTCTGCCGAGCAAACTCCTGATCAGGATATATACGTTCAAAGCTACGACTGGGTGGCAGTTGTAAGTGATGAAGAGGTGCTCGAAAAAGACAGAGTGAAAGTAGTTTGCCGAAACCGCTTCTACGAAGACGATAAACTAGAGGTGCTTTCTCCGCATCGGCAAGTAGAAACACTGGTGGTGTCCGACCTACGCCGCGAGTATGCCACCGGGGAAAGCGAATCGGTTAAAACCGCCAATCAAGTCATGAAGGCTTATTCGTTTGCCACGACAGCCAAACTGAGTGCCTACGATATTTTGCGGGTAAAACGAATGGATCCGAATCAGAAGAACTAAATACTACATGAGTCCTGTCTGACCGGCAAGTGAACTGACCCATCAACCTTGGATAAACTGCAAGGTTGGCAGGCTTTAACTTTTAGAATGCCGTTCATTCAGAATGTTTTGGATTAATCTGAGTAGATCGGCGCTTACCTACGATGGTCAGACTGTCCGAAAACTACGTGTCAAACCCAAGTTGTCATTCCTATTAGATAATATCCCCACCTTATCTGGATTTGTATACCATGAGAGGTGGGGTTTTACTATACGGTTCTGACTCGCTGTCATTTTGGCC
>QMCD01002423.1_pt1 | contig 13775 bp, 6 predicted proteins | sample 1821841 | NCBI WGS metagenome assembly QMCD01 (sample SAMN01991225, study PRJNA193472) | Termite gut metagenome, whole genome shotgun sequencing project. | isolation source: worker | host: Macrotermes natalensis | reverse complement strand
TATTTATTTTGCAATTTTCGGATGGTAAAAAATCAGTAGTTGGTGATAACGCTTCAGTGATAGAAGACGGCTCTGTTTCCAAACATTCGATGCTTGTTGCTTTTGTTGATGTTGATTCGCTTATATCGAGTTATACCTATTCGATTGATCTGAACGAACAAATTACAAGAAAGTTTGAAAATTCGCGCGCCAGTCTTACGGAAAAACTTCGCAAACTTCAGGCTGAAGCGGCTGATTTTCAGAGAAAAGCGGAGACGGGTGCGTTTTTGTCACCTGAACGGATGGAGTCCGAACAGCAACGACTCATGAAAAAAGATCAGGAATTGCAGGAACTTCAGGCGCAGATGTCACAGGAACTGGGTGAAGAACAGTTGCGTATTAATGAAGAATTGCGCAATACGATCGTTTCACAATTGCGGGAGTATAATAAAGAGAAAGGGTATAATATCATTTACGGAAAAAAGAATGACAATATATTATACGCCGATGATGCTTATAATATAACGAGAGAAGTGATTGATTATTTGAACAGGCAGCGCGCCTCATCACCTGCCGCAAAGACAGACGAGTAAAATTGAATTCTTTCAATATGAAATGAGCATAATAAAATATCGCCCAAGGCGATGAACAAAAAGCGAGTTTCCTATTTCTTTCGTGTTAAATAGTATATTTAAACAAATACAACGAAGCGTAACGCAAAAGATTTCTGCGTTGCGCTTCGCTGTATTGTACGGTTGTTGAACTATTTTTCCACATTTTTTGTTCGCCCGGCAGGGGCGATTGCCTGAACAAAATTAGTTCTTTTGAAATAATCGCGGGTTATCTGCCGCATATTCCCGTAAAGGGACAATATTCGCAGACTTTTATGTTTTGTGTCTGGGTAAACGGTTTTCCGGCATCGAATATTTCGTTCAGGCAGGCGCGCAGGTTCTCTTCAAATATGTTCCGGTCGTTTTCGATTCGAAGTTTTCAATAACGACTTTATCCTTACCGTTGACCTGCCGTATCACAGGATCAAAATTTCCCTGTCTGAAAAGATTGCGTGTGTAATATACTACAGGTTGTATGGGTTTGCCGCCGGCTTCCGGAGCGTATAGCCAGGCATACAGAAATACCTGCATAATGGCTTTCCTGCGTTCTTTGGCCGTTTGATCAAACAGACTTTCTATCCCGTCAAAAGTGAGGGCGACAGGTTTTCCGCTTTTATAGTCGATGATGCGTATTGTTTCACCCGTCCTGTCTATCCGGTCGATGAATCCTTTTAAACGGATGCTTCGTCCTTCCGCAATCCGAAACGGACTGTGGATCAGTTCTTCGGAATTTATATAGGTAAATGGCGTCAGTGAACAATCGTATGCGAGCACTTTGCATGCGTATTTGCGGATGGTTTCGCCGTAGAGATACGCTTGTCCGGCGAGTGGCCGGGGGGCTTCCGTATGGAAAAAATCTTTGGCAAACGCTTCCCGGATTTTCTCCGTCATATTTTTATCCTGCGCCGCCAGTTTGAGCAGGTCGGCCGTTATCATTTTGCCGCGGAAGGGTTTGTATACGAGTTCCATCACCCGGTGTAATATTGTCCCGAATGTATCGTTTTCGAGCGTTTCGCTGACCGTATCTTCTTCATTGATACCCTTGACAACCGATAAATAGAATTTGAGCGGACAGTCCAGATAGGTGTTAATGGCACTGGCCGAAAGGCTTTTTTCCGTTTCGAAAGCGGCGAGCGCGTGCATTATTTCTTCATTTTTCTCAACATGGAACGGTTCGACGCGGGAAGAGGATATATTGTATATGGACAATTTCTGTTGAACGGGAACTTTGTAATGATAGGTCAACTGATGCACAAAACGGCTGACTTCTCCGCTTTGAAGTCCGTCGGTACGCGTATCGTAAAGCATGATCACCCGTCCGGCACGTTGTATCATCCGGTAAAAATGATAGGCCCAGATACTTTCCTGGTGTTCCTGTACCGGTAGTCCGAATCCTTTTCGCAGGTGATACGGAATAAATGAACCGGCCGCGTTTTTTACCGGAAACAGGCCTTCATTCATCGACAGGATGATGATATTGTTGAAATCAAGCACGCGCGTTTCCAGCACTCCCATGACCTGCAATCCGGATAACGGTTCGCCGTGAAAGGGTATTTTGATGAAGTCCGTCATTTGCTTCAGAAGTCTGAAATAGGTGTCGGACGACATGTTGGTTTTCGTTTCATGTATCATTTTACGCATCCGGTTTACCATTGTGTAAAAATGGAAAATGAATTCCTGTTCCAGGGATGTTGAACTGACCGTCTCATCGTCATTTTCCGCGGATTCGGCAGTCAGGTGATGGTTCATTTCTTTCAGAACGGTAATCAGGTAATCCGATATATCCGTCGTTGTTGCCGGAGCTGAGAACAGTAGTTTTAGTAATGGCGTCAATCCGAGGAATGTAACGGAGATATAAACCAGATTGCGTTCCGTTATTTCTTTTATCAGCCTGCTTGTTTCTTCCGGGCAAACCGAAGCTATGTATTGGTGCTTCAGGACGGCGATGACATCACGATGGTAAAACAGGGTGTCGTCGTTTGTCTTACGGATATTTTTTTGCAGCGATTGCAGGTAGTCCATTAATGAAGCGACGGGTGTGCCGGATAAAGAATAACCGAGCGTTACATTGATACGTGATATATTTTCCGGTATGGAGTTCAGTACCGGAATCAGAAGATGTTCATCGGGCAGTACGATCGCCGTTTGCAACGCCTCTTCCGCACTTATTGTTTTGTTTCCGGATAGTTCCTCAAGTATCGGATACAGTTGTTTTGCCTGTCCGATACGCGAGGGTATACCTATTATCTCGAAATGTGTTTGTATGGGCTCTTCTTCGGGCAGGCTAAAATCCGGAGGAAACATACGGACATTTTCTTCCATGAAGAAGGAGGCTTTGTTAGCCCGGTCTTGTAGTTTGTCCGATGAGTAATCCCAGTAAAAATCCGCCAGGTTTTGTTGTTTTAGTATTTTCAACAACTCTCTTTCCGCTTTTGTCAATGCATTCAGGCCTACAAAGATAATTTTCTCGAAATGCAGTTTATTTAGCGCTTCACGAATCCTGCCGCTGCATTTGTTTGTTTGATTTTCATTAGCTGAATTTGTCCGGGTATCGTTATTAAAGAAACTTTCAAAAAGATCTCCGGTATATTCCGCCGGATCCGGTTTGTGGGGTTCTCCGGTTATTGTTGTGAAATTTTCAATCACTTCCCGGTAAATCATTCCTTCGTAGGCGAGTCCTTCTGTGGAGAGCGTTTGCCGTAATTCCATATAAACGGGATAGAGCAGTTCCCATACGCGCAGGAAGAATTGTTTGTTGGAATCGTTGCTTTCCGGCCGGAACGAACGTATGGCCCGAATCTGGGCCGGTTGAAGAAATGAAAATTCGTGATCGATGCTATTCAGGTCTTTGACGTTGGTAAATAATTGTTTTACGTCTACGAGATATTTGTCAATATCGTCAAAATCGTTCAAAAGCATTTCGCCCCAGTAGACAAAATCATCGAACGTTTCATCGGATCCGCTCTGGCGTATGTAGATATCGTAAAGCAGGAATAATAGTTTGATATGGTCTGCCTGCCGTTTTGGATTCAGCCGGTAAAAAAGATCGTTTATCGTCAGTATGGAAGGCGCAAAAATGGGTCTGGTGGCGATTTCCGACAAGTATTTGCGGAAAAAGATTCCCGAACGCCTGTTCGGAAATACAAATGCCAGACGATGTACATCCGCACCGTATTTATCATAAAAAAGCGTTGCTATCTGTTTCAGGAACGGTATCATTGCATGGCAAAGATAGTGTTAATCCTGTTGTTCTGTTACTTTTAGCTTGCGTTTTTTAGGGTTCCGGTTTTTTAATACGGTTTTTCTTTTAATCAGGAATAAAGGCAGGTAGATAAATATGCCGATGAGGGAAGTGATGAGCCCTCCGATGGTGCCGGCGGCAAGCGGAAACCAGAAGCTCTCTTTGTCCAGCCCTATCATGAAAGGGACGAAGCCGAGTATGGTGGATATGATTGTCAGGAATATCGGAACAATTTTGATATTCCATGATTTGATATAGGCTTTTACCGGGTTCATGAGAGGCTTGCGCAGTAATATCCGGTTGTATTCGTTGATAAGGTATATACTTGCGTTCACGGTAATACCGCATAGCAGTACGAACGCGGCAAATCCTCCCTGATCGAAATTAAGTTTGAACAGGTAGAACGTCAGGAAGACTCCGATGTAGGATACGGGTATGACAAAAATGATCGCGAGCGGTTGTTTGAGTGAATTGAACAGGATGGATGTCATGAAAAAGATAATCAGTATAATGATACCCAAAAACAGGTATTGCTTTTTGTCTTTACTATCCCACCAGAAATAGCCTTGTTCGTTTTCTGCCGAATATCCGATCGGCAGGTCGTCATTGAACCGTTCGAGCTCGTCTTTGAGGATTTTGTTTCCCCGTTGCGATGAGCCGATGTACTCGTATTGCAGGCAGAGTATGTATTGCTGGTTTTCCTTGATAATATTCTGCGGTGTTTGTGCTTTTTCAATACTGGCAAGTTCGCCGGTTTTGTAATATTTACCGTTCATGGTACGGCTCATGTTGGCAAGGCTCCACAGATCGTACAGGCGGCTTTGCTTTGATGACATCTTTATGTTTTCAATCTGTTCGTTGCCGTTCACGTATCCGCAATTGATGTCGCGTCCGAACACGGGGCTTACGGAAGCGTACAATTCATAAGGCTGCATGGCTTCGGTAGCCATACGTTCACGGTTGAGGCTGAATGTGTATTCCTGGTAATCGTCTTTATACCATGAGAACTGGGAATTGATAAATACTTCCTTGATACGGGGGTTTGTCAGCAGGCGTCCGCGCAGGGTGTCGGCATGCATGTACAGGTCGTCATAATTATACCCGTATATTTTTACGCGCATGCTGCCTGCCTGTTCCCGTACGTCGTTGTTGAATCCGTGATCTTCCAGTCCGTATACACCCCAGCTACCTCCGCCTAATTGCAGTGCTTTCGAGATGACATTGCTTTTCAACTGGTATGGGAATCCGGACTTTCCGGCGCTTTCCGTGAATAATACCTGAATATTTGCCTGGCGCGGATTGTGAATACTGGTTTGAAACTGACGTATCTCGCTAAACTGGCTCAGGTAGCTTTCCATTTGCCGGATGATCCGGTTCATCTGCCGGATTGTTGTTCCGTTCGGCATGGAAGCCGCAATCGTCAGACTTACCTCGTTGTTATTGGAAAAATAACTGCCTTCGAACACTTTCTGTACAAAAAGGCGCAATGTGCCTCCCAGCGATTTTTCCATGACGGGACGTATTTTTTCCTTGAAGACGGAAGAGGATATGATCTCATTGTAGCGTTTGGCAAAGTCGCTTTCTCCTTCTATTTTTTCCGGGATCATAAAAACCGGAAGCCCGAAAGCCAGTACTAATAGGATAAGTGCAACCGGGCGTAATCGCAGCAGGAGCCTGATCATTATAAAATAAAACTTATTAAACCAGTGCGTCGCTTTTTGGGGTGAAAAGCGCAAACGTTTCACTTTTAACAGCGTTTGTTTCCGTTTTATTTGCATGTTTTCGATCACGGCAGGTACGAGAAATAAAGAAACGGCGAGTGACACCATCAGGTTGATCATTACTACGGCGGCAAAGTCTTGCAGGTTTAACCGTATTTTTTCGTTCAGGAAAAAGATCATGGCAAGCGCTCCCACGGTCGTGAGGGTGGCTGCAAGGATGGAAAGGAATACTTTCCGGTCGCGGTTGCGCAGGTAATGGTCTGCCATGATAATCGTATTATCAATGATGAGACTCAGTGATATGGTGATACCTGCCAGTGAATAGATCTGTATTTCAAGGCCTAACATATAGTACAGGATAAAAGCGATGGAAATATTGAAATACAGGCTGAGAATGATGAGCAACAGATAGCGGGCGTTGAAGGTGGTAAGGAATACGAACACCAGGAGGATCAGTATGGTGAAAAAGGTGCGGATATAAATCTTATCAAGTTCGTTGCTGATATACTCGGTTGCGTCGTAATTGATGTGCATCTCGTAGCCTTTGGGCAATACTTGTTTGATCTCCGCTATTTTGTCTTTTACCGCTTCGCTGAGTTTCAACTGGTTGGCATTCTCCGTCGCGGTAAGCGTAATATAGATGGAGTTCAATCCGTTTATGCGGTAATAACTGGCGGGTGGTTCTTCGCGGTAGGTTACGGAAACAAGTTTGTCGAGGCATATCATGCCTCCCTCTTTGTCTTCCAGGTATATGTCTTCGGCATGGAAACCGTTGCGTTCCGAGGCATATCCCGTTGTCAGGGAAAGACGCATGTATCTATTCTCGGCATCTCCGTTTTCTATCAGTACCATACCCAACGATTCCCTTTTGTTATAAGATTCGATGGCGCTTCTTAAATCCGTAACGGTAAGCCCCAGCGCGTCCAGTTGGTTAATGTCGTATTCGACCAGCCATTCCATCGGGGTTGCGCCGTATATATCTATTTTGTAGATGTCCGGAATCTGGGCCAATACCGATTTGATATGTTCTTCCGCATATTGTTGGATGACAATAGGCGGCACCATCGCGTCGATGTTATACGAAATAAACGGGCGGGCCGAGTTTTCATCCGGAAGATTGACATAAATCATGGGGTATGATACCGCACCGGGCAGGCTGGGCCATGTCTGGCGTACGATCGCGGAGGCTTCAAACCGCACCATATCCATCGAAGCGTGCTTGTCAAGTTCAAGTGTGATACTTCCGTAATTGTTGCCTGAGGTTGACTTAATATTTTTTACTCCGCTGATACGCGCCAGCATTGCTTCCAGTTTGGAGGTCACTTCCATTTCCACAATACGGGCCGAACTGCCGTTCATATTGTACCGCACCGTCAGACTGGGTAATGTGCGTGAAGGCGATAGCTTAATCGTCAGAGAGGGAATGACTGCCAATCCGATTAACGAAACAGCGACAAATGCGACTATTACGGTAAAAGATGATATGCGTGACGAGTTTTTCATATTTGACTAACGGCCCATGATCAATCATTTGCCATTACTAATTAATTATGGGTTAAAATTTAAATTCCATCGTTTTGGTGATCGGCATGTTGTATTCGAAATCGAACAGGGTCAGTCTTCGTATTTTAAAGTAACTGATCCAATAGTTTTCCAAGGCGGATATGTAGTTACGGCTTGCTTCCTGTTGCCGCTGGCGTGAGAGGGTGAGCGCACTGATGTCCGCTTGTCCGATGATAAAGCGCTGGCGTGTCCTGGCATACGCATCTTCGGCAATAACCAATGCTTCTTCCGCAGAACTTATCAGGTCTTTTTGTATGTTGAAATCGCCTACCGTCATGATTACGTCTTCTTCGATTTTTATTTCTCCCTGGCGCGCCGTTATTTCCGTTACGTTCAGGTTGTTTCGGGCCATGTTGTATCTTCCGCGACGTACGCCCCAGTCAACAAGCGGGATGGATATGTTCAACGAAACGATATCCTGGCGTAATGGGTCGCGGTAAACGTTTGACAGCGAACCGGCTACCTGGTTGAAGCCGACACTCGCATTGATGGAAGCATTGAACATGGACTCTTTTCTTGTTCGATCCACTTGTTGTTGCATTTCAAGAATGTTTTGTTTATATCCGAGCAGATCGGGGTTGTTGGCGCGCGCTTCCTCCAGCGCCTTTTCTGCGGATATATCCATTGATTTCGGATAGCTTGGCAACCGGAGGCGTATGGGTGTGTTTTTATCCATGTTCAGAAACGATGTCATAGCGAACATGGCGCGTTTCAGGGTGATGTTGGCAGTTTTCAGTGAATTGACCGCATTGATCCGGTCTAATTTCAGTGTGAGCAGTTCCGACTGGTTGATCGCAGCAATCTTATAACGTTCTTCCCCGATAAAATAGAGCGTATCCGTGTTACGCATGTTTTCTTCCGCCAAGTCATATTCCGCCTGCGCCATGGCTAAGCTGAAGAAGTAGGAAGCTGCCAGGCCGGCCGTATTTTCCAGGTCATAAGCGAGTTGTTTTTTTGCTTTCTCGTATTTCAACGGTTCGATTTTCTTTTGCCATTTGAATGTGTTGTATCCGATAAGGTCCTGCATGTAACCGATCTGTACGGGAGCGGATGTATATTGTGTATAGGTGTTATCGCCGAAGTTGCGCAGGTAATCCAGGTTGGTGTTCAGGAAAAAGGTTCCGCCCAGTAGGTCGAAGTTCTGTTTGACCGAAAGTCCGCCGTATGCTTCGAAAGCCTGTTGCGGACGGTATATATCCAAATTGGACTCCGAATCATACCGTTTGATGATCGTACGGTTGTATTGTCCGGGTACCAGGTTCAGCGTCAGGCTGGGCAGCCTGCCCGCTTTGAAGGCGCGGTATTCCCAGTAACCCGACATGTAAACGTTTTTCGACCGGAAAGCTTCCAGCGAACTGTCTCCTGCCAGTGCGATCGTCTGTTCAAGCGACAGGATGACAGGCGGAGTTTGCGCCGCTGTCCGTGCCGCCGGGAATATCCCCCAGGCAGTGGCCATTATGATACATAAATTTCTGAAAAACATAATATCTGATGTTTAGTTTTTATTTTTATAGATTCGCCAGTATATGAGCGGTATGATATAGAGGCTTACGAGTGTGCCGACCAGCATGGACGATGTCATGGCGATCGCCAACGGTTTTTGTATCTCCGAGCCTAAATCGCCGGCGAACATCATCGGAACCATGGCTACGACGGTGGTAAGCGAGGTCATAATAATCGCTCTCAGACGGCGGTGTCCTGCGGTATGTATGGCCTCCATGACCGGAACGCCTTTTTTACGCAGTTCGTTGATCATGTCAATCTTCAGGATCGAATCATTGATGATGATCCCGCACGTCACAACAATACCGATCGCACTCATCAGGTTGAGTGTGTGGCCGGATAGCCATAAAGTCACAAGTGCGATGGTGACATCTATGGGAATCTCTATCAGGACAATCAGCGGCTGCAGGAAACTTTCAAACTGGGCGGCGAGGATAAAATACATCAGCAGAATGGAAATGATCAGTACGACAATCAGTTCGTTCAGCATCTTTTTGTTGGAGAAGTAACTGCCGGAGAAGTTTACGTCCCACGATTTCATTTTGCTGATCTCTTCTTTCGTTTTGCTCATCACGCTTTCCGGGTCTTTCACGTGCCGGTAGGATATTGGGATATACTCGTCCTTTCTGCCGGCAATAATCGTTTTGAGGCCTTCGGTCGAAAGCACCGAAACGAAGTAACTTAACGGAACCTGCTGTTGTCCTTCCGGGGTGTTGGTACGGACGAGCGTCCGGTTGATAATTTCGCTTATGGTCTGTTCTTCTCCCGCAATCGTGATCGGCAGGTATTGCTGATACGAACGCAGTGTCGTTACCTGATTTTCACGGAAAGCCGTTTTGAGAATCTGTTCGATTACGGAATAGGATACATTGTATAAAAGTAGTTTTTCCTGGTCTATATGGATACTCATTTCCTTTTCGAAAGTAACTCCTTCGGATCGTTCGCCGGATAATTGTTCCAGCTTTTTTTCAAGATTCCGGATTTCGCCGGATTCGGGCGTATTTTGTCTGTTACTATAATACAACTCTGTCACAAGGTTAGCTTCTCCGGTTACGAAAATCTTTTCGAAAACGGTTTCCGGCGGAGCGAATGATGTGACTGCCATCGGATAGCGGCTTTTTACCAGGCGGTCGATTTTTTCCCGGGTCTGTTCGGCCAACTGTGCGTTTTTCGTTTTTATATACAACTCACTTTCGGATGCCGGCATTTTACGCTCATTGTCCAGGATGAACTGTTGCCGGCCGATGTAGGCGGAGTGTTCGAGTACCAGCGAATCTATTTCGTCGCACAGGTGGTTCATACGGGAACGGTTTTCATCCAGGTGTATATTTTCACCCCAGTCTATGTGTGTCAGCAGTTCTACCTGATCCACGGCAGGCATGTTCGTCTTCGGAATGATATTGAACATCAGTATGCAAAGCGGGAAGACGGCTATAATAACGATCGCATTCAGTGTTTTGTGCGCGAATGTGAAATCAATCAGGCGGTCGTACCAATTGAAAAGCCTTCTGTTTCCGCGTTCCTGGTATTGCCGGACACGTTCACCCAAATCATATCTCGTGAAATTTTTTGCATATACCAGTTTGTATAACACGGGCAGTAGCATGATGCCGGTGAAATAGGAGATAAGTAATCCGACGGAGACGGAAAATGCTTCATCGACAAAAATGGCTCCCGCGATACCACTCAGGAAAATAAGCGGGAGGAACACGGCGATCGTTGTCAGGGTAGAGCTCAGCATTGGGGTGATCACTTCGGTCGTCCCCTTGATACAGGCGTCTTCGAGCGGCAATCCCCGTTCGCGGTACTGGCTTATATTTTCCGTGATGATGATGGCATTGTCTATCATCATACCGAGTGCGAGGATCAGTCCCGACAATGAGATGATATTCAGTGATTTTCCGAAAAAGTAGAAAAACTGGAAACACATGATCAGTGATACGATCATACTGAGGCCGATAATCGCGGGCGATTTGGCATCGCCGAGGAATAAGAACGCTACGATACAGATGAGTATAAAACCCATGATAAAATTCTCCTTCAGATTGGAGATGGTATAATCCAACAGTTCCGTCTGGTTCCGGTTGACCGTAAACTCAATATCGGGATAGAGCGTTCGGAAATGCGAGATCGTAGCATTCAACGCATCCTTCAGGTTGTCCATGTTTTCGGCTGACTGTTTGATGATGGCCAGCGTGACCGCTCTTTTTCCATTGACGACCGAAAACCCGCGTTCTTTTTCCGGTACGACCTTTACCGAACACAGGTCTTTTAGCTGGTAGATACGGTCAGCCTTGCGGAGGTATATATTTTCAATATCTTCCGTTGTATGCAGGAGGGACGAAAATTTGACATTGTACTCATAGTACCCGTCGCGTATCACCATGCTTCCCGCCTCGATATTGTTGTTTTTGATGACCGATTCGATATCGGTGAGTGTGATGCCCGCAATTTCCAGTTTATCCATGTCGGGCAGGATCTGTACCTGGCTGGCTACTACTCCGGTGGCGTCGACCATTGTAACTTCGGGCAGTTGTTCGATACGGCGCTTGATGACCGTTTCGGCAAACTCGCTCATCGTCAGGAATCGATCAATGCTCGTATCTTCGTACCTGTTGTCGTCTCTGAGTGTCAGATTCAGGTAGAATACCGGAATATCCGTTGCGCTTGCTTTGATCACACGCGGCCGCTCCAGGTCGCGCGGCATGTAGTTCATGGCGGCATCGATTTTTTCATTGACCTCGATAAAAGCCAGGTTGATGTTCGTACCATAGTCAAAACGCAGGTTTACCTGCGCGCTTCCGTCGCGTGTTTCACTTTTTAGGTCCCGTAACCTGGTCACCTGCATCAGGTGCCTGCGCAGCGATGTCACCACCGTATTTTCCAGTTCACGCGCCGAACTGTTGGGCATGGATACCTGCACGGTAATATCCGGTATCGGAATATCGGGCAGCAAGGATACCGGCAATGTAAAATAAGTAATCACACCGATGATCACCATTGCCAGGAACGCCATCAGTACCGCAATCGGCCGCTGTATCAGAAACTTTACCATTGTGTTCGTCCGGTTCTTTAATCGATTAACTTAACGTTTGTTCCATCGGCCAAGTGTTCATTGCCGTCTGTAATAATTTCGTCGCCTTCCTGAAGTGTTTTGCTGGTAATCGAGTAATGTGTTGCATTCTCCAATCCCGTATCTACATAATTCCAGGCCGCTTTACCATCTTTGTAGGCAAATACCACCTGTTTCCCGGTGCGTAGTACGACGGCCGTTTTAGGAACGACCCACTGTTTGCCGAGTGAACGGAATACACTGATACGAACGTTCATACCGTTAAACATTTTCGGGTGTGGCTGTATATATGCTTTCACGCGTACCGTGCCTTCTTTGTCCACACTTGGATTGATACTGGCGATGTTCCCGGTCGATTCGATATCCGGCGAAGCGTACGATTGGATCCGCACTTTGTCACCGGTTTTTATCAGGGGAAGTTCGTTTTCAAGGATGCGGAAATCGACTTCCGGCTTCCCTTCGCCGATGATCGTGCAGAACGGTCCCGAAGCGTCGATGACGCAGTAAGGTTTGGAGAACAGGTTCGCTACCGTGCCGGCTATCGGAGTTTTCAGTGTAGCGTTATCCAGGTTGTATTTTGCAAGGTCGTATTGTATGCGGGCATTGTTATATCCGCTTCGTATATAGGCGAGCCGGAGCATGTCCCGGGGGATTGAAGCCGAATCGGCGAGTGAATATCCTTGTCCGATCAGTACATCCTGCAATTCGAGGTACGCTTTTTGCAGGTTGTCTTCCGCCTGCCGGTAGCCGTTGGACAACTGGAATGTATCAAGTATCGCGATAGCCGCTCCCGCTGCAACGCGGTCGCCGTTCTTTACGAAGATACGTACCGGCACGTTGCCTGATGACGACGATGCAAATTGCAGTTCGGCTACCTGTTGCGCACTGATACGTCCGTTACTTACTAATTCGTGCTCAAAATCGACCGTGCGAAGCGTCTCCGTACGCACCTCCGTTTCTTCCGTCGGAAGCAGGGTTTCTACCGATTCTTCCATATCCGTTTTATCTTCACTGTTTTTCTGTCCGCAGCACGCCAGTCCTGCTATCAGGAATGAACCCGCTAAAATTTTCCACTTCATGGTATTCAATATTTATAAATAAGCAGACTCAAATATGTAAATCTGTTGTTGTTCATGTTTAATTTCGTTTATCATCGCTAATCGTTTCCAAATATAAAGCAAATAAATTAAATAACGTGTTTCTTTTAACTTCTTTTTTTGAATTATTGATATTTTGCTCGTAAATGTACGGTAGCTTCGTAAGAATAGTATTCATATTGCTGGAGATTGTTGGTGAAAAACCGTTTATTTTACTGTTTTGAAAAATCGGTTCCATCTGTATTTTTTTGTGACCATATCCTGTGATTTCCAAATGATGGTTGCTTTCCCGATCACCAGGTCGTCAGGTAATAAACCCCAATAGCGGGAATCGACGGAGTCGAAAATCAAGTCGCCGGCCATGAAATAGTAATCCTGTTGGAATGTGTAGTCGTAGATGGCCGAATCGCCAAGGTAAACAAGGCCGTTTACAACTGATATGTTTTGATCCGTTTCGTACTCAATCAGATTTTTGTATAGTATAACGGATAGGCTGTCTATTTGGATGTTGTCGCCTTTTGCCGGGACGTACAACGGGCCAAAATCTTTTATTGTCCATGGATAGTGAACCGTGTCTTTCGGGAATGTATAGCGGATATTCGGCTCAAATGAAGTTACTTTTTTTCCGGCTAACTCCAGTTGGCGTTCGATGTGTCCCGGAGTTTGATCAACGCCTTTTACTCTGTATATACCTTTATCAATCAAAAATGTATCGCCCGGAATGGCCACACAGCGTTTTACATAAAACAGGTTTCCTCCCTGTTTGATTTTATCCGGCGCATTTGTTTTATACGGAAAGTCAAAAACAACTACATCATTTCTTCTTACTTTGCGCAATCCCCAGATTCTTTTCATTTTCGTTTTCTCTCCTTTCAGGAACCCTCCGTTTTCGTAAATCCGGGGGCCCATATCCAGTTTATTGACAAGAATATGGTCGCCGTCCATGATTGCCGGCTCCATGGACGGCGTAGGGATTCTGAATGAAGC
>QMCD01007211.1_pt1 | contig 13776 bp, 11 predicted proteins | sample 1821841 | NCBI WGS metagenome assembly QMCD01 (sample SAMN01991225, study PRJNA193472) | Termite gut metagenome, whole genome shotgun sequencing project. | isolation source: worker | host: Macrotermes natalensis | reverse complement strand
TAGAGTGGGTGACGTGAATGCAAGAGCGCATTGTGACTCCATCAAGATGATTGCGCTAATGAAAAAAGAAAGTAGAAAACTAGGCGGAAACGCCGTTTTAATAACAGATCACAAACGACCGGATTTTTGGAATAACGGATATTGCCATCAATTTGAAGGAACAGTATTAAATATCTTTAACTTAGAGCCAATAATAGAACCTAATATAGAGCAAGAAGAAACTATTTTATCTGGTAACAGAATATTGCCTCGCCTCACATTCTCTATAAATATTGGTCCTGCTTGGAAAGATGGTGAGATACCGAATAATATTGACCGTTATTTGAGAAATCTTTATGAGAATTTAAAGTCAGGAACTCAACTGAATATTTCAGGCGATTATTTTTTTACCGATAATTATGGTATTCGTTTGGGTTACCAACGATTTTGGTCGAATGCCAACGTAATGAATGCCTTAGATGGAAAATTTGTGATGAATGCAGTTTATCCGGCTTTTGTAGCACGTATGAGTACAAATAATCAAAAATGGCTCTTTGATGTATCAGCCGGAATAGGCTATGTTGATTATTTAGAAAGACTTGAAAATAACGACAATTATATTGAATTTACAGGTTCAAACGTCTGTTTCCACTTTACGCTTGGTGCGCAGTATCTTATTACTAAAAATTTTGGTATTGGAATTTCCCTTACAGGTACAGGTGCATCATTAAGCAAAGTGAAAGTCAATGAAAACGGACAAACTTATACAGAAACATTAGATGATGATACAATAGTAAGTTTAAGTCAAACAGGGCTTTTATTCGGAATAAAATATCATATTAGATAATTAAAAATGGGACTTTGAAAACAAGTCCCATTTTTTTGAATGCCTTTTGTATCTTTGCACAAAAGAAAATAATAGAATTTTGGAACAACTACGATTTTTAAGCATAATGAGCGGCAGCAGCGGCAACTGTTTCTACATTGGCAATGCGATGCGCGGCATATTGATAGACGCAGGCGTAAGCGTACGCACCATCAAAAAACGCCTCAACGACATTGGTATTGGTTTTGAAAATATCTACGGCATTTTCGTTACGCACGACCACTTTGACCACGTTAAGGCAGTAACCAAATTGAACGAAAAACACAACATTCCGGTCTATACCACTCCGACTATTTTTGAAGGAATTAACCGCATTCCGCACGTCAGACCGAAAATATATAACGGAAAAAATATCTCCATAAACAAGCCCATACAGCTGGGCGAATTTACCATAACGGCTTTTCCGGTTTCACACGACGGAACGGAAAACGTGGGTTACACCATTGAATATCACCGTCAACGCTTTACGCTGGCAACCGACTTGGGGTATATCTGTGAAAATGCGGCAGCACAAATCCGCACAGCAAATTATCTGGTTCTGGAATCAAATTTTGACGATGAAATGTTAGAAAACGGCAGTTATCCTGTATTTCTGAAACGTCGCATCAAATGCCCTGTCGGACATCTAAGCAACGAACAAACAGCTGAATTTTTATCTGAAAACTTCCATAACGGCTTAAAACATATTTTTCTCTGTCATTTAAGCCAACACAATAATACACCCGAAAAAGCCTACGAAACTACTGCCAAAAAATTGACCGAAAAAGGCATTTGTCTTGAAAACGATGTAAAATTGACTGTTTTAAACAGAACAATGCCGACAGGAGAGTTTTTTCTGGCTTAAAGTTGTTATTTTCAAAACATAAAGCCGCCACGCCAGCACGTTATTAAAAATAAATAAAATGTAGAGGCTGTCTCAAAAGTCAAACAATACATTTTGTCATTGCGGGCTTGACCCGCAATCCCCTTATAATCAATATGCATTTTATAGGCGATTCCGCATCAAGTGCGGAATGACAAACTTTTGGAACAGCCTCTTTCATCTTTCTAATCTTGTTTCAAGACAAAAAAAACCTTAACTTTGCGTTCTTTCTAAGCAAAAAATTTATGGAAAACTTTATTGTTTCGGCTCGAAAATACCGCCCCAATACTTTCCGTTCTGTCGTAGGACAAACGGCTTTGACCACCACACTGAAAAACGCTATTCAGAAAAAACAACTCGGACACGCTTACCTTTTTTGCGGTCCGCGCGGCGTGGGAAAAACTACCTGCGCACGTATTTTTGCCAAAACAATCAACTGCTTTCATCCGACAGATGAAGGCGAAGCCTGCAACCAATGCGAATCCTGTCTGGCTTTTGAGCAAGGTCGCTCATATAATATTCACGAACTTGATGCCGCCTCCAACAATTCTGTGGAAGATATTCGCGGACTGGTGGAGCAGGTGCGTATTCCGCCGCAAATCGGCAAATACAGCGTCTATATCATCGACGAGGTGCATATGCTCTCGCAAGCCGCTTTCAACGCTTTTTTGAAAACCCTCGAAGAACCTCCTGCACACGCTATTTTTGTGCTTGCCACAACGGAAAAACACAAGATTATTCCCACGATTCTTTCGCGTTGCCAGATTTATGATTTTAATCGCATTGGCATAAAGGATACGGTTGATTACCTGCAATATGTAGCAAAATCAGAAAACATAACGGCTGAACCGGAGGCTCTCGGCATTATTGCCCAAAAAGCAGACGGCGGTATGCGCGATGCGCTTTCGACTTTCGACCAGGTGGTGAGTTTCTGCGGCACAAATATCACCTATAAAGATGTGATTGCCAACCTCAATGTGCTGGATTACGAATATTATTTCCGTTTAGTGGATATGTTTCGCGAAAACAAGGTAGCCGATTCGCTTTTGCTTTTCAATGAAATTCTGAATAAAGGATTTGATGCACAGCATTTTGTGGGCGGACTAAGCGCGCATTTCCGCGATTTGCTGGTTTGCAAAGACCCTTATACGCTCGTACTGCTCGAAGTAGGCGACAGCATCAAGCAACGCTACGGACAACAAGCCTCCTGCTGCCCAAACGAATTTCTGTACGATACACTGAAAATCACCAACGACTGCGACCTTAATTACCGGCAAAGCCGCAACAAACGGCTTTTGGTAGAATTGATGTTAATCCGGCTTTGTCAGCTTTCGGATTTAAAAAAAAAANNGTAGAACCTGCAAAGGCAGCGATTGCACCGGTTTTCAATAATGAACCGGAAGTTAAGAGCCAAGAGCCAAAAATTGAAAGTGCACAAGCGGCAACCCCTGCTCCTGCTACAAAACAAAATCCTTTGCCAAAAGTTGCTACTCCCAGTATTTCCATTCGCAACGCTTCGATAAGTTCCCTTCGAGAAACTCAGGAAACGGCGAACAGCACAACGGAGGCTGAGACCGCCGAAACCGCAACATTTGAGGACCTGCCATTCGCACCCGAACAATTGCAGCAAGCGTGGCGGAAATACACCCAAAATATTCCCCAAAAAGCCCACCTGGCAAACACAATGCTTGCCTGTGAACTAAAAATGATTTCTGATACTGCCTTTGAAGTGGCGGTGGAAAATTCTTTTCAGGAAAAAGAACTGACTGGCGAAAAATCGCAGATTTTGGCATTTCTGACAAAAGAATTACAAAACAGCGCGATTAATTTCTCGGCAAAAATTACAGAATTTGTACGCGAAAAAGTGCTGACAGACAGCGAACAGTTAGATGAAATGAGCCGAAAAAATCCTGCTTTTGCTCGCTTACGTAACGAGTTAAAACTTGATATTTACTAAATTTTGCTACAATGAAAAAAATACTTTCTCTGTTTATTCCCCTACTGGCTGCGCTGAATATTTCCGCTTACAATTCACTTGATTCGCAAAATCCAATCCAATTTTCAGGCAATAAAATCATTTATAACGGTGAAACGATTACACTCAACGAGAATAATGTTTTTCTTGATGGGAATTTACCCGATGAATTTGTAAAAAACTACGATTTTGTGTTTAATGATTTTGGCAAGGCAATCGAATATATTGATAATCGTCATTGCGGGCTTGACCCGCAATCGAAAAAAAACAAAGTGATTACTCATTCTGCGATTGCGGGTCAAGCCCGCAATGACGGCAAGCAACAAATTACAATCTACATTGCCCCGTTTGTTTACTGGATTGATAACCCCGACGACCCGGAGATTCGCCGTCCCAATCCCGATGACACAAAAAAATACGGCAGAGCGCGACCTTACGGCATGACGGTGAAAGCGCACAACCTGCATTTGCGCGGACTGAATCCGAATCCTGCAAATATCATTCTGGCAAGCAACCGCGGACAGACGCAGGGCGCGGAAGGAAACTTCACGATGTTCCATTTCCTGGGCGACGACCTGAAAGTAAGCCATCTCACCATGGGAAATTACTGTAATGTGGATTTGGAATTTCCGCTAAAGCCCGAACTGAACCGCCCGAAACGAAACGCCGCCATCGTGCAGGCGCAACTCGCCATCTGCGAGGGCGACCGCATTTGGGCGGAGAATGTGCGTTTTATTTCCCGGCTGAATCTTAATCCGCTCAGCACCTCGCAACGCTCGTTTTTCCACAACTGCTACTTCGAAAGCACAGACGACGCGCTGGCGCCGACGGGTGTTTATCTGGGCTGTACGTTTAAGTTCTTTTCCTCGAAACCTTTTGCGCAGACGCGCGGCGCGGGGGCGGTGATTCTCGACAGCGACCTTTATATTGTCGGCAATCGCAAAACGCAGTATATGGTTAAGCGCAACAGTCCGCTGGCGCTGGTTGATGTGCGGTTTCATACAAGCCCCCCAGACAACACTCTTCAAAGTCCCCCTGAGGGGGATTTAGGGGGCAACAAACGGCCTGATTCAAGACACGGATATTAATCCCGAACATTTTTATTATCAACATCATGTAACGCTGAACGGAAAACCGGTTACTTTGAATGGAAATACGGTGGATATGACGGGGAAAGGGGTTTTGGAGGCGTATATTGTTGGAGGAACATACAATATTCCTAATCTTTTAGACAATTGGAATCCGATACCAACAGATAATCTTTCACAATATAATATTCCAACTTCTGTTTTTATAGAAAAACCGGCAAAAGATACGATAGAAACCGGCAAGGATACGCTCATTATCAAAGCAAAACAAGTTCTTCATCACAGAATGTTGTCTTCTACCGTATTGCCAAAACTCACTTTTGCGGCTGATACAAATTTCGTGAGATTAATCAACTTACAAAACAGCACTTGCCAAATAATCCCCACAAACCATACAGACGACCCCAAAGAAGTAATCATTTACGCTACCACCGAAAGCGGACTGAAAGCAGCCGGGAAAATTATTGTAAAACCGACCACGCTGCCTCCGCCAACATTTATCAAAGCGCCAAAAATAAAAAGAAAAGGCAATGAATTGATTGTGGATTATGAACTGAATTTTCGGGGTGCAACGAGAGATGAATCGGAAATAATGTGGTTGCGTGAAGATAAAATTTATGAAGATAGTGTTCAACGCATCATTCTTCCTGTTTTTATCAGTCGAGATACAAATCAGGCAAAAACTTATCCTCTAACCAAAGCTGATGCCGGCAGAAGAATTGTTGTTCGAGTAACTCCTAAATCTAATCGTTCAGAATATGGTTTTGAAGATTCTGCCGACATTATTGTTTCGGAAAAATATACATCAAAATTATCCGAAAATATCAATACAGATTTTAGTAATTTTCCCGATAAAGGATTTTCTATTGAGTATATAAAACTTAATCTTCCACCCAAAAAAGGATTTTGGACAATTTCCGAACACCGCCCCGAAGGCGCATTTACCGAATGGAACGCTTCGGCTACGCTCAGCGACCAAAACGGTAGCCCCTGGTCATACGGTTTCGGTTTCGACGGTGCCGCCAATGCCAAAGGACTTTATCAAACCCGCCGCGGCGCACGCCTGGTTTATACGCCTGTTGATGACAGTTACGGCGATATGAGTCTCACTGCCGTGCTTGCCCCTTGCAAAAGTGCCGGACAAGGTTTCGGTTCTGCCACAGGACAATATTTGGATATTTACATCAAATACGACACGCAAACAATGACCGGCTACGGCTTGCGCATTGTCCGCACGCCCGATAATGACCGCTCGGTGAATTTTGTTTTAATGGAATACGAAAACGGCGTTGCTACTCCTCTCGGTAGAGATGCAGCTACAAGTAGAGACGCGGCGCGCCACGTCTCTACAAGCGTTTACCGAACGAATTGCACCATAACATTAGCTGTAAAAGGAAACATACTGACCGCCACCGCCACGACCGACGCCGTTTATACCGACAATCGGGAGAATATTCCCAAAGAAGTGCATTTGCAGGCAGCAATCACCCCCAATAAATTCGGCGGCACCGGTTTTCAGCACACTGGAACGGGAAATACGAATGCTACAGTAATTACGCATTTGAAAGTAGATTTCGGGAAATAGAAACAAAACTCACAACTTTTAGGGACTGCAAATCATAACTTTTAGGGATTGCATAACTGCTGCACAAAGTCTATTTTTGCAGCCTGAACCGATTGACAATGAATGACGATGAAATTATCCGACTTAAAAACGGGCGATAAAGCCGTAGTAGTAAAAGTACTCGGACACGGCAGTTTCCGCAAGCGCATTATCGAAATGGGCTTTGTACGCGGAAAAACTGTAGAGGTACTGCTTAACGCGCCGCTGCGCGACCCGATTAAATATAAAATAATGGACTACGAGGTGTCGCTCAGACGCAACGAAGCCCAAAAAATCGAAGTCGTTTCGCTTGAAGAAGCGCAGGATAACAGCACTGCCGGCAATCCTTTTCACGGTACTTTGTACGAAGACTGTATGCACAGCGTGGCAATGCAGAAACGCAAGATTATCAACGTGGCACTTGTAGGTAATCCGAATGCCGGCAAAACTTCGCTTTTCAACGTGGCATCGGGCGCACAGGAACACGTGGGCAACTACAGCGGTGTAACCGTTGAGCGAAAAGACGGTTATTTTCAACATCGCGGCTACCGGATTAATATTGTCGATTTGCCCGGTACTTACTCGCTTTCTGCCTATTCACCCGAAGAAACTTATGTGCGGAAACACATTGCCGAAAATCTCCCCGATGTGATTATCAATGTCATTGACTCTTCAAACATTGAGCGGAATATGTTCCTGACCACACAGTTAATTGATATGAATGTGCCGACGGTGATTGCGCTCAATATGTACGACGAATTGCAGGCAAGCGGCGCGAAGATTGATTATGTAATGCTTGGAAAATTGCTTGGCGTGCCGGTCGTGCCAACCAACAGCAAGAAAGGCATAGGCATTGATTCGCTTTTCGATATGGTCATTCGCATTTATGAACAAATTGACCTTTTTGACTATAAAGGAAATATTCGCCAGGATATTTTTCAGGACATTCACAATTTGCATCACAAGCATAACATTGAACATTCTGCACTCGACGAATTAGGCGGGAAGACGGGAAAACAAGGCAGGAAAAATAAAGACGTGGAGCAATTGGTGCGGCACATTCACATCAATCACGGCGAAGAAATAGAAAGCGGCATCAATGCACTGCGGGATAAATTGAGCAGCGACCGCTGTTCTGTTGATAAATATACTACGCGCTATTTAGCGATAAAATTACTCGAAGGCGATAAGGCGATTGAACAATATATTCTGTCGCAAAAAGATGGAAAGGCAGTGCTTGAACTGCGCGACCGCGAAGCAAAACGCATTTCGGAAGAGTTGAAGGAAGACATCGAATCGGCAATTACCAACGCCAAATACGGCTTTATCGCCGGTGCATTGCGCGAAACGATGACCGAGCCGCGCCGCTCGCTGCAAAAAACAACCAAAGCCATTGATGAGATAGTAACCAACCGTTTCCTTGGTTTTCCGGTTTTTCTGTTCATTATGTGGCTGATGTTTGAGAGTACTTTTACGCTTGGCGCTTATCCGATGGACTGGATTGAAACGGCTGTTTCGTGGCTTGGCGGTACGGTGGGCAATATGATGAACGAGGGTCCTGTGAAGGATTTACTGGTCGATGGCATTATTGCCGGCGTAGGCGGTGTAATGGTATTTTTACCCAATATTTTGATTCTGTATTTCTTTATTTCCCTGATGGAAGGAACGGGTTATATGGCACGTGCGGCGTTTATTATGGATAAAATTATGCATAAAATTGGATTGCACGGCAAGAGTTTTATTCCACTGATTATGGGTTTTGGCTGCAATGTACCTGCCATTATGGCGGCGCGTACCCTTGAGAACCGGAACAGCCGTATGATTACCATTCTAATTACGCCGCTCGTTACTTGCAGTGCACGGTTGCCGGTTTATCTATTGCTCGTTGCCGCATTTTTTCCCGAACACGGTTCGCTGATGCTGCTCGGTATTTACGCTGCCAGTATGCTCACAGTGATATTGATGGCAAAATTGTTTAAAACCGTTTTATTCAAAAAAGATGAAGTGCCGTTTGTGATGGAACTGCCTCCCTACCGCCTGCCAACGATGAAAGCCACGATGCGCCATATGTGGTCGAAAGCATCACAGTATCTTAGAAAAATGGGAAGTGTCATTCTGCTGGCTTCTATTGTGATATGCGTGTGGCAGGATTTGCTGAGAGTAGCCCCCCCAAGCCCCCCCGAAGGGGGGGATGTGAGCCTCGTGAAACCGGAAAATATTGAAGGGTCTTGCGCAAGCAGTCCCCCTCCTTCGGAGGGGTTAGGGGAGGCTGTCGGTGAGGTATCCTACCTCGTCCAAATGGGGCAATTTATCGAGCCTGCTATCAAGCCTTTGGGTTTCAACGGCAATATTGGCGTAGCGTTGATTTCGGGCATAGCAGCGAAAGAGATTGTGATAAGCACACTCAATATTATTTACACCGGCGAAGACAGCGAAAAAAACGAAAGCCTGTTGATTGAAAACCTGAAAAACGAAAAATATGCCGATGGAAAGCCTGTTTTTACGCCATTGGTTGCGCTTTCGCTTATTTTATTTGTGTTACTTTATTTTCCCTGCGTTGCCTCCATTACAGCGGTGAAGAACGAAACGGGTTCGTGGCGTTGGGCGTTTTTTGTGATGGGTTATACGCTGGTGCTGGCTTGGGGCGTTTCGTTTGCAGTGTTTCAGGTGGGGCGATTGTGCGGGTTTTAAAGTACAGAGATAACTGATACAAATTAGGATAAACGGGGGTGAATGATATAACCAATACACATTCGTTGAGAACGCACGGATATCCGTAGAACTTTCACGGGCGTCCGTAGAGTTTCTACGGACATCCGTAGAATTTTCACGGACATCCGTAGAATTTTCACGGGCGTCCGTAGAGTTTTCACGGACATCCGTAGAACTTTTACGGACGTCCGTAGAATCTTCACGGATGCCCGTAGAACTTTCGCGGACATCCGTGAAAATCTGACGGATGTCCGTGATATTCTACCGAACTCCGGTAAAACTTTTACCGATATGCACAAAAACATACAGAAAGTCCGCACGCAAACGGCTGCATTCAGGCAACCGGCTATCCATACCCATCAATTAATCGCTGCCAGGCTGTTTTCCTGCACAGGGGTATGCAGTTGCGGCAACGCGATATTAATATTTTCGTTCCGGTTTACTTCGGTTTCCATTACGATGGTTTCGTAGGAAATCAATTCGACCTTGATTTGGTGTTTGCCCGGTTTGATGTCGGCAGAGAAATTGCCGTCGAAATCGGAGTAAAGTTTCTTACCATCAACGTAGATGGTTGCGCCGGCAAGGGCTTCCTGGCTGTGGTTGTCGGCTATAAAGCCGGTGAGTTGCACAGTATCGGCAGCAAACGCCGAAACAGAAAGCAAAAGAGAGGCTGCAATGATAATGATTTTTTTCATTTTATTTTTTTTTAGAAGTTACGGAAGTAAAAGAAAGCAACGGAAATTACAGGAATCTGCCACCGGTTTACACTGCAAAAATAGAATGGCAACGATACGTTTGTGTTTCATTGCCGTTACGTTTTTGTTAAAACGGTCATTTCCGAGAGCCTCAACAACCAGTGACTGAAAGGGATAATGCCGTTTTTTTTAATACCTTCTCTCGTTAGTCTGTTCTCCTGCCTCGTTCCACATACGCCATATTCCTGTTTTTTTGCCATTAAAATAATTCATTTCATAGCGTTGCGTACCGAGTTCGTCCCAGATACGCCAGGTGCCGTGTTTCTCACCGTCCCGGTATTCAGCCTCCGAAATAAGTTGTCCGGCTGCATCATAAGTCCGCCAAAGTCCGTGTGCTTTTCCGGCACGATAAGAACGGATTTCCTGCGGCTTGCGGTTCTCAAAATACACCACATACGTTCCTTCGGGCACACCGCCCGCTATTTTCATTTCGAGGCGTAAAGTGCCGTTGCCGTAAAACTCGCGATAGTCGCCCGTGTAGGGAATAGTTTGCGCTTTATCACGATAATAGATGCCACCGCTTTGGAATATCTGCGGCGATTCCTGTGCCAAAGCCGCTACTGCAAGAAAGAGCGCAATGAAGTAAAAGGTCAGTTTTTTCATAATGTAGAATGAAAAATGTAAAATGTAGAATGAGAAATGCAGTGCGGTGTCAGCCCGTTTTACATTTTCACATTCTACATTTTACATTCAAAATTGTTTAATTGTTTATCCAACCAAAGTCTGCCGTACAGCCTGTGTTGCCACTAACAGATTCTACGCCTGCATAAGATGAACCGTCAAAAGAAGCACCGCCATTGGTAAAGGCTACGCCTGTCATTGCGTCCTGTACACTTACTTTGATAGAAGAAGTATTATTGGCAACTTCCGAAGCATTGTTTTTACCGAGTACATTCACGATATAACCCGCAGTTCCCTGATATTGAACAGGACCGTTGCCTTTTACCAAAGCATTTTCGATAGTTACTTTTGCACGACGGCGAATCATCATCACGTTGCTCATATCGCCGCCATTGTTTTCGATGGTCAGGTTAATGATTCTGCAGTCTGTCTGCCCTGCTTGGGTAGCGTCAAGACCATCGTAGTTACCATCAATTTCTACACCAGACGGGTCTTTTTCGCCGCTTGAAAATCCTGCTGCCCAAAGACCATAAGCATTTTCGAGCGTACCGCTCCAGCCTTGTGTTGCATCAAAGCAATCGTCATCAGAGTTTTTTACAAAAATATTTTTCACACTTACAGTACCTCCGAAAAACTCTATACCATCGTCCATACCATCAGAGATATACACGTTGTTAATAACCGTACCACTGCCCACACCATTCAAAGTAAGACCGTTATGTTCTACTTCGCTGTTGTTTTTTTCGCCGGTGTATTCAAGTTTCAGATAAGTAATTTTACCTGAGTTGTCTGCCGGATTAGTGCCTCCGAAATCATACATATCATTGATTTCGGCGGTAGAGATTTCTCCTCCTGCCAATGGCGCACGACCGCAGATAATAAGACCTCCCCAGTTTTCACCAGCCGTTTTAGCCGTGATAGTTACAGGTTTTTCAAATGTTCCGTTGATGTTAATTTTACCGCCCTGCGATACCAGAATATACTGCTCAAAACCGGCATTTGCCTCAATGCGCGTACCGGCAGGAATGGTCAGTTCGCCACCTTCATTGATAATCAGGTTACCGGCAAGCGTATATGTTTTGCTTGCATCAAGTCTTTTTTGTGCATTCACGTCTCCAACGAGCGTTGTGCCTTCCCACAATTCTCCTTGGTTGCCAACGCCATTACCGCCGTTGTCATCATCTTTTTCACAGGAAGTTAATACTACCGGCGCGCAAAGTGCAGCCGCCATTACGAAGTTTAAAAACAGTTTTTTCATTTTCTTTAATAAATTAATTTGGTTAATGAATTTGTTGCAAAATAACAGCCCCAATATTACAGATGTGTTGTGCTTCTGTTTTGATTATAAGACGATTTGGTTACAAAACAATGACGAAGAAAGTCCGGGAAAAAGGTCTGCAAAAATTCAGTTGATATAAGTCCAATATTTGGACTGAAAAGTCCAGTATTCGAACTGAATAGTCCAATATCTGGACTATACCGTTAAAACTTTGTGGAATAAGTATCTGTTAAAACTCGTAGCCAATACCAATGCTGATATTCTGTCCTTTCTTATATTCATGCAGCACAATGTTTTCGCCCGATGAAGCCTTGCGTGTCAGACGGTAGGCTTGGTTTAAAACATTTCCTGCTTTTGCTTTGACGCTCAGATGCCTGTTGAATTTGTATGATGCCGCAAAGTCAAGTGTAGGCACGCCTTCTTCCATAATGTTTTCAAAACCGCGCGTACCAATGGTGTGAATGCGGTCGCTGAAATAATTAAAGACGAGTGCAGCAGTCAAATCGCGGTCTTTTATGGTATAGTTATAAGTCAAATCGGCGTTAGCAAGAAAAGGCGATGCCCCTTCGAGTTCACTGTTTCTTACAGGTGTGTTGCGTATTTCGAGTGCCAGATTGGTGTAAATATAAGAGGCATTCATTCCAAGCGATAGTTTGCTCGTCTGCTCACGTTCTGTGTTGAAACGACTGAAAAGATTCTTGCGCAATTCCACTTCCACGCCTCCTACGGTGGCAAAGTTGCTGATGTTGTCATAAGTAAGCATTCCCGATGCATTACCTCTGTCCACACGTCCGATGGGGTTCAAAATATGTTTGTAAAAACCATTTACCGAAAGGAGTTCACTCGCACTGATGTAATAATCCCATTTCAAGTCCACATTATAATTTTCCGATGGCTTGATATTAAGGTTACCCTGGCTCACGAAAGAAATATTCACGTATTGGTACGGGGAAATCTCTTTGGATTGCGGCAGGGTGTATGTTTTACTTGCGCCCAAACGCAGGCTATTTTTCTTTGTTAAATCATATTTCAGGTTCAGACTTGGCAAGAGGTAACTTTGAGTCATTTTGACCTGCCCCTTTCCTGCGGTCTGAATATTGTAGTCCACCGTCATATCTACCGCATCTATGCGCAAGCCGATGTTGCCACTCAAAGCACGTAAAATTTGATACGAGGCTTCGACATAACCGGAATGTGTCTGTTTATTGACCGAATAGGTTGCCGCCCTGCCTGTTTTCAATACAAAATCTCCGTTCTCTTGTGTAATTTGATTGTAAAGATTATCTAACTTCAAGTGGTCGATATCGTAAAATCCTGCCACGTCTGAGTAAGTATAATCCAATGCTTCGAAATCGCTACCTGAAAATCTACCCTTGTAGCCGATGCGAATAGCCGAATGATTCGTTCCGTAGCGGTCTATGAGTTTAAATGCCAGACCTGCTTTTGCGTTCAAATCATTGTCGGTTAAAGTAGAGAAAAAGCGTAACTGACTGTTGCTCTTGGTAATACTATACAAATTATTTTCTCTGTCTTGCAGCGAAAAGTTGTTCACACGCCTGTCGGGTTCGTTGCCTTTTACCGAATTATAAGACAGACCTGCATCGAGTTTTAAACGTTCCGTCAATGCCCAATCGGAGTTCAACTGATTAACTACCAAAAGATTATCATTGATTTGCTGACGGCGTAACATACCGCTGTTGTAGCGCGGACTGTCTTCGTAATCTGCCCCCAAGCCTTTGTATTCGCCCACATACTGGTCTATGGCATGAATAAGCATAAAGCTGTATTGCAAACGATGTTTTTGATTGATGTCATAGGTAGCGTCAGCCAATACAAGTTGGCTAGTGTTTTGCGAATAAGTATGTCCCGTTTGGTCTTTGCGCATATCGCCCGTGGTAGTGGTCGTGCGGATTATTTCTTTGGTGTAAGAGAAATCATTGTTGTGCGATGCCACCACAAAAAATGAAAGCGGATTACGATTTTCGCCAATATGGAAAAGTTTTCCGCCCGATACAC
>QMCD01001661.1_pt1 | contig 13776 bp, 10 predicted proteins | sample 1821841 | NCBI WGS metagenome assembly QMCD01 (sample SAMN01991225, study PRJNA193472) | Termite gut metagenome, whole genome shotgun sequencing project. | isolation source: worker | host: Macrotermes natalensis | reverse complement strand
CGGGAAAATCATGCACGGGCATGTGCTGTTTACCGAAACGGATGGCCTGAGCGGGGCCGACGCGATTTGGCCGGTACAGAAGGGCTCGGCGGTAAATTTACACATGAACTGCGCCAGCATGGACAAGGCGAAAAAAGCCTTTGGAATGCTGGCGGAGGAGGGAACGGTTATAAGCGCCTTACAGCCCAACCCGCCCCCGCACGACGACGGTGTGAGCGGCATGGTGGCGGACAAATACGGCTTTACCTGGGTGCTGTCGGCGCAGATAGGATAAGCCTCTACTGCCCGCGCAAAAAGCCTTGGAAGGTTTTGATACCGCCCCCAAGGCGCACCACGCCCGGCGGGCGCTCGCCTGGTGTTTCAGAGACGTCGAAAAAGCTGCCCGGCCTCGATTTTTCCGTCATCATAAAGCTGTCGGAGCCGAACAGCCCTTCGTCCAGGCCAACGTACTCGTCACCCCAAAAGCTGCACTGCGCCGGGTGTATCCCGCGCTCGGCTTCCAGCATTTCCAGAATGGCGTCCACGTTGTCGCTTTTGCTGGCAAGCCCCACCTTTTTGCGTCACAGGTGACGGCAAAGCGCAGGCCGTATTTCGCGCCAGCCTCACCACTCATCCGTAAAAGAGTTTGCAGTCCGCCGCCGATGCCGTGCTCTCGCAAAAGACTCTTCAATGCGTCAATCTCACCGCCCTGCATGAAAAGCTGGTCACCCCGGTTACTCTCCACGACAAGGTCTATTTTGCAATAGTTCGGGCGGGAAAATACAATGTCTGTGGGCAAACCGTGCTCTCGCAGCAATCTTTGGTGAATGTCGAAGCAGGCGGCGTGGACGTTCAAAAGCCCGGCTTTGTCCGGCATGCAGCCACTCCACACAAAGGGTTTGCCCGCCTCGTCGTAGCGGTAGTTATACGCGCCGCGCGCAAGGCCCAAAAACAGGTTTTGCAACTCCTGTGCGGTAAAATAGCTCTCCAGCCTGCCGCCGGCGATATTCTCATAGGTGGTGCCGCTGATGATAACAAGCGGCACACCCCTTGCCAGCAGTGCCTTCATCGGCCCAATAACGTCATCGGGCGCGGCCTTGCGCGAGGCGACCGCCGTGCCGTCCCAGTCAAAGAATATCGCCTTATATTTTCGCATATACTGTTCCTCCCTTCGCCAATTCGCGCGTTTCGCCGTGCAGTGTGAGTGTGAACGGCGCGCCTTCTACCAATGTGACAGAACAGCCATCCTTTTTTGCCGTTACCTCCAGAAGCGCCCCACGAAACCGCAGCCGAAACCTGTAGCCGCCCAGCCGCGCGGGCAGCACGGGTGCAACCGACAACCCATCTTCGCACGCTCGCACACCCGCGAAACCAAACACAACGGCCTGCCACGTTCCCGCCATGTTGGCGGCGTGAATGCCAGCGTACACATTATTGTGGTGGTCATCCAGATCCATGCGCGCCGATTCACTGAAATACTGGTACGCTTCCTCGCCTTTGCCGATACGCGCGGCCACAATGCCAAACACACAGGTGGAGAGTGAGGAATGATGCAGCGTATAGCTCTGCCCGAAGTCGTAATTGCGCGCCAGTTCGCCCTGCGTGAAATGGTCGCCGTGTAAAAACATCGCCAATATCGTATCCGCCTGCTTGCTCATCCGCTGCCGCCAGACGAACAGCGGATGATAGTTTTCATACAAAAGATGGCGTTTTTCAGGTGGTATGCTTTCATCATCCCATGGCTTGCGCAGGTAGTAAGCGTCGTCCGGTAAAAACACGTTCAGCGTTTTGTCGCGCGGTAAATACATTTTCGCAGCGATCTTTTCCCACAACTTTAGCTCGTCCTCGCTCAGCCTTATCTTTTTTACAAGAATACGGTATGCGCCGTTATTCTCCTCCTTAAGGCGGCGCACAGCCCGCGCCGCGTCGCGCAGATTCTCGCGCGCCATCATGTTAGTGTAGAAGTTGTTATCCACAAACGCGGTGTATTCGTCCGGCCCGGTGACGCTGCAAATGCAGTATTGCCCGCCGCGCGCCTCGGAAAAGCAACCCACATCCGCCCACACGCGCGCCGTTTCACACAGAACCTCGGCAGCCTTTGGCAGATACGCCGTGTCGCCCGTCGCCTCCATGTACTGTGTGAACGCGTAGGCGATGTCGGCATTGATGTGGTACTGCGCCGTGCCGAGCGGCACATAAGTCGAGCATTCCTCGCCATTGATGGTGCGCCACGGGAAAAGCGCCCCCGTGGGATGCCCCAGTTCCCTCGCCCGGTTGCGCGCCGCGTCCAGTGTATGGTAGCGATAGTCGAGCAGCCCTCTTGTAATTTCGGGCGTTGTATGCGTGAACACCGGCAGCGCGTAAATTTCTGTATCCCAGAAATAATGCCCCTCGTAACCTTCGCCGGTAAGCCCTTTCGCGCCCATGCCCACGGCGCCGCCGCGCCCTGCGGCCTGCATGATGTGGAACAGGTTAAAGCGCAGCCCCTGGCAGAGCGCCATATCGCCTTCAATCTCAATATCGGCGCACTCCCAAAACCGGCCCACAGCCTCTTTCTGTGCTTGCGCCAGCGTGCCAAAACCACTGGCGGCCACGCCGGCAAGCGCATTGCGGGTGATCTCGCCCAACGCGTTTTCGGGCGCATCCACAGTGGAAGCATAGGCAATAAATTTATCCAGCGTTACCACGCCGCGCGCGCAATAGGAAACGGAAGCGGAAAATGCGCCGGTTTCATATTCTCCGTTTGCCGCGCCTGTGACCGCGTGCAGGCTGCCGCAGGCCATCGCTTTGCCACTGTGTGTCGTGTGCCCGCGATAGAAAAGCAGGTTACCGCCCGCTGAAACCTCGTCCGCAATCAGCCGCCGCCCATATGGGCCATAATCGATCAGCGGGTTAGTAACGCGCGTGTGGTTTTCCACATCCGCATCCAGCACGGAAGCCAGCCGCACCTCGCCGGTGAAGTTCAGCGGCGTTACCGTGAGCCGCTGCGCCATAACACTACGATTGGCGAGAGACACAAGCCGGGTGGTTTCTATCCGCGCGGCTCTACCCTGGGGCGAAGTCCACGTAAGCGAGCGCGTCAAAATCCCCTCGCGCAGGTGCAGGCTGCGGCGGTAACCGGAGATAGCGCCAACGCGCATATCGAACGGCTCTCCTTCCAGAAAAATGTGTGTCGTTTTCAGGTTTGGCAGGTTTAACAACGTCTGGCTGCGCACGGGAAATCCAAAGTTCCATTCGCCGTAGCGGATGGGTTCGCTCTCAAAAAAGCCATTGATGAAATTGCCCTCCAACCCCTCATTGATGGAAAAGCCATAGCCTTCCTCAAACGTACCGCGCGTGCCAATATTACCGTTTGAAAGCGCGAATACCGTTTCGTTTCGGTAATTATGTTCCATGCGAAACGTTGTCTCCGTCACGCTCCACGGTTCTATGGGATAAATCGGTTCATTTTTCATCATATTCCTTTACCGTTATAGCTCTGCGTTCCAAAAAATTTCTTCACTTTTTGCGAAAGACAATAAATAGCGCGCAACCTTCGGCTCGTGCTCAAAATGCAGTGCCGAGCGGTAGGTGCAAATCGCTCGGCATTTCAGCCGCCTTTCCTCCGTGCCGCGCAAAGGTATGCGTATGCGTTCCGCCCATCGCGCTTCGTCAAACCCCTGCGGGAGGGTAAATTCGTTCGTATCCGCAATCGGCCAGTAATCGTCCCCGGCGGGGGAATGGATCAGGCTTTCCCACAATGTGGGGCGCACGCCCACCGGTAGAGACAGTACAGCTTCGCGGGCAAAGCGGAACAACGCGGCGTGGTCGCCGTGCGTATCCCAATGGGACGATGTAATCACCAACTCTGGTTTAGTCAACCGCAGCAGGTCGTTCAAATCCGTAGTGAAAGCGGCTTTGGTGTACGACGAGTGTCCTCCGTCGCGCGCAAAACGGAAATCCGGCTTGCGGCAGGGGATTCCGTAAGTTTCCTGTCCGCAGGGAGATGAATGTATCTTAGCCGGGTCCTTCTGCGCGTACAGAACGCCGAGAAAGCTTTCCTCCGGCGCAAAACCCGTATCAGGATAACCCAGAAAGCTGACGTACCGTTCCGAAAGCCCCATTAGGGCAAGCGCCTCCAAGCTTTCGGTGAGCCGCCGTATGCCCTTTGTTTTGTCCGCGCACTGGTAATCCCCGTTAGTCGCGATGCATACAAATACGCGCGTTCCCTGCGCGATTGCGCGCTGAATGACCCCGGCGGCCATCAACACCTTGTCGTCCGGGTGCGGCGCAAGTATAAGGATACGCCCGGGCAGGTTCATTCGCCCACCCGCGCCGTAGCCGTATCGCCGGTATTGGCCAGTGTGAAGTCGCTGCCACGCACTGTAACACGGATGGGCGCAGAGTCGGAAAGCATTTCCACGCGCACGCTACCTTCAATCTCAACCGAAAGCAGCGCCCCCCGGTAGCGCAGGCGGAAAGCCATGCGCCGCCAACTCGCCGGTAGGTTTGGGCTTATGCTCAACCTGTCCTCCAACACGGATACACCGCCAAAGCCAAACACTGCCGCTTGCCATGTGCCGCCAAAATTGGCGAAGTGCAGGCCGCTTATCGTGTTGAGCTGCACATTCAAAATATCCAGATTGACGCAGCTATGAAAGAATTTCAGAGCGTCCTCCGTCCGCCCCATTCGCGCCGCCATCAGCGCGAACATACTGTAGGCAAGCGACGAATCAAACGCCGTTTTGGGCAGGTAGTAGTCATAGGCGATTTTTACCTGTTCATCGGTAAAGCGCCAGGGCAGGTTTTTCATGGCGTGCAGCACATCGGCTTGCTTGGTGATTTGGTAAAGCGGCAGCGCCTCGTAGGAAATAGCCGTATCGATAACGCGCTTCGCCGTGGGCTTTGCCATTGCCATATCCACTGGTCTGCGCCGCAGCCAAGTATCATCTTCCAGCCACAAATCGTTTGTCTCGTCATATGGTAACACGATTTTACCGGCAATCTCGCGCCACGTTTGCGCCTCGTCGGCGGAAAAACCCAGCTGCGCCATCAGCCCGGCCAGTTCGCCAGGGTATTTGCCGGAAAAAATGCTAACCAGCCGCTCGCACAATAGAAAATTTTCGCACGCCATCAAGTTTGTGTAGAGGTTGTTGTGCACCAGCACGTCGTATTCGTTCGGCCCGCGCACCGCCAGAATGTCGTATTGCCCGTCTTCGCGCAGGCTCACACGGCTCGCCCAAAACCGCGCCGTCTCAATCAGTATTTCCAGCCCGTGCCGCAAGAGAAAATCATCGTCTCCGGTCGCGTTCCAATAATCCTGTATGGCAAACGCCACGTCCGCGACGACATGGATGGAATAGTACGCGCCCACACCCTGCGGCGTCTGCTCCACACCCCGCGCGTTTACCTGCCAGCCATACATCGCGCCGGAAAACCAGTTGCTCTTTGCGTGCCCCCGCGCCTCGGGCAACGTGTGGTAACGAAATAACAGCAGTTTTTTCGCGGCCTCGGGGTTTGTCATGGTAAAGAACGGGAGCATGAAGATTTCGGTATCCCAAAACACGCTGCCCTCGTACATTTCGCCGGTCAGCCCGCGCGCGCCAATGCTCACCCTGTCCGTATGGCGAGGGCGGCTCTGTTCAAGCTGAAGCAGATTATAGCGCAGCGCCACCTGCGCGCCGTCGTCGCCGTCGATTTGCACATCCGCGCCCGCCCAGAATGCCGCTGTCGCTTCACGATGCGCTTTTAACGCATCTGCGTACGATACATTGCGGATCATGCCGTCAAGGAAGATTAGTTTTTCAAACACCAACGGTTCGGGTTCCGCTACCCGCTGGGCAAAGGTATACTCCGTACCAGCGGGGTCGTCCAGCCGCACGCGCAGGGTATCCCCGCCGCGCTGTACGGTTTCCCAGTGCTTTTTCCCCGGCTGAACGGGATGCGGTTCCGCGCTTACTTCGTTTAAGTTTGTCACGTCCGGGTCGAGCGAAAGCGCGACGCCTACATGAAGCCCGGGCGCAAGCGGTTTCACCGCCACGCGCTGTGCGGCAATGCGAATATCGGCCCAACTGCAAAACCGCTCGAACGCAAGTTCCGCCAGCGGCATTCCGTTTGAAACATAGGTATACCGCCGCGTAAAGTGCGCGCCGCACAGGTCCAGTGTTTCGCTGTAATCGCGCAGCGTCTCCCCTGAAATCACAAGCGGCGCGCCGTCTATCGTAATGTCCGCGCGGAAAAGATTGGGCAGGTTCACAAGCTCCTGCCCCTCGCCTTTCCATGGTATGTACGACGCGCGCCCAAACACGCCCGCCATATAGATGCCGCCCAACCCGGCAATCCCCTCCCGCTGCTCCTCCATAAAGCCCCGGCAGCAGATAAGGCCGTTGCCCACCGTCATAACGGGCGCGAAATGATTGTGCGTTTTTGGGTCGTATCCGGCGCGCGCAATGCTCCAGTTATCCATGCGCTACTCCTTCAACCCTGCGGTGGCGATACCCTGCACAAACCATTTCTGGAATATGATGAAAAAGATCAGTATGGGCACGCTCAAAAGGATAACGCCGGCCATCGTCTCGTTGGCGCGTATGAAGTTTGCCGCCTTTATTGTGGTAAGGCCCACGGGCAGGGTAAACGCCGCCTCCCGCGCGAGAAAGGTGGACGGCACAAGGTATGCGTTCCACACACTGGTAAAATCCAGTATGGTCAGCGATGCCACCAGCGGGCCGGAGAGCGGCAGCGCAATTTTGAAGTACGAACGGATATACCCCAACCCGTCCACGCGCGATGCCTCAATCAGCTCATCCGGGAAGGACATGTAGTATTGCCGTGCCATAAAAATAGACAGGCAGTTTACCATAAACGGCACTACAAGCCCCTGTATTGTGTTGTGCCAGCCGAGCGACGCGACCATGATATAAAGCGGTGTCAGCAGCACTTGAAATGGGATCATCATCAGCGCCAGTATGCCGGTAAAGAGCAGCTTGCGCCCGCGAAACCGGAACTTTGCCAGCGCATAACCACCAAGAAGGGCAGTAGTAAGGTTGCCCGCCAGCGTCAGCACCGCGACAATGATTGTATTCATGTACCAGGTTCCCAGAGGATATTCCTCGAAAAGCCTGATGTAGTTATCAAGCGACAAATCGGAAAGCGCCGGAACCTTATTTACCATATCGAGCGGCACCAGCGACGTGATAAGGGCATAGCCCATCGGCACAATAAAGACTAGTGCCAAGGCGATCATCAGTGTGTACCGCAGGCTTTTTTTCAATTTTGCCATAGCTTAATCCTCCCTTTGGGTGATGCGCCGCTGCACGAGGGTAACCAGCAGAATGATAATGAACAACACAATGGCGATGGCGCTGCCGTATCCCATGTGATAATATTTGAACGACTCGTTGTAGAAAAGCGTCAGCACCGTGCTCGTCGCCCCTGCCGGAACACCCGGGCCGCCGCGGCCCGCCGTTACGACGGCAATTTGGTCGAACAGCTGGAACGCCTGAATGATGCCATAGGTAACCACAAGGAATGTGGTATGCCTTAGATTTGGAATCGTGATCTTAAAGAAAGTCTGCCGTTTGCTCGCGCCGTCGATCTGCGCCGCCTCATAGACGGTCGCGGGAATCGTTTGCAGCCCGGCGAGATAGTAAATCATATAAAACCCCAGCATCTGCCAGATGTAAAGCAAGCCGATAAACGGCATGGCGAGGTTGATTTCCGCGAACCATGTCGCGTTGGGAAAGCCGAACAACGAGAGGAAAGATGTCAGCGCGCCGTCTTTCACGAAAAAATACATGAAAACCGTGGTGACTGCTACGGCCGATAGCACGTAGGGCATGAAGTACGCCGTGCGGAAAAAGCCGTTTCCGCGCATCTTCTGGTTCACAAGGTTGGCAAGCATCAGCGCCAGCAAGGTCTGCACGGGCACGACGATGGCCACAAACAGCAGCGTGTGCGCGAGCGCCTTATAAAAATCGGGGTCGGTAAACATTTGGGTATAGTTGTCAAATCCTACAAAATCCCATACATCCGGCTTTAAATAGCTGTAGTCGAAGAAACTGATATAGATGGACTGTATAAACGGAATGATGAACCAGATTAAGAGACAAACCACCGCCGGCGCCATAAAGACGATCGCGGCAACCGTGGTTTCACGCTTCATGTTCATTCGCCTTAGTTTTTTTCGCGGCGGAACAGCCGCGTTTATGTTATCTACAGACAATGTGACACCCCCTCACACGCATGATAAAACTTGCTCTGTTAGTTGGCACAGCCTTTGTTTTGTTAAATGAACGGATACAGCCACCGGTGTGAAACGGCGACTGTATCCGGTCTGATCATCAATAAGTCAAGTTAGATACCATATTTCTCCTGTAACTCGTCCAGCATCTCCTGGGCGGTCTTTGTTGCGCCCCCTTTGTAGTTTTCCTCGAAGAGTGTGCGCAGGTCGTTCATAAATTCGGTAGTCTGCACCGGGTACGCAAAGTCCGTGGCAACCTCGCCCGCATCCTTTGTATCTGCCAATATGGGGTTCTGCTCAAAGTACCAGTCGCGCAGTGAAAGCAGGCTGGGCTGGTATGTGGAAAGCGTTCCCATAGCCTTCTGCGCGTCCTCGCGCGCCATGTACTGCACTACCTTAGCGGCGATTTCCGGGTTTTTCGTGTGATTTAAAACCGAAAGCGCCGTTACGTGTTGTGTGCTGCCATGCTGGCCGTTTCCGCCCGGCATGGGGATAATCGCATAGTTGATATCGGGCGCGGATTCCGCCATCCAGCTTACATACCAGTCGCCGCCGGGAGTCATGGCAGCCTGGCCGGCCGACATCGTCTCGCCATCCCATGTGTGGGAAAGGTCAATCGGGTTCACGGCAAGCCCTTCGTCAAACGCCTTTAAGATGTACTCGAGAGCCATCACGTTTTCCGGGCTGTTGATCGAAGCGCCCATGCCCCAGCTGCCGCCATAGGAATTGACAAACTGCGTGGTGGCAAACGCCTGCGCCATGTCGATGCAAAGGCCCCATTGTTCGTCGTTGGTGAGCGCCTGCGCCGCTGTATAAACTTCTTCCCAGGTTGTGGGCAGTTCGCCCAGGCCGGCGGCTTCCCACATATCCATGTTCACGATAAACACGGCGGGGGCCGATGTCGTGGGCAGGCCGTACAGGCTGCCTTCATACGTCCACGCGTCAATCGCGCCCGGGTTGATGCCGGTTGTGTCAATGCCGTAGTCGCTCAGCGGAAGGAAAATGCCTTCTGTAACATAAGTCATATGGCCTTCGTTTGTGGAAGCCACAATATCGGGCGCTGTGCCCGCCGCGATCTGCCCGGGCAGGTTGTTCCAGAAATCGGATGTCGTCGGGTATTTCGCCAACTCGACTGTAACGCCCGGAACGGCTTCCTCAATACCCTTGATCGCTTCTGCGTAAGCGTCTTGCTCGCCGGAGTCTCCCCAGAAGCCGAATACGATGTTTATAGATTCGGCGGGCGCTTCGGAAGCAGGTTCTTCAGACGCGGGCGCTTCAGATGCGGGTGCTTCGGAGGCCGGCGCTTCAGATGCAGGCGCTTCGGAAGCAGGCGCTTCAGACGCGGGCGCTTCGGCAGCGGGAGTGCATGCCGCAAGGAATACAAGCAGTACCACGGTAAGAATAATGCAAATACTCTTTTTCATAATGTTCCCCTTTTCTTTTTTATAAGATCGGATCAATGCGGGTGTTATAAATGAAACTACCCCTCTGTCTAACACTATACTTGAGAACAGCGTGCCAAACAATTATCCGTTCTTGAAATTACTGAATGATTTTTTACAGTATGACACCAAATGGGATGGTAAAATTTAAATAAGGAATGTAAAAAACGATTACTAATACAGTTTGGCCTTCCGCGCCGCCGGGGCTTGTGTCGCGCACGCCACGGGCGTATAATGATAGTATCTCATAGTATAAAAGAAAAGAGACGTTACGATATTGGAGCGTACTAAAAAACGACTGAGTGTCCGTTCAAAGCTCATGCGGGTACAGTTGCTGCTCGTTTTGCCGCTGATTACCCTTGTATTGTTCGGAATATCATATTTTTTAAACGCGTCGCTTACGGCGGAACTGGATAACGCGCGCGGCTATTCCCTGCAAACCGCCGCCGACGCTTTTGACAGCCTTTACGTGCGCGCCTTAAAGCTGCTCGAAGTTCCGTATACGGACAACACGATCTACCGTATTATTTCCGATGAATCGAGTGACCCCGCCGTCTTGCAGAGCGGTTTGGATTTTAAAGAAGTATACGACGCACTCTACAACTCGGTGCTCTATTATGAGCCGGACCTTTCGGCTGCCACGCTGGTTGCCGAAGCGTCCGGCCGTGTGCTGTACAGCCGTCAGGCCCCGACCAGCGGGGTGAACGTAAACAATCCCGACTGGGGTGACCTGCGGCGCAGCATATGGTACCAGGAAGCTGTGGCGGTGGATACGCCGGTGCTCGGCCCGGCGATGGAAAACGACCTTTATTTTGGCAGCGGCGTTACCGTCTCGCTCTCACAGCGGTTGCTGGACGTGACGCGCCACCGCAGGCTGGGCGTATTCCGCATCGACATCAACCTGAGCGAGCTTTGCCGCGACTGGGAAAACGCGGCGGATGGCAGCAATGATGTGTTCATCGTACTCGACAATACCAGCCAGCTTGTCTTCGCCAGTTCGCAGGAATTTTTAGACCAATACCCGCGCCTTTCCATCCCCAACCCTTCCGCGTGGCGGCAGGGTTACCGCGTCAACAGTCACACCGCACAGGCGAGTGGTTTTGCTTTTTACTACCTCTCCCCGCCCGCGCAGTTCGACGCGCGGCTATACAGCATCCCGCTCCTTGCCGCGCTGCTGTGCGGCATTTACGCCGCATTTTTCATACATTGGTCCTCGCGCTCCATCACACGCCCCATCCACACACTCAAGACGGCAATGCTGCAAGGCCAGCAAAAGGATTTGAGTGTGCGCTGCGAACCGCTGGACGGCGAGATGAACGAGCTGGGCGAGGCGTTTAACGATTTGATGGACGAAGTGGGCAAGCTCGTGGGCGAGGTTGCCGCGCGTGAGCAGGAAAAGGCCAAGCTGGCTTACGAGGCGCTGCAAAGCAAGATTAACCCGCATTTTTTGTACAACACAATGAACGCCATCCGCTGGCGGGCAAAACTTTTGGGGGCGGGCGACGTCGCCCATTCGCTGGAAAGCCTTGCGTCGCTGCTGCGCTTCGCCATCAAATCGACCGACGAGCTTGTTCCCTTTGCCGTAGAACTGGAACAGCTTGAAAACTATATACAGATTATGCGCGTGCGCTATGGCGGCGATATCGATATCAGCTATGACATCGACGAGGGGTGCATGGCGTACCGCTGTTTAAAATTTCTGTTCCAGCCCGCTGTGGAAAATTGTTTCATTCATGCCTTCGACGGCGCGCAGCGCGATAAATCTATACTGGTCAAGGCAATTGTGGAAGCGGAATGTATCTGTGTGACCATAGAGGATAACGGCAACGGTATGACCCGGCAGCAGCTTGCGGACCTGTTCCGCGAGAACGGAAGCAAGGCAGTGTTCTCCGGAATCGGGCTGGGGAGTGTCCGCCAGCGCATTGCGACGCTATTCGGAGAAGGATACGGACTCACGATTGAGAGCGAGCCGGGGCGCTACACGCGGGTGACCGCCACAATCCCCAAAATAAAACTGGAGGAGAATCGGGAATGACAGTGTTGCTTGTAGATGACGAGGTTCAACTGCGCAGCTACCTGCGTACGCTGGTAGATTGGGAGGGGCACGGCTATCGCTTCCTCGAAGCCGAAAACGGCGCGCGCGCCATAGAGGTTATGAAGTGCGAGCAGATTCATCTGCTGATGCTGGACATCACCATGCCCGTTATGACCGGGCTGGAGGTCATGGAATGGGTCAACGAAAACCAGTATAATTGCGTGGCTGCGGTGCTTACGAGCCATGATGAGTTTGGCTACGTCCAAACAGCTTTACGTCTTGGATGTGTCGATTATATCTTAAAAGGAGATATCACCGGGGAATCCATACTGGAATTGGCGGGCAATATGCAGCGAAAGCTTTCGGAAGAGCTGCAGCAGCAACAGCGCCAAACCGCCGCGGAAATCGCCGCGCAGCGTCAGAAGCTCATGGAGGAGCGGAATATCGTCAGCTTTTGGCTCAAAAACGGCGGCGCGGGCGCGATGGATATCATCCGGCATTTCGAGGAACAGTTGGGCTTTGCCGATACGGATAGCCGGTATGTATTGCTGGAAATCATAATCCGGGACTATGCCGAGGTGGTAAACCGCTATTCTGGCAGCAATATCGTGCAGTTTTCCGTGGTGTTTGATAATGTGCTGAACGAACTTTTTGAGGGCTACAGCTTTTTCTATGCGGAATGTGACCCGGGCGATTTCCTTGTGTTTCTGCGCTTTGACCGGCGGGAAACCACACACAACCTATTGGGCAGGGTTCACGCGCTGACAAGGCGCATAGACGACAGCTTCAAAAATTTGCTGGGTATACGATCTGGCATAGCTTTCACACTGCCGTTCCTTGCTGTTTCCACCGCCGCAGAGTTGTATGACCGCCTAAAGCAACTGCGGCCATTCTCGTTTTGGAATCCGGCGGAGGAGGTGCTTTGCCTGAATGATTTTCTGTTTGACGAGCACATCATAAGCGAAGAACTTTCCGTGTTTCAGCGAGAGTTTTCACAAGAATTGTCCAGCCGGAATTTGCACCGTATTAGTTCGAAGTACGACGAAATGTCAGAAAAAATCATCGGGCGGCGCTACTGTGTCCGGCCCGAAGTGTTCAAAAATGCTTGTGAAGCCTGCGTAGCGGCATTGATCGAACCGGATGCCATTCCCGATGTTTCGTCGCTGCTCGCGCATGGGGATTGCGCGTCATTTAAGGACGCGTTACTGGAGATCGCCGCTCCGTACTGCATTTCCGAGGAAGATCAGGATAAAAAACTGCTGGTCAAAAAAGCGTTACTGCTGATTCAACAGCATTTCCAAGAGGAAATCGGGCTGGATTGGCTGGCGTCGCGACTGCTAGTCAACACCAGCTACTTGAGCCGCGTGTTTTCCGCCGAGGTGGGGCAGCCGCTCACCGCCTATATTCAAACATACCGCATTGAACAGGCAAAAACGTTGATTCGCACTACAAATTTGAAGCTGTATGAAATAGCTGGAAAGGTCGGTTTTCTGTCGCAAATCGTATTTTCCAGCACATTTAAAAAAATCACAGGCGAAACGCCGACCGAGTACAAGAGTCGAAATATCTAGCGTATTCATCGCTTGCGTCTCTGTTACTCCAATTATAAAAGATCACCATTTTAATCCGTAAATAGTATACAGGACAGGGTGTTACCAACACGTTGCTAAATTGTTTAAAAAAGACTTTTTTAACATATTTTATAATTTTGTTTGGAAAAAACTTACCCACTAACGCCAAAAATAGGTGGAAAACCTGTCCGTTTCGATAAGCAGCTTGTTTGGCTCTGTGCTGCGGTTGGGAAGAATCTCCGCAACGCCGCCGTGTACGCGTATGATGCTGAACGTCCGCCCATCCTTGCGCAGCGCCGCGGGAACATCCATCCCAATCAGGATGGGCGCGCCGATCTGTGTGATAGACTGCCTGGGGTCGTTGTCCTTTTGCTTGAACAGGGAGATATCCAGGTACATACCCAACAGGTGGCCGCCCAGCGCGCCGCCCACCGCCTGCTTGTCGCCCGCGTGCGGGTCGTGCTCCTTCACCTCAAGGGAGATGTTGATTGTAGAACCGTTCGCGATGTCCGCGTGATCCTGCTCCGTCAG
>QMCD01001555.1_pt1 | contig 13779 bp, 7 predicted proteins | sample 1821841 | NCBI WGS metagenome assembly QMCD01 (sample SAMN01991225, study PRJNA193472) | Termite gut metagenome, whole genome shotgun sequencing project. | isolation source: worker | host: Macrotermes natalensis | reverse complement strand
ATCGTCCATGTGCGGAATGTGCCGGCTTTTACAATGGTATCAACCGTCCAACCTGCTTCTTGCGTTGCTGAAAGAACATCGAAACTCTCGGTGTAAGGAAAGGTCGAAACGGGTTCCGCCTCCGCCAATTGCGGTGCCTTTATCGGTTTTTCTGTAGCCGCCGATGTCGGCTCTTTCGGAGTTGAGTTCAGAACTCCACTCAGCTGTGCGTATCCTAATCCGCAGAGAAGGAATACAACAAGCATTAACGTAATCTTTTTCATACTATTTTGTTTTTGGTTAATATTTCAGATGAATTAATTTTTGATTATTTTTTGCATATAAAACCCTTTGTTGGTTTCCACTTGAAGCATATAGATACCTTTTGGAAACGCACCTACCTCAACGGTTTCTTCCTGTTGGGGTTTTTGTTTTTGATACACGATTTCGCCGGAGATGGTAAACAACGTATAATTCAAGGTTGTTTCCGATGATGTGTTTTGAATGGTTATTTGTTCAACTGCCGGATTGGGGAACACACTCGTAACCGGTTCCACAACGCTTGGCTTTATGCTCGCAGCAAGCACTTCAACAGCACGTCCGGCATCCACCAAGGGTCCCATTTGATTGTTCGGGGCGTAGTTATAGGCCGTATTCAGCAGGTGTTGTTTGAGCCATGCCGGTGTTTTTTGTTCGAGTGGCATATTGATCGCTGCCGAAAGCACCAAAGCTGCCACACCACTTACCATCGGTGTTGACATAGACGTTCCGTCCATCATTTCGTATTTATTCGTGAACGGCACCGAACTGTAGATGTCCGATCCCGGAGCGCAAATATCCACCCAGGAGCCATAGTTTGAATGCGATGCACGTTTGCCGTCTTTATCAATCCAGCCCACCGAAAGCACTCTTGCATCGGCAGCAGGATATTGTTTTTCATCAGAGCCATCATTTCCTGCAGAAGCAATGATTAAGCCTCCTGTCATCACTTCTCCTCCACCATTTGCGGTGAAATAAGTAATAGCTCTTTGACCTGCTTGAGAGTTGTCTTCCTCACCCCAACTGCATTGTGCAATCGCAGCACCATTATCGGCTGCATATCGCAATGCGTCATAAGCCTCCGGCACTTTGCCCTTGCTGCCTGCTCTGAAAAGCATAAGCGATGCTCCTTTGGCACTTCCCCAACCTCCTGCAACACCTGCAACGCCTCTGTTGTTGCCTGTTCGGGCAGCCACAATACCGGCAACGTGTGTGCCATGAGATTCATCTGCCGACGTGGGCTTAATAGTGCCATTCCTGTCCATGAAATTCCAACCGTTAATATCGTCAATCTTACCGTTTCCATCATCATCAACACCATTGTCCGGAATTTCACCCAAGTTGACCCATAAGTTATCACGTAGGTCTTCATGGTTGGGGTCTGTGCAATCGTCAATAATCGCCACAACCACTCTCGGATCGCCTGTTGTGATTTCCCATGCGGTTTCCACATTGATATCCATGCCGGGATAAGTAGCATTACTTAATCCCCACTGAATGGAATAATTCGGATCGTTCGGTTTCCCGTTCGATGTGTGAACCGGACTGGGTTCGGCAATCAGCACGCTTTCATCGTTTGAAAACGATTGAGCAACATCTATTGGATCTTCATTGGTGGCGTATTCCACACGATAGAACAAATCGAGGTCGAAGGCTTTATGCCGTTCTGTAAATCTCGGATCTACTCCAAACACACGGCTGTAATTGACCACTGCGTGTTTTCTGTTCAAACTGTTTGCACGACTTGATTTGAACATCGGCAAGGTTTTTCTCGCATGGGGATGAGCAAACACAGGTTCCAGTTCGTTTTCCACAAAGGTTCGCTCAAATTTCACGATAACCACATTGGGCTCGTAGGTTGTTTGGGCAAACAACGAGGTGCACAGCAGACTGAACGTGATATACAAAAAAATTGATTTCATTGGATTTTATTTCTTATCTTAAATCATCTACAGGAAACATGTGTTCCGGAAGTTCCACCAGTTTGCATGTGGAAGGCAACTTCACTTTGGGTTTTTGAATTTGGCTTTTGCGTGCTTGAGTAGCCGTTGAAGTTCTTTCACGCGATACTTCCATTCTTGCAACCATAGACCACAATGCACCACTAATCTGATTGTTTGGTCTTTTAATAACCATAGCGATTCCAACTTCTGTTATATCTATTTTGGCACCGCCATCCTGCGTTACTTCAAGATCAGGAAATGTAAATGAAGTACCTTCTGCCGACCAAATTAGATCAATGTCCGATTCGCCTCTGATAACCGTCCATTTCCCATCCGGCATTTTGCCCACTACAATTTGAACAACCGGATCTCCGTCGTCATCATCTAATTGATAATCATTTAAGAATACGAATCTATTTGCTTCATTCGGATCTTCCATATAAAACATAGGGATTCCTCTATTTGCAAAATTTGTTGTTGCATAAGTATTGTTACCTTGATCAACCACCGTATCTTTCCAACCTGCAGCCGTGTCGGGGATACTGCCCAAGCTCGTCCAAAACGATCGGGTTGCGATACCGGTTACAATCCAAGTGCCTTCCAATCTAAAAAGGTTGCTATCTAAACCGGCGCAATCTTCTCCTTCTAATTTTTTAACGGTTTTAGGTGCACTAAGCTCTCCTTCTCCCTGCAAATTAACGGCTTTCACGGTGTAGGTTCCGCTATCGGTAACGGCTAACGTGGGGCTAGATTCAAATTCAATTTTCACATCGTTTTTATACCAAGTGTAGGTTGATGCACCCGAAGCATTCGCTGTCAAAGTGATTGATCTTTGAAAACAATAGATCGTATCTAAACCTGTGATTGTAGCTTTTCCCGGAGCCGCACAAGCCGAAAACACAACCCGACGCGCTGAACTGAAGAGTCCTTGTCCGGATTCATTCACACCGGCAACCGTGATATTGACCATATTCGGCATACTGTCTGTTTTTTGAAGTGTTAAAGTTGACGTTGTAGCACCTTTTATTTCCACGCTACCGTTGCGCCAAACGAAAGAGGTTGCGCCTTCTGCTGTTGCCGTTAGCACGTAGGTCGGAATTAAATTTTCGCAGGTTTGCGAGCCTTCACCCCCGCCTGAAATGGAGGCTTGCACAGGAACGCTATCCTCGTTTTTGTTCGGTTTGTCTTTCTTGCAAGAGGTTGCAACGAGCACTAAAGCTACGAGAAGGGTTGAGATGTAAAAGAATGTTCTTTTCATGATATGTTTTGTTTTTATTGATTTTTTATCGTGTTTATTGCGGATTTACCCATTCCGGAGTTTGTTTGATATACGGGTTGGTTTGCAGATCATTTTGCGGAATCGGCAAGGTAAAGCGATAGTAGTCCGATTGATTGGGACCCATCATTCGCTCTGTGAAATCGACACCTGTTACAACAGCAGATCCTGCATTGGTCTGCGGTGTACGGTTTTCATAGCCGATATTCCAGCGTTTTAGGCATTCCAATCGAACACCTTCTCCAAGCGTTTCTCGTGCCCATTCGTCTCGCAAGGCTTGATCGCTATACGTGGTAATAACCGAAAGAGCATTAACACCACGGGCTTCTTGAAGAGTTTTTAAGCGATTTAAAGCTCCGGGAATACTTTGAGCCGGATTGTCGGGATGCGCCATCGCTTCGGCAGCAATCAGATATTGCTCGGCAATGCGGGCTACTTTCGGCTTGTGCTGATAATTGGTAAATTTCGTGTATAATGCCGGATTGCCCGGAAATTTATTCAAGAAACGAAGATTGGAATAGCTATTTTCTGCCACAACAATGAGCTGACCCTGCTTCGAGAAAAACACATCTCTGCGGAAATCGCCGGTGGGGTATTGCTCAATGGCTTTTTTGGTTGGAATATAGTCGGGCAAATAAAGCTCTTGTTCGTTGGCATCTGACATGCCCGGATCAAAATTGATAAACATAGCCATCGTTGGTCCGGCTTCGTTGATGTCTGCATAAAGCGTGAAAATATCCTCCGTGCTTTCATCGTTGACCCACATTCTGCGAGTGTCTTCCAAGGTTGTTACCAATGGGTATCGATTGCTGTTGATAAGTGCATTTGCTGTTGTAGCAGCACCTGCATAGTCGTGCATCAACAGTTGAATTTTAGATTTCAGTGCCAATACAGCATCTCTTGTGATTTCAATACTGTTTTGTTTTCCACCTTCTGTAAAAAGCGATTCAATTGCCTCCAATTCATCCAAAATGAAATAATACACATCGGCAAGGGCAGCACGAACAGGTTTCTGTTCAATATCAAACTTCGTAACGAGAGGCACTCCGGGAAATTCGGTGGCTGTACTCGGTTCGTAGTCCACACCAAAATGCGTAATCAAAACATAATACAAATATGCGCGCACATAACGCACTTCGGCTTTATAGTATTCTATTTTTGTGGCATCTGCCGGAGTAGAAATTTGCACGTTATCCACATTATCCAAAAAATGATTGGCTTGATTTATTCCTCCGTAGGATCCGGACCAAATGGAGGACACGTTTCCGTCGGTCAACATACCGATTTCAACTCTATGAATCGCCCCTTGACGATTTCCGTAGTTTCCGGTAGCATTGAACATATCACACATCAATTCCGATGTTTGTGTGAATGTTCCGAACTTGCACGAACGCAGTCTGTCGTAAAGTCCGTTGCGGTGATTTCTCGCATCCGTAAGCGTTCGAAAGGCATCTTTCGTATCAAACTGATCGGGTGGATATTTGTCCAAATCGCAAGAGGTGAACAGGAATACAAGAGTTCCGATTATCGTGAGCAAATTGATGATTGGTTTCATATCTTTTTGTTTTTTTAACTGATGAATAAAAATTTAGAATTTAAGTTCAACTCCAAATTGAAATTGTTTACTGTTTCCATACGTTCCCAAGGATAGGTTGGCATCAACTTCAGGGTCGATACCCATAAAGTTTGTAAACGTCAATAAATTTCGAGTTGTGAAAAATATGCGGGCTGCGGAAAGAAACTTGGTTTTTTCCAAAAGTTTCGATTCAAAATTATAGGATATGGTTAGGTTTTTCAAGCGAAGGAACGAGGCATTATCCAAAAAGAATGTCGTCATTTCCACACGTGCATCGCTCACATTTTCTGCTTTCCAATTAGGGAATGTGGCATCATCGCCGGGCTGTTTCCAATAGTCCAAAACATCACGGCTTAGGTTCAAATAACCATTGGCAGCTCCCATTTCTCTCGGATTCATGGCATACCACGATGTATTATCAAACATCCATTTCCCGATTACGAAGGCAAAATCGGCAGCCACTGTAATTCCTTTCCAACCGCCTTGCAAGCCAAAACCACCATTGATTGGGACTTCTCTCTTCATACCGGTGTTTTGTCGCAAACCTTTTTGGTCATAAACTTGTGTCATGCCGTTGTTCTTCGTTGTTTCATCTATATTGTTGCCCGGCTTGTAATACGATGTCTTACCGTTGTTAGCATCAATTTTTGCAAAAATCGGATAATAGAACATGACCGGACTTCCAACCACATAAACCACTCCTGTGCCGGGATTTTCCCAACGATTCATTCCATCAAACAGTTCAACAACTTTATCCCTGTTGTAGTTGAACACCACATTTGCACTGAAAAAATAATCTTTTGTACGAACAAAATTCATACCCAAGTTCACGTCAATCCCTGTGTTTCTGTATTTAGCCGTATTTTCGTTTCGATAAGAGATTCCGCTTGTGTATGGATAGGGCACCTGCGTTAACATCGACGAAGTATTGCGTTGATAAAAGGCAAGTTCAAGCGTATATTTTTTCAGAAATTCCATATTCGCGCCAATCGTCAGTTTACTTTGTTTTTCCCAAGTTAAGTTGGGATTTCCGATGCTGGTCATCGTAAAACTCGGTTCGCCATTATAATAGCTCTGTGTTCCTCCGGAACCGGTCAAAGCCAAGTGGTCATAGTTTCCGATAGCCGAATTTCCTTGCGTTCCGTAAGACACTTTGAATCGAGCTCCGGTAATCGGCTTAATGTTTTTGATAAAATTTTCGTTAATCATATTCCACATACCGCCCACAGACCAAAATACGGCATTTCGGTTGCTTTTTCCGAAACGAGAACTTGCATCGTTGCGCAAGGAAACATCTGCAAAAAAGCGGTCGTTGTAGGCATAATCCAATCTTCCGAAGAACGACAAATAGGCGTAAGATTCACTGCCTGACAGGACTACATTAGTTTGAGCATTACCATAATGGAGTTCATAAAGTCTGTCGTCTGTAAGATCGCTCGCTCCGGCACCTGTCCGATGATAATTATACAGCACTCCTTCCTGTCCTCCAAGAATAGAAAGAGAATGTACTTCATTAAGATCAAACGCATATTCAATTGTGTTCGTTGTAGTCATCGTTGCCAACTGTTCTCTGTTTTGCTCAAGCGAGCCAACGCCAACACCATCTAAAAGCGAAGAGGGTTTAACACCGCCAAAACTATACCAATCGCGCGCATCGGTTCCCGAACGGTTGATAATTTTTAGTCCTTTGAAAGGCGTAATCTCAACAAAGAAACCTCCCGTCAACTGCGTATTCACACTTTCTGTGTAAAAATTATCGGCAACATATTCCGGGTGATACATATTTAATCCGGGAATTTCATCGTATCTCTTTCCTGTAGAATCTGTTGGAGAGAACCACGGTTGAAGGAGAAACGACAAACCACCATATACATTGTTTCCTCCAAAATATTCGTTGGAACGACGATTGTCGCGAGAAATCAAAGCATTAGCCCCCACTTTTAACCAATCTTTGGCTTGCGATTCAACATTGACACGACCCGTGAAGCGTTTGTATGACGAACCCCATGCAGTTCCTTCCTGCGAAAAATGACTTCCCGAAACAAAATACATCGTTTTTTCACTTCCTCCGGAAACCGAGACATCGGTTTGTGAGGTTGGAACATTATCTCGCATAAAAACGTCCATCCAATCGGTATTCACATCCAAATTTAACGAGTTCGGATTAAAATTGTTCGGATCTATTTCAAAATAAAAATCCGCCAACTCCTGCGATGACATCAGATTATCATAAAATTTCCGGTTGGCTAATTTGGAAACCCCCCATTGTGTGCGAACCGTAACTCTCGCATCTTGATTGCGTTGCCCTCTTTTGGTCATAATCACAATAACGCCATTTGCGGCACGTGAACCGTAAATGGAAGTAGCTGAAGCATCTTTAAGTGTCGTAATACTCTCAAAGTCATTTGGATTCATCGCCAAAACCGTTGCTGCCGACACTTGAACTCCATCCACAACGTAAAGCGGTGCGGACGATGCTCCAAACAAAGACCCAACACCGTGTAAACGAATATTTTGTACAGCTGCCGGATCTCCGGAATTGGTAAAAACCGATAATCCTGCCACTTGACCTTGCAAGGCATCCATCACATTTCCAACAGGTTTTGCTTGTAGCGTTGCAGACGTAACTTGTTGAGCAGAACCAACCATAGTTCCCACTTTTCGAGCCGTTCCGTAGGTTACAATCTCAAAGGTTTCAAGTTCAAGCGCATCGGGTTCCATAACCACATCAATGGTTGTTTTGCTCTCAATAGCAACCTCTTGGGTTTTCATACCCATAAACCTGAATTCCAGATGAGTTGCATCGTTCGAAACACCCAACGAATACTTTCCCATAACGTCTGTGGTTGTTCCGGTTGTTGTTCCTTTAACCACCACTTGAACTCCGGGAATCCCTAATTTGTCGCCGACATCTACAACCGTTCCGGTAATCGTGCGTTGCGCCTGCAAAACTTGTGCCCCTGCCAAAAACAATATGCCAAGTAGCGTAATAGTTCTCATCCTTTTCATAGTTTAACCTAAATTTAATTTATTTGTAACATTAATTTTCGATTTCAAGACCACAAAATTACGCATATATATACATATATACAAATTCAATTTGTCCCAATTGCGCAAATTGCTGCCTTAAAAAAGGGTTTTTTTGTCCCAATTGCGCAATTTACGCAAAAATGGAGTGAGAATATCAAAACAGGTAGGAATGTAGGGACACAAAATTTTATCCTACATGTTTTGCATAGATTTCAAATAGAAGCTCGGACTAACCCCTGTGATTTCCTTAAACGTGGCGTTAAATGTGTTTCGAGATTTGAAACCGGTCATCAAAGCAACGGATTCAATCGTATATTTGGACGCATCCTTTTCGGAAAACAGGCGCGTGGCTTCACGTATTCTGTATTCATTGATGAATGAGCGAAAATTCTTATCTAATGCACTATTAATAACTTGGGATACATACGCGCGATTGCTTTGAAGCATATCCGCAAGTTTTTCAACCGATAAATCAGGGTCGCAAACAACAGATGTATCTTCCATCAACGCATAAATCTGTTCTAAAAGTTTGTTCTGCATCTCATCCGTAAGATTGCTATTCACATACTTTACCGACTCCCCTTTTGAGATATTTTTTTGATATTCAGTTATTTTACGGTCTTTCTCAAATAGCTTTTTGTATGCGGTATTGAGTGTTCTGTATTGGGCAATGATAAATGTAAACATCGTACTTAATATAACCACAAGAATGGTCAATATCCACTGCGAAATCTTTTGAAAACGAATGGTTTTGTCTTTAACTTGCTGATCAATAGTCAATTTTTCGATTTTTCGATTGGCTTTGGAAATTTCATACAAACGTTGTAATTGACTGATTTCTACAACTTCATCTCGATTAAACACCGAATCTTTGAGAGCGGAATACTGCCGATAGTATCGAAAAGCAGACTTATTATCTCCCTTAGATTCAGCAATTTTCGACAAAAGCAAATTGTTTTGCATCTGAATTTCCAATAAATCATTTTGTTTTGCCGTTTCGTTCGACAAATGAATAAACGCAATTGCAGAATCAAATTTACGTGTTTCAAAATATATTTCGCCCAAATCTGTTAAGATTGTCGATATGGCTAATGTGTGCTGATGCGTATAATTACGACTCTGAGATGCCCCTTCCAAAGCCAATTTATAATAGTAAAATGCTGAATCGTAAAGTTTTACATGTTGATAATAGGCAGCGATACTGTGCATCACAAGATACAAAATATCGGGGTGCTTTTGTTCTGTAATTCGCAGTGCTTCAATCAGAAAAGGGTATGCCTCTTCATACTTCTCCCCTATCACGTATGTATAACCTATATTATTCATTATAAGCGAACTATCTCCTCCAAGAGCCAATGCATCAAAGAAATATGCCACAGACAAATCCACTTGCCCCAAACGATGATAAATGTTTCCAAAGTTTATGAAAATTCGCGCCCTTAACAATGTATCATTAACAGTTTCATTTAGTTGCAAAGCCTCTAACAACTGCCCATAAGCCATCCGATATTTGTTCTTGAGATAATAGATGTTTCCGGATTCCGTATATGCACGAACCAGTGTCCGCTGATACTCAGGGGTCATACTTTGCGGCGTCATATCCGTCAGCATCGTGAAACAAACCAAAGCCTCATTGATGTTGTTATGGTCAAACAAATAATATCCCGTATCTAAAAGTTGTTGGGGAGACAGTCCTACATACAGGTCAACGATATTCGTATCTGTCGTCCGCACATACGAACTTTTGCCTTTAACATCATTTGCAAAGATAAAGAATAGGAAAACCGGTATAATAGAGTAGCGCATAAGTTTATTCCAATTATTTTAGGTGCAAAGATACGAAAAAAAAACGAAACGTGTTTCATTTTTTTTTCGTACCTTTGTAACTTATATGCACATTTAAGATGAAGATCAACGTTAAAAAAGACCAATCCCTCTTGGAACTGTTGGGAGAAACATTTCCGGAAAGCACGAAAACGCACTTGAAGAAAGTGATCAAATACGGCTTTGTTTTGCGCAAAGATACTGCTTTGAAAAATCCTGAAGCTCCCGTAAAGAAAGGCGAAACATTAAACTATAAAAAATATAACGGAAAGGAAGTTCGGCAAGAAAAAGTTCCGTTTCAAATTGTTTTTGAAGATGAATATGTGATTGCAGTTCTGAAACCTGCCGGTATTCTAACCGTTGGAACAACTACGGAAACAAAGAAATCCATGTACAAAATGGTTTTGGATTATGTCGTGAAAAAATCCAAACATCGTGAGAAGATATTTGTTGTACACCGCTTGGACAGAGAGGTTTCGGGGATTTTACTTTTTGCAAAATCGGAGCTTGTGAAAAAATCGCTGATCGAAAATTGGCACGAAAACGACAAATTGTATTGGGCTTTGGTCGAAGGAATCCCGCATCCTGCAAGCGGTTCGATCAAGTCTTACGTGGTTGAGGGTGCTAAACAAAAAATGATGGTTGTGGATAAAGAGGTTCGGAGTGCGAAGGGCGAGGTGCGAGGTGGTGAAAAAGTGAAAAATGAGCCGCAGTTAGCAACTTTGCAATATAAAACGCTTTCCAAACATACCGATTATACGCTGTTGGAAGTTCATCTTGAAACCGGTCGAAAAAATCAAATTCGTGTGCAACTTTCTCATATCGGTTGTCCGATTGTGGGCGATCGCAAGTATGGCGCAGATGCTACGTATATCCGACAAATCCGACTGTTTGCATTCTCGCTTTCATTCAAACATCCCATCACGAAAAAACGTGTGAATCTTTCTTTGCCAATGCCGAAGGCGTTTTTGAAAGTTGGGAAAGGAGATGAACGATATTAACGTCGGCACAATTCCAAATAATCACAATATCTGCAATTGTCAAGGGTTTCCGTGGCACAGAATGCGGTGTTTGGATGGAATATCTCACGGAGCAATTCGGTGAAATAGTCCTCAAATTCTGCGGATATTTCATTGAAATCGTTGGGCAAAAATGCAGGAGAATAATCGGATTTGTGTGCGTTATGAATATGCAGTAAACAGGGTTGAATACGGCTATTTGCAGCAGTTTTGGAAATCAGCAAACTGTAAATTAACGCTTGCAAATAGTTGCGGTTTTCCGTGATTTTTTTTTCGTCGAACAGGTCTTGCAGTTTGTCCGTTTTCAGCATTTTCAAACGTCCTCCGGTTTTGTAATCGACAATGCGCAAATACCCGTCAATACGGTCTATTCGGTCGATATAACCACCGATTTTCACAGAATAATCTCCGAGTGTCAACACTTCCGAAATCTTTTTTTCCATCGCTAAAAGTGAGAATGGAGCTTTGTGTATATCCAGTAAAATAAGGCGTTTCAGGTTGTCGCTCAACAATCGGCGAACGATCCATTCTTCGCCTGTATAATCGGGGATTTTTTCCGTGGAGACACAAAATTTTGTGCCCATACGAATGGCATTTTCGTAAATATACGCCATATCCACCAACTGTTCGCGTTTCTCATCGTCCAAATAAACTCTTAAATCATCAGTATTGACAAGGGTTTCTGAAAATTCTGCGAATTTATTTTTTTCGTCAAGGTTAAGTTGATTGGAAATTTTCCGATACAGTATTTCCGCACTTCTGTGAAACCATGTTCCAATTGCAGCACTGTCCAAATCCGCCACATCGGGCTTTTGCGCCTCCAAGCCGATCACATAACGCAGATAAAATTTCAATTTACACGTTAAAAACGTATTGATGGCAGATGGCGACAAACCCGCTCCCTTAGCCTCTTTGCCGTATTTCTCCAACAAAATTTCTCTAATTTTCGATGTTGCGGAGATATTGATTTTCCGTGCCTGTTGCAGTTCCACAGCGACTGTTGAAAGGGTTTTGTGTTCGATTTCGAAACCGTTTTCGATCATCAACTGCAACATAAATCGGCTCATTTCGCCACGATTTAAGCCCTCTGTTGCGGTGTTATAGACCAATGCGATGTTTTCCGCACGTTGCATCAATCGAAAGAAATAATACGCATATACGGCGGTTTTGTGTTCGGGAATCGTCATCCCGAAAACTTTTCGCAGAGTGTATGGGATGAAAGAGCCGTCGTTGGCGGATTTCGGCAACATTCCTTCGTTCACGGAAAGCATAATCACATTCTTGAAATCCAAGTTTCGTGTTTCCAAAACACCCATGATCTGCGTGCCTAAAACAGGTTCTCCCAAGAAGGGAACAGTCAGCACGCTTAACATTTGATTGATTAAACGTTGCAAACTTTTTTGCGACAATTCCAACTGATGATTTCGCATCACATCCACAAGCCGGTTCAACTGCAAAACAACACGAAACGTTGCTTCTTGATAGAGTTGATCGAGTGTTGTGCTGTCGGATTTCAGTTCGGATTTCAAAATGTCGATGACCTCCAAAAGCGTATCCACAGGCGGTTTTGCGTTTTTTGAAAAGGATAATAAAAGTTGTTGCACACGATAGGCGATGGGCGTTTGTTTTACCGGATAACCCATCGTGATGTTTGCTGCATCTTCATCGGAAAGTGCCGAAATCAGAGGCATTAGCAAAGCTTCATTGCAAAGCACAATGGCGTTTTCGGAATTTTCAGTGTGTGTATTTTTGAATGTTTTCAGCCATTCGTTTGCATAGCGTGTTTGTGCGTTTTCGGTGGGCGATGCAACAAACGCAATTCGTTTTGTTTTTTGCGATGCCTCAAAACTGTTGAAAACAGCGGGATTGCTCAAAGCATTGCCAAAATTTTGCAGGTTGCGTTTGATAAAAATTCCGGCTTCGTGATGCGGTATGTTGAAAAAACTTTCATCATAATCCCAATAAAATAAGGCATTTTGCGTGTCTTTGAAAAACTTGAACAACGTTTCTTCCGCTGTATTCAACACATTGAAACCAACGAACACATAGTTTTTATACGGTAGTTTTCCGGCAAAATCGGCACATCCGTTTTCGATAACATCTCTCATCAAAAGCCCTTCATACGCAAGATTCAGCGATTTCAATGTGTGTGTGAATTGCTCGTAAATATCGCCCAGCACCGACCAAATTTGAATGAAACGTTCTTTCAGCGTACTGTTTTTTTCGGGATCAAAGTTCACAAAAAATTGGTTCAACACACGGATTTGCTCTTCTGTCAGGTAGTGCAACGGATTTTCCAAAGCTTTCAAATTCTGCACATTTTGAAACAATTGTTGAGCATCTACCAAATGTTTGTCGAGATCATCGAAATCACGCAACAACACTTCTCCCCAAAAATAAAATTCGTCGAAGTTTTCTTCGGTTTGTAGGAATCTGCTATAAACCTTATGTAGTGTAGCATTCAGAAGAATGGGGTCGGCAATTTTCAGTGTTGAGAATTGCGACCAAAGTTCATTGATTGCAATATAATTCGGCGACCAAAAAGGACGTTGCAGAATATCGTGAAGATGCTTATCAAAAAATACAGATGCACGTTTATTGGGAAAGATAATAGCGGTTTCAGATAGGTCTAATCCTCGCTCTATCAAATCCTTTGCAACGTATTTCAGAAATGGAAGCATAATTTTGTTTTGATGCAAAGATACGAAAAAAAATGAAATAAAGTTTCATTTTTTTTGTTGAATTGTTTAATTGTTCAATCGTTGAATTGTTTTCGTATCTTTGCACCCATAAAAACAAAAAAACGGGCGAACCTTTTTTTTGTTGATTTGCTTAGTTGTTTAATTGTTGTTCGTCATCCCGCGCTTGACGCGGGATCTCCTTGCTATTGTTCCCTATCAAACCACCAGGCTGGATATACAACGGATAATAAAACAGGACATTCTCCGCTCCGCCCTTTGACAACGCACCTCCTGCATCGTACAACAATCCCAAGAACGTACCCCCATTACACGGGGAAACCTCTTGATAAGGACGAGCGGTCTGACCGCCCTGCGTGGGCATAGTTACTCCTCCAAACATCGCGTACTGACC
>QMCD01005611.1_pt1 | contig 13786 bp, 8 predicted proteins | sample 1821841 | NCBI WGS metagenome assembly QMCD01 (sample SAMN01991225, study PRJNA193472) | Termite gut metagenome, whole genome shotgun sequencing project. | isolation source: worker | host: Macrotermes natalensis | reverse complement strand
AAAGCCCCCAAATTGGGTATCGCTTCCGAAAAGGGAAAACCCGCTGTACTGATAACTGTTACCAAACAGCCTGCCACAAGCACGATAGAACTGACCGATAAGTTAGACGTATCGTTGGCCGAACTGCAATCAACATTTCCTGCTGATGTAAAAGTATCTACCGATATTTTCCGTCAGGCTCGTTTCATTGATAATTCTATCGGCAACGTTCAGAAATCGCTTTACGAAGGCGGTATATTCGTCGTTATCGTGCTGTTTATCTTCCTGATGAATACCCGTACAACAGTCATCTCATTGGTAACCATTCCGCTTTCTTTGGTCGCTTCAATTCTTGCGCTTAAAATGATGGGCTTAACCATTAATACCATGAGTTTGGGCGGTATGGCCATTGCTATCGGTTCGTTGGTGGACGATGCCATTGTGGACGTGGAAAACGTTTTCAAACGACTACGTGAAAACAGACAGAAACCGAAAAATGAACAAAAAACGGTAATGACAGTGGTATTTGAAGCCTCGAAAGAGGTGCGTATGCCGATTTTAAACTCGACACTGATTATCATTGCCAGTTTTGTACCCCTGTTTTTCCTTTCAGGCATGGAAGGGCGTATGTTGGCACCGCTTGGCATTTCCTTTATTGTGGCTTTGATTGCCTCTACGTTAGTGGCATTGACATTAACCCCTGTATTGTGTAGTTACTTATTGGGAAAACCAAAGAAAGGCGATAAACCCGAAAAAGAACCCTATGTAGTGCGTAAATTGAAAGACGTTTATAAGAAAGCTTTGAAATGGACATTGAATAACAGAAAATGGGTGATTGGCGGTACAGGTGCGGCATTGGTAGTAACTATCGTTATTTTCCTGACGCTTGGCCGCAGTTTCCTTCCACCGTTCAATGAAGGTTCATTCACGATAAATATCAGCACGCTTCCCGGTATTTCGTTGGACGAATCCGACAAAATGGGACACATTGCCGAGAATATATTGCTTTCCATTCCCGAAATACAAACCGTAGGACGGAAAACAGGACGTGCGGAATTGGATGAACATGCGTTGGGCGTGAATGTATCGGAAATTGAGGCACCTTTCGTACTCGGCAAGCGCTCGAAAGATGAAGTACTGGCTGAAATACGCGAAAAAATGAAAGTGCTGTCCGGCGTGAATATCGAAATCGGGCAACCCATTTCGCACCGTATCGACGCTATGCTGTCGGGTACACGGGCAAATATCGCCATTAAGTTGTTTGGAGCCGACCTGAACAAAATGTTCGCCATAGGTAATCAAATCAAAGCCTCTATCGGGGATGTGGAAGGTATTGCCGACCTCAACGTGGAACAACAGGTGGAACGTCCGCAATTGAAGATAGAACCCAAACGCGAAATATTGGCAAAATACAGCATGACACCTTCCGAATTTGCGGAAATCGTGAATGTGATGCTGGCAGGCGAAGTGGTATCGCAGGTATATGAAGGTAACAAGGCTTTCGACCTGACGCTGAAAGTAAACGAAGACAGCCGCGAAAGTGCCGAACGCATCCGCAACCTGATTGTAGATGCAGGCGGACGTAAAATACCGTTCGGCTACATTGCCGATATTTCGTCGTCCACAGGCCCCAACACTATCAATCGGGAAAACGTGGCGCGTAAAATTGTTATTTCCGCCAACGTTGCAGGGCGCGACTTGCGGGGAGTGGTAAGCGACATTCAAAAGAAAATCAATGCCGAAGTGAAACTACCCGAAGGCTATCACATTGAATACGGCGGACAGTTTGAAAGCGAACAGGCGGCTTCGCGCATCCTGCTTATCACGTCCATTTTCTCTATCATGGTTATATTCCTACTGTTGTTTGCACAGTTCCGGAGTGTAACCCAATCGGCGGTTATTCTGCTGAACCTTCCGTTGGCGCTTATCGGAGGTATTATCACTATCTTTTTTGCAGGCGGCGTTATCAGTATTCCGGCCATTATCGGGTTTATATCCCTGTTCGGAATCGCCACGCGAAACGGTATGTTACTTATATCGCGGTACAACGACCTGCAAAGCGAAGGACTGTCGGCATTTGAAAGCGTGATGCACGGTTCGTTAGACCGGCTGAATCCGATTTTGATGACAGCCTTGTGTTCGGCGCTTGCCCTGATACCGTTGGCATTAGGCGGCGACTTGCCCGGTAACGAAATTCAAAGCCCGATGGCTAAAGTAATTCTCGGTGGGTTGCTCACATCAACCTTCCTGAATGGTTTTATCATTCCAATAATGTACCTCTTGACAAACAAGAAAATTGTGGAAGAAGTAATAACGGACGATGAAGTAAAAGAATAAAAACGAACGAAGATGAAAACAATAGTAATAAGCATATTGGCAATACTGGTGGGCATTCCGCTGTTTGCCCAAAATAATGTCGGCACGGTATTGACGACCATAGAAGAAAACAATACCACCCTGAAAGCGCTTCGCGAAACCGCCGACGCACAAAAGTTAGAGAACAAAACAGGTATTTATTTGAGTAATCCCGAAGTAGGATTCAACTACCTGTGGGGAAAGCCGGGCGAAATCGGCAACCGTACCGACATCAACGTGAAACAAAATTTTGATATTCCTACCCTTATGGGTATGAAAGGCAAGGTAGCCAACGGGCAAAACAATCTGGTGGAACTGCAATATAAAGCCGACCGCATGAATATCCTGTTGGAAGCAAAGCAATATTGCATCGAACTGATTTACTACAATGCCCTTAGAAAGGAATTAGATGTGCGCTTGAAACATGCCGAAACCATTGCCGAAGGCTACAAATCGCGTATGGACAGGGGCGATGCCAACCGGTTGGAATATAACAAAGTCCAACTTAACCTCTCGACCGTTCAAGGCGAGATATCCCGCATCGACGTAGAACGAAATGCCCTGCTTGCGCAACTCAAAAGGCTGAATGGCGGAATTGACGTTGTATTGGACGACGGCAGCATCTCGCTTCCCATTAATTTTGATGATTGGTTTGCACAAGCCGCCGAAAAAAATCCTGCGTTGGAATACGCCAAGCAGGAAATAGAAGTCAGCAAAAGGCAAGTGTCATTAAGTAAAGCAATGAACCTGCCTACTTTCTCGGCAGGTTATATGAGTGAAAAAGTAGTCGGACAGCAGTACCAGGGGCTTACTGTCGGTGTTTCCATTCCTTTATGGGAAAACAAAAACCGCGTAAAGCAAGCCAAAGCATCGGTAACTGCCGCCGAATCGCGCGAAACGGACAGTCGCCAACAGTTCTACAGTCAACTTCAAATCCTGTACAGCCGTACCGCAGGATTGAAAATGACAGCTGAAAAATACCGCCAATCGTTGGCGGCGGTCAACAATACCGACTTGCTGAAAAAGGCGTTGGATGCGGGCGAAATATCGCTGTTGGACTACATTCTTGAAATGGGATTGTACTACAACACGGTAAACCAAACGTTGGAAGCCGAACGCGATTACCAAAAAGTATTTGCCGAACTGTCGGCGGTTGAACTGTAAAAGGACAAGGCCATGAAGCCGGAAAATAAGAAAAAAAACCGGAAAGCATTAAGCCCGAAAACAAAGCGACTGATAACCGCGTTGGGTATCGTTGGTGGTCTATCTTTGGGCTTTTGCTACTGGTGGTTCGTATCAAGGTGTGCGGACATACATTGTTTCTACCATTTCGTACCGTTGGGCGAATTGTTTGTTGGTATCTTTGCAGGATGGATGATACCCGTATCATTGTTGAACTTGAAAGATAATTATGTATTAAAAAGATAATCATTCCTATAAAACTTGATTTTTATGTTACAAAATCATAAGCATACTTACGATGCACAAGGCAGAATGACTTGTTGCACATTGGAAGATAAAATTTATACCGATGCAGGTGCAAAAGATTTAATCGGAAAGCAACAGGCAAAATCCGAACATCAACACGCACACAGTGATGATAACGGACACGACCACAGCGGCAGTAATAGCAGTTCCATAAAAATGTTTTTGCCAAGCATTGTATCATTGGTGTTGTTGCTTGTCGCCATTTATCTTGACAATTTCCTGAACCCCGAATGGTTTGCAGGTTGGGTAAGGGTTATTTGGTATGTGATTGCCTACATTCCTGTAGGCTTTCCCGTACTCAAAGAAGCGGTGGAAAGCATTTCCAAAGGCGAGATTTTTTCAGAGTTTCTTTTAATGGGAATCGCCACTATCGGGGCGTTTACCATTGGCGAATATCCTGAAGGTGTTGCTGTAATGCTGTTTTATGCCGTCGGCGAAGTGTTCCAAACACTGGCGGTAAAAAGAGCCAAAGCCAACATCAAATCTTTGCTCGACCAAAGACCCGATGAGGTAACGGTTTTGCGCGACAATCAACCGGAAACGGTAAAGGCGGAAACGGTAAACATTGACGAAATCATACAACTTAAACCGGGCGAAAAAGTAGGTTTGGACGGCGTATTGCTGTCGGAAACGGCAGCCTTCAATACCGCCGCATTAACAGGCGAAAGCAAACCCGACACGAAATCCAAAGGCGAAACCGTTTTGGCGGGTATGATAAATCTGAATACCGTAGTGCAAGTAAAGGTTACAACGGCCTATACCGACAGTAAGTTGAGTAAAATTTTGGAATTAGTGCAAAATGCCACTTCTCAAAAAGCACCGACGGAATTATTTATCCGGAAGTTTGCCAAAATCTATACGCCTGTTGTCGTATTCTTAGCTGCTGCAATATGCTTGTTACCATATTTTTTCGTATCAGGCTATCAGTTTACGGATTGGTTGTACAGGGCGTTGGTATTCCTTGTTATTTCCTGTCCCTGCGCATTGGTCATTTCCATCCCGTTAGGCTATTTCGGCGGCATTGGTGCGGCAAGCCGTAACGGTATTCTGTTTAAGGGAAGTAATTTCTTGGATGCGCTGGCTTCCATTCAAAACGTAGTAATGGATAAAACAGGCACAATGACCGAAGGCGTTTTCAAAGTACAGGAAGTTGCTTTTGACAGCGCATTTAATCGGGATGAAATTCTGCAAATGGTCAATGCGTTGGAAAGCCACAGCAGCCACCCTGTTGCAACCGCCATTCAACAGTTTGTGGGTGCGGTAAATCACGACATCCCGCTACAAAACGTAGAAGAAATAGCCGGACATGGATTGAAAGCCGATGTAAACGGGAAAGAATTGTTGGTAGGAAATTTCAAGTTGATGAACAAATTTTCCATCGCTTACGGCATTGACCCGAATGCGATTGTTTACACGGTAATTGCAGTGGCTTACAATAAACAATTTGTAGGTTATATCACAATTGCCGACAGCATAAAAGAAGACGCCCGAATCACTATCGACAAATTAAAAGCACTCAATGTGAAAACCACCATGTTGAGCGGCGATAAAACGACGGTAGTAAAATTCGTTGCCGAAAAATTGGGCATTGACAATGCTTTTGGCGATTTGCTGCCCGAAGACAAAGTAAACAAGATTAAGGAAATTAAAGCCAAAAATGAAATGGTTGCCTTTGTCGGCGACGGTGTGAATGATGCGCCTGTTGTCGCGTTAAGCGATGTAGGCATGGCAATGGGTGGTTTGGGAAGCGATGCTACCATCGAAACCGCCGATGTAGTGATACAAGACGATAGGCCGAGTAAAATACCTATGGCAATCGAAATCGGGAAAAAGACAAAAAGAATTGTTTGGCAGAATATCACGTTGGCGTTTGTAATCAAAGGCGTTGTACTGATATTGGGTGCAGGTGGTTTGGCGACCATGTGGGAAGCGGTTTTTGCCGATGTGGGTGTGGCGTTGCTCGCCATACTTAATGCTGTCCGAATATTGAGGATGAAGTTTTGAGGTGAATAGTTAGGGCTTGTTTCCTTTAATTAAAATATGTTTCCTTATGAATAGACATGTAAATAATACCATAGAAAATGTAAATGTTCGCTTGGAATCCATAGAGTTGGAAGAAGACACTTCTTTGCGGAAAGCAAAGAAAGCCATATTGTTGCTAAAAGAAATAATGCAACAATTAAAAGCCAAACTTTCTGATTACAGGTTCAAAAACGAGGAAGAAGAAATTTGTTTTTTCAAAGAGTTCAAGCCCCAACTATCCAGTAAATTGGTTTACTATTCCGAAATCTATAAAATAGAAACCAGACGGCCTACAGGCAGTGATTTGGCTCAACGGAATTATATCCTGAAAGAGTTGGACAGAATCAAAGAGTATTTCGATAAGAATTTGGATTTTTACCAATACTATCGAGCAGAACGCACGCACCTCGACCGTTATTATTTTCTTCGGGGCGAACCCGATATTGAATTTAATGTCGATTGTTTCTACTTTGAAAGGGACAACAATTTTTCTACGAGTTATGATTTTAAGGTGGCTAAGATACTTGCCAACGAACTGCTTCGTATCTACCTCAATGCAGAACTGCACAAACTTGAAAAACATCCCGAAGAGGAACGAGCAGTTTCCAAATATCCACGTATAAAGCACACGTGGACAGGTACGAAAACGGAGTTGGTGGAATTGATTTATTCCATTCATACCAAAGGCAGTATTGACCACGGCAATATCGACCTCAAAGAACTGATTGATTATTTCTGCAATGTATTTAATACCGAAGCAGGTGATTTTTACCGAATTTACCTGAATATTCGTAACCGCAAGGAAAGTCGCACGATGTACCTTGATTCGTTGCGTGATAATTTTATCAAAAAAATGGATGAAGACGACAGAAAGTAGCAACTATCAAGTTGAGGATTTGTAAAAACGACTTTCTCAATTTTTCAAGCTATTTATTATTAGATAGTTGCATCGTTTTCAAGTATCAAGTTGATATCAAGTTCACTATTCCGGTTTTGACCGTTTTTTGCCCTGAAATTTGACGATTTCAGGGCGTTTTTTTTTCTTTTTACTCAAAAAATGCCGACTATCAAGTTGGTGCTTCCGGTTTTCCTAAAATTCGTTTTTAAAAATCCTTTATTCATAAGGCTTTCCAAACTATTTTCAAAAAAAGTTATATCAACTTGTCATTCAATGATTTTTCGACTTCCGAACTTTGCATTATCAATAAAAATTCAACGGCTATGGGTATGAACGACGAATTGAAAGACTGGATGCAAATGAGGTTTGAGCAACTGATGAAACGGTTCGACCGCATCGACAGCTATTTGGAAAAAATGGCCATCAAAGAAAAGTTACTGGAGGGCGAACGGTTGTTGGATAATCAAGACGTTTGCCAGTTGCTCAACGTAAGTAAAAGGACGCTCCAACGCTATCGTTCGTCCGGCGAGTTACCCTATCAAATGGTCTATCATAAGACGTTTTACAAGGAGAGCGACGTGGAAGCCTTTATCAAGGCCAACTTTGCCAAAGGCGAAGACACGGACGGCGACAATCCCGAAGATACAGGGGATGACCCCGAAAGCACAGACGGCTGACGTTTGTTTTGTGTCCATAATGTTAGTTTTTACAAGAAGCCCGCACCGTCGTGATGACAGGCGCGGGCTTCGCTCATTTATTGACTTGCAAAAGAAAGTTAGATTTTGAAGCCTTTCTTTTCAGGGATTCCGTGTGATGGACGAACAATAACTGCCCGTTCGCCCAAAAGTGCATTGATGTTTTTTAGATTGTCCGGCATGGGTACAAATTTATTTTCTTCTTTCGGAACACCTGCCATAATACCGACACTCTGCTCAATGGGTTTCAAAGAGGCTTCTATTTTACGCTCCATAACCACCATTTCCGCTTTCAAGTCTTTCAGTTCGTTCTCTTTCTTCCACGGGCTTTCTACTACTGCTTTGAGCGTGGGAACATCCTTCATCAGTTTTTCGTTGTCCGTCTTGTATTTTTCCAACAGGGCGGGCATCGTATCAAGAGCGTTCAGGAAATTGGCTGCCGCCGTTTTCGGGTCGGAAGCCATGTAACCGTGATTGTAGTTATACAAAATTTCGCCCTCGCCTTTGATGAAAAAGCGGTTCTGAACCAAATCGAAGCCGTCCTTTACGGTGGTTTCGGATTTTACCAATAGCGTAAAGCCATAGAGCGAGCCGATAGGTTCCGACAGTCCGTGTGTCCGGGCTTTGTCGGCAATCTCGTTCAGTTTCTTGCCGACTGATACGGGGTCGGTAGCTGCAAAGCCGTCCAATTTCACAGGATTCAGGCGAACACCGTCCACAACTTGCACACGGGCGTTGAACGCTTCCACGTCTTTGCCGATGCGGGCGATAAAGCCCTTGTTGGTTTCGACCGACTTCATGATTTCCTCCAACTTGTAACGGGTCGAGGACTTGCCCTGCATGAACGCCCGCCGTTCGCTTTCCAACGCGGTGATTTTCTTTTCCAACCGTGCTTTTTCCAGTAATTCGGTATTGCCGGACAGGATAGCCACATATTCGGAAAAATTCATGCCCGATTTTTCGTCCATGCTTCCCTCGTCAATGGTACGGCTACCCATGTTGTTATTCTTTAGCTGGTTGATGAATAGCTGCTTGTTGTGCAGCAACCCGAATTTGTAAGCGTCCAGCGACTTTTCGACAGCGTAAATCACCACATCGACTTTGTTATCGGCGTGTAATTTAGCTACTTCATTGCCTTTGCGGATTGCCCTTCCATCGCGCTGCTCCAAATCTGACGGACGCCACGGTGCATCAAGGTGATGGACGGCTACGCACCGTTGCTGGGCATTTACGCCTGTCCCCAACATTTCGGTAGAGCCGAACAACACGCGGATTTTACCCTCGTTCATGGCCGCGATCATTGCTTTGCGGGATTTCTCCGTTCCGGCTTCCTGAATAAACCGTATTTCGGAGGGCGGGATACCGTATTGCGTGACGAGTTTATTTTTAATCTCGCTGTACGGGTTCCAAATATCCGGTTTGTAGGTTCCCAAATCGGAAAAGACAAACTGCGTCCCTTTCTGCGCCGTGTACGTCTTGTAATATCCGGCAATGACGGCGGCGGCGTGGCTGGTTGTTGTCGATATGGTCGTCGTACTTCTGCGGGTCAATCAAGCGCATATCGAGGCTCATTTTACGGGCGTAGTCCGTGGCAATGAGCATCCGCGCCTTATCCTCGCTTTCGGTTAGCGGTTCGCGCCCCAACACGGTAGCATCACCCGTCTTTGCGAATATCATGAGCTTTTGAATAAAATCCTGCTGGTCGGGCGTGGGCGGAATATTGTGCAGGATTTCGTTCTTTTCGGGTCGGTCGATACCGATGTCCTTTGCAGTACGAAAGTCCGTAATTTCGCTGTAAAAAGCGGCCAATTCGGGTACTTTGATAAAATACCTGAACCGCTCTTTCTGCACAATCTGGTTCGTCACCGAAAACTCATAATCTTTGGTTTTCTTGGCGAAAATCGCCGCCCACGCATCAAATGTGTTAATGCCCTGCCGTTCCAGTTCTTTCGGGCGCAGGTATTTGAAAAGCAGGTACAATTCGGTGAGCGAATTGGAAATGGTCGTACCCGAAAGGAAAGTTGCCCCTAAATCTTTGCCCGTTCGTTCCTGAATGGTACGCACGGCAAAAAGCATATTGAGCGCCCGTTGGCTACCGTCCGAGTTTCCCAGCCCAGCCACACGGTCGTGCCGGGTGGTAAAGGTCAAATTTTTAAATTTGTGCGATTCGTCCACAAACAGGTGGTCAACGCCCATCAGCCGGAAGTCCACCGCATCGTCTTTGCGGGTGGCAATTTGGTGGGCAACCCCTTTCAGCCGGGCTTCGAGATTGGTTTTCCGTTTCTCCACACCCCTGCGCATGAAATTGGAAACTTCCCCGCCTTTATTGCGCAGCACTTCCAGATTTTCCTCCACGCTATCCAACTCCTTTTGTAAAATGTCGCGCTGGATTTCGGGCGACTGCGGAATCATCCCGAACTGTTCGTGGGTCATAATCACCGCATCCCAATTATTATTTTTCATCTCGTTGAAGATGCGGGCGCGTTTGGCAGGGGTAAAATCTTCCTTGCCCGGATAAAGCACCTTTGCATTGGGATAGGCGGTGCAAAAGGTCTGCGCTATTTCGTGTACGTTGGCTTTCAGGGTAATAATCATCGGCTTGTTGGCCAATCCCAGCCGTTTCATTTCCATTGTCCCTGCGCACATAATCAGCGTTTTTCCTGCTCCGACCTCGTGGTCGCAGATGCCGCCGCCGTTGGTTTTGAGCATCCACACGGCATCTTTTTGGCTTTTGTAGAGGTCGTCGATACCCAGCGCTTTTAAGTCAAGCCCCGGAAATGTCTGGTGGCTGCCATCGTACTCCGGTCGGGCAAAACAGTTGAACGTGCGGTTGTAGAGGGTAGTCAGCCGGTCTTTGAACTCCGGCGATTGTTCGCGCAACCAATCCGAAAAGCCGTTGCGGATTTCGTCGATTTTGCTGTTCGCCAACTGTATTTTCTCCCCGTCGGGTATTTTAACCTCCTTGCCGTCCCGCGTAACCGTTTTGGTAATTTCGGGCGTGGTGTCGTGCAACGCATGGCGCATCAGGGCAACACCGTCAAACAGGCGGTTTTCGCTGCGGACACCGTATTTCTCCGTGATATTGGCGTTTCGGGCATACGCATTGAGGCTGAACTCGTCGCGGCTTGAAGCGTAGTTTACTTTTACATCCGTTTCAAACAGATACGAAGCGTAGGCGGCATAGATGCCCGTAGGCAGCCACCGCTCCCCGAAGTTAAAATCCAACTCATCAAAAGCGATGGGTTTCGGCGTGGCTTCCTGCAAGGCGGCCAGCGATTCTTTGGCGGCTTCGTGGTCGGGATGGTTGTCGATAAACTTTTGTACTTCGTCGGCTTTGGATATGACGTTTCCGGCGATAAACTTGTCGGCGACTTCGTAACCGCCCACCAGCGGATTGAAATACACCCGTCCTTTCAATTCCGCCAGCAGACTTTCTTCTGTCCCGCCCGTCAGGGATGCCATGTATCCCAGATTAACCGCCCCGTATTTGTTGAGCGAAGCGGCCAGCGCATCGCGGGCGTTTTCGGCATGGGTAATCTCCCGGCTGTTGAACGCCACGGGACGCTCGAAAATATCCGCCTTTACCGCTTTGCCCTCGCGGTAACGCTCCAACGAAAGGATTTCCCGCCCTCCTGCATCCATTTTGATTAAATCAAGGTTTTTCGCATCGTTCAGATTCCCATATTTATCCGTAAAATCGTCATACAGGCGGTTGAGCATTTGGCGAAGCGCGGGATTTTCCCGCAGCGTGTCGGCTTCGTTCAAATAAAGGTGGTGGTAGGTATCGCGTATTTCGATGTAGAGCGATGCCCGTTTGCCCTGCGCTACGGTCAGCGATAGTGGGTGGAACATGGGACGGAAGCCGTTTATATCGCGCAGGTAGCCAATGCGGTTGTCGTCATTCGTTACCAGCGAGCCTTCCTTGTAATGCTTCGGTAGTCCCTGCTCCGGCATGGCAAAGGGAACGGGTTTCATCCGTTCCTCCCGTAGCCTTTCAAGCTGTTCTTCTTTGCGGGCATCGAAAACGGGATAAACGGGCTTTTGGTCTGTTTTTGCTGCCGCTTTGGCCTGCCGTTCCGCTTCCTCCCTTTTTTTACGGGCTTCCAGCATGATTTCTTCCCGCCATTCCAATGGCCGGTCATCGTCCTTTTTAGATGATTTGCGCCCCTGCATTGCTTGTTTCGGCTGGGGTATCTCCATCCGGCGGCGGGAACGGCTGTTTCTGGATTTGGTTTGTGTACGTTCTTCCGCCGATAAGCCGAACAAATCATAGAGCGATATAAGCGGTTGGTTATTGATGCTGTACGCCGGTTCCACCGCTTTCGCCTCTGTAGTCGGATCGCCCGATTGTGCCGGTGGCGGAACCGGATTGGAAAAGTCGAAGTTAAGGGAGCCCTGTATGCCCGGCTGAACAGGCTTTTCCTGTATTTCGGGTACTGGTTCCTCCTTAGTGGCAGGAATGTCTTCCTTTGGTAACGCTTCGGCAACGGTTTGCTCTTGCTTATCCCAAAACTTTTTTTCTTCGGGGAACCAATCATCTTCGAGGGCTTGCCAGAATGGATCGAGTTCATCCGCTTGCCAAAGGGGATTGAGGTCGTTGGATGCAGGTTCATTCTGTTGTTCCCGCTGTTGGTTTTCACCGGTAGTCGTTTCGGCCAAATCTTCCGCCGAAAAAAGGTCGTCGATACCCGGCGAGTTTTCTTCCCAATCCTGTTGGTGAGTGCTTTTCCTTGTATGCGCTTCCGGTGATTGTTCCTGATAAAGCTGTATATCCAAATGCTTGGCAAAATCTTCCCGTAGCATCCCGCGCAGTCCGGCGGCAATAGCGCCCACGCCACCGGAGTGGGTAAACTCCATCGCCGGTTTGCCGTAAGGGTCGGTTCCGACTTTTACGTTATCGTGGATGACACGGTCGAAATTCTGGAACAGGTTATTGACCGAAATGCCGTTGGACAGCTTGCGGCTATTGATAAAATCCTGCTGACGCTCCGACAATGCACCGCCTGTATTTTTCTTTTGCAGAATTATCAGGTCGCTGCCTACTTCTGTCCCTGCATGGTCTGTGAAAAGATTGTTCGGAAAACGAACAACGGAAACAGGCTCGCACCGCTCCATCAGCCATTCACGCACGGGGCGGTTGGCTTCGGAATTTAACACGCCTTGCGAAGTGATAAACGCCACCAATCCGCCCTCGCGGACACAATCGACGCCTTTCATAAAAAAGTAGTTGTGAATTGTGCCGGATGCTTGTCGGTGGGCATCGTCCTTCGCATTGCTGTATGCAGGGTCGAATACCCTTACGTCGCCAAACGGGATATTACTGGCGGCTACGTCGAAATAACCATTGTAGCGGGGTTCGATGTTTTCAAATCCCTCTACCCGCACGTTTTCGGTGGGGTTCAGGTGCGAAAGAATTTTACCGGTAAGCAGGTCTTTTTCAAAATGGGTCGCTTCACAACCCGGATTCAGTTGTTTAACAGCTTCGGAAAAGACACCTGTTCCGGCGGAGGGGTCGAGCAGGCGCACTGGCTCGATGCCGCTTTCTTTCAAGGCTGCCGCCAGCGCGTCCACCACTTTGGGCGGGGTGTAAAAAGCGGACAGTACGGAATTTTTCAACGAGGAAACATAGCGGTTGTATTCGGCTGTGTTCTCCGAACCGCTGCGCAGTACCCCGTGCAGTTCCGTAACCAGCGGGAACAGTTCGCTGTCGGTTTTCGTCCATTGCTGCACATCTTCCGGTTTGCTTAACACGGCTTTTATCCCCCCGAAACCGCAGTAGGCTTCCAATGTTTCCCGTTCGTCGCGGTTGGCCAGCCGCCCTTCTTTGTCGAGGTCGAACGCAATCCGTATCGCCTCGATGTTGTCCTGAAGGCGGGCTTTCTTATTGAATGCCATTTTCGAGGAATGTTTGAATTGCGCCCGTCAGTTCCGTGTAGAGTAGCTGGTACTCCTGACTACCGGCGAAATCGTCCGACAATGTGTAGTGTCCTATGACAGCCGACAAACGGGGCAATAACTCCATTGCCACGCCTTCGGCCAGCGCAGGATCTATTTCGTCCGTAATCCCATAGGATATTTACGATGGTGCGGTACGGGGAGAAATGCAATCCGGCGTAAAGGATTTGGGAAGCGGTTTCTTCGGCTTCATCGTGGGAACCGCCCAATTTGATAATACGGCTGTATTCTTCGGCTGCCGCATCGCCACGCACAGCGATAAACTGTTTGTCGTCGGCTTTGTCAGGATGCGATTCGCGTAAATAAGATAACAGGGAGAGCCGGAAATAGGATAATTCCACGGCGGTGGATTTATTTGCTTTCATTTTTTGATTTTTTTAGTGGTAAATAAAAA
>QMCD01001554.1_pt1 | contig 13786 bp, 12 predicted proteins | sample 1821841 | NCBI WGS metagenome assembly QMCD01 (sample SAMN01991225, study PRJNA193472) | Termite gut metagenome, whole genome shotgun sequencing project. | isolation source: worker | host: Macrotermes natalensis | reverse complement strand
TATATAATTTATGTTTCCGAAGAATGATACAAGGGAGCCTTTGGTACTACCCGATATATTTATAGAGTTACGTCCTAAAGATGAGTTCGGGATAGTCCCTTTTACATTCTTGTTTGTAACTGATATACGAAATGTTCCCGTTGCTGTATTCTTTGACAGGGCAATATTATTTGTATTCGATACCCCTGTACGGAAATAGTCCTCTACATCGTGCTTTGGATAAACCCATGGTTGCGGGTTCAAATAATCGGCTGTATATTCAGGGTCGAGATTGTACCAGTGTAATACAGGTGTTCCGTCCAGTTTTGGGCCCCAACTTTCATCAGCCGCGTAATCCACTATATTATATTCCTTTCCGTCAATAGTCGCCTTTTGGAAAGTAGTACTGTATCCCCCGCCATATAGTTTCTGGCGCTCAGGGAGCCTGACTACTTTTTCGAACTCAATACCGGTATTCACCTGTATATCTATACGGTCATCGTTCCTATTTCCTTTTTTTGTAGTGATGAGAATTACCCCGTTAGCCGCACGTGTGCCGTAAAGGGCTGCTGCCGACGGGCCTTTCAGCACACTGATGTCCGCGATGTCGTCAGGGTTGATATCCTGAATTGTGCTACCCACATCTTTTCCTGCACTACCATTAATAGTAGCAGATGTATTCATGTCTGTATTGTCTAACGGCACGCCATCTATTATGTATAATGGCTGATTGTTTCCCGTAATAGAGTTTATACCCCGCAAAGTCACCCTGGACGATCCGCCCATGTTCCCTCCGCTGGAAATAACCTGTAATCCGGCTATCTTACCCGACAATGCGCTCAAAGCATTGGTAGGCCTTGTTTCCAATGCCTGACCGGATATTCCCTGAACAGCATAGCCGAGCGCTTTCTTTTCACGGGGAATATTTAATGAAGTGATAACTACTTCGTCCAATTCTGTAGCCTGTTCTTTCAGCACTACATTTATAGGTGCATTTGTCAATACTTTTGCTTCATGTGTCTCGAATCCCAAAAAGGAAAAGACTATAGTTTCATTTCTCTGTGCTGAAATGGAATAATAACCATCTTCATTCGTCAGTGTACCGGTCCGGAGATTACCTTTAATCTGAACAGTAACTCCCGGAAGCTCCAAGCCTGTAGCATCAGTAACACGTCCTTTGATGACAAACTCATCATTTGTTTGTGCAGAAAGTAGTATTGTAAAGACATTTAACAATAGTAATAATTTTATTTTTCTCAATTCTAACATAGTTTTTATAGTTTACTCGAACATTATTATAGATGTAATAAATATCTCACTGTTAAAAACAGATAATATTTATCACAAAAGTATAACGACTATGTTGTCTGTGAAATCCCTTTTATGTGGTATTTATATACCTAAAACATGGTATTGCGACGTCCGTTTATCTCTTTTGGACCCCCTATGGGGGTCCTTGCTAAAAAAATACTCCTCTTGAGAGACACCTGAAGAGTTATAAAAAGGCAACAACCAAGGGTTGCAGGAGCGAAGCGTATGTAAAAGTTGCACTATTTATTACTTTTTTTAAGATCTAAATTCAACATAGCAAAGAACCATAATCCGGAGGTTGATCTCATTATAGATAAAATTCTCTAAATTCGCTTACATATTTTGTTCTTCATTTTCATTATTCTTACATTTGTAACAACAGAACCAACTGATTTATGACATTAAGTAGCCCACAGCCTAAAGTCCGTTTCGGAGTGATAGGCACTAATTTCATTGTAGACAAAGTTTTGGAAGGTGCTAGTTTCGATTCCCGCTTCGAATTGGCAGCGATATACTCACGTACACAGGAAAAAGCCGATGAATTCGCCCGTAAGCATAATGTTCCGCATACATTTACGTCTTTGGAAGCAATGGCTGCGAGTCCGTTAATCAATGCCGTATATATTGCCTCCCCGAACTCGTTGCATGCTTCGCAGAGCATTTTGTTTATGCAGCACGGAAAGCACGTTTTGTGTGAAAAACCTTTTGCGTCCAATGCTAAAGAGGTGAAAACCATAATAGCTGCAGCCCGGGAAAATAATGTCACACTTATGGAGGCTATGAAACCCAGCCTTACCCCCAACTTCAAGGCTCTGAAAAATCATATCGAAGAGATAGGGACTATCAGAAGGTACTTTTCTTGTTATTGCCAGTATTCATCACGTTACGACAAGTTGAAAGAAGGAATAGTAATGAATGCTTTCGACCCTGCACTTTCAAACGGTGCCGTAATGGATTTGGGAGTATATACTATATTTCCGATGGTTGTTTTATTTGGCCGCCCTTTAAAAATAAGTGCCACAGGACTGAAGTTGTCTACCGGAGCAGACGGACAAGGGGCAGTGAATTTTGAATATGAGGGGATGAATGCTACCGTACTTTATTCCAAAATCGCTGATTCGGCCTTACCGACGGAGATACAGGGTGAAGATGGAACAATAACGGCGGATAGGATAAATATTATAAACAAAGTCTCGCTTAAAAACAGAAACGGAGAAGAGAAGATAATTAGTTCTCCGGATGTAATACATGAATATTATTACGAAGTGGCCGAATTCATTAATTTAATTCAGGAAGGAAAATGCGAGTCGCAGATTAATAGCCATGAAAACTCTCTTATAACCATAGAAATAGTAGATGAAATAAGAAAACAGCTGGGAGTTAAATATCCTGCTGATGACAAATAAGTATACATTTGTGCCAAATATCTGGCATTTGTTTTTGTAAAAGTCAGATTAAGATGATTTTAATTTTTTAGAAAACTTTTTTTAACAATAATAAATTATTATTCACTCAAAATATTCATAGCTTTATTCCGCATTTAGTAAGTAAGATTTCATGGACTGTTGAGTTTGCCCATACAGGGGATTGAACTTACTGTGAACAAGAACCTTAAGAAGAATAAAACCATGTTATACTTTGATTATTATTGCATCAGGAGATTAGTGTGTAAATTTTATTGCGAAAATAAAATCTAAATTTTAAACAATATTAAACGAAACAATTTATTTATTAACTTAATCCATGAACGAACAGACATCTTACTCACGCGCCCAGACGTTTTGGCTGGTAATACTACGGCTACTAATCGGATGGCATTTCTTATACGAGGGAATCGTAAAAATTCTAAATTCGGGCTGGTCAGCCTATCCTTACCTGATGGACTCTCAGGGATTTTTTGCTGAATATTTTCATAATTTAGCCTCAGACCCGGGCTTTTTAGCGGTATCCAACTATATTAATATATATGGATTAACACTAATCGGATTAGGACTGATATTGGGATGTTTCTCACGCGTTGCTTCCGTCGGAGGTATCGTATTCCTTGCACTATATTATCTTTCACACCCACCTTTTATCGGAGCCACTTATATGATGCCTACCGAAGGATCTTATCTCTGGATAGATAAAAATATGATTGAAATGGGAGCATTGATGGTGCTGATCTATTTCCCTACCACCCAAATTATTGGTTTGGACCGATACATCAATAAATTATTTAAACGCAAATAAAGCTAACATACTATAAAATTATGACACCCGAAGACAGAATTGTCCCTGAGGATAACGATAAAAAGAACGAAAAAAAAGCATCCGATAATAATCCGTTACCGGAATCCCAAGGCAGGCGTAATGCCCTAAAAGCACTGGCTACGACTCCCGTTTTAGGAGCTTTGGCGTATGGTGTATACAAAAAACAAAAATATACCAAAACACTCAATGACGTAAGTGATGTATTTAAGCTAAGTAGTGAAACGGCGTCGATACCCGATTTAAAACCTAATGGAGAGCAAATCCGTATAGGTGTGATCGGCTACGGAGGCAGAGGAAAATATTTGCTTCGGGCTGCCGGATTTGCCACACCCCAGCATCTGCAAGGTTGGATAGATGATGCCAAGAAAAATAAAAAAGACACCCGATATAAAGACTTTAAAGAACAGGAAGACCTGAATATCGTATTTGCCGGAATATGTGATATCTTCGATACATTCGCGGAAGAAGGTATGGCTGCCGGAGCAAACATTTACAGGGAAGGAGTCGGAGGTAAAATGGGCACTGCTCCAAAGCGTTACCGCCACTATAAAGAGATGCTTGCCGATAAAGATATAGATGCTGTTATTATTGCAACACCTGACCACTGGCACAGTACCATGGTGATGGATGCTGCTAAAGCCGGAAAACATGTATATGTAGAAAAACCTCTCTCGTGGACAGTACCTGAAACATATATGGTAAGGGATATTGTCAAGGAAACAGGTATTGTTTTTCAGCTGGGTCACCAGGGACGTCAGATAGACTGTTACCACAAAGCAAAAGAAATAATAGACAAAGGACTCTTAGGGCCAATCAGCCTGATCGAAGTATGTACCAACAGAAACGATCCTAACGGAGCATGGGTATATGACATTCATCCGGATGCCAACCCTCAGACCATAGACTGGAAACAGTACGAAGGAGACCCTGAAAGGATTAAGGAATATATGGATTATATGACTAAATATAATCTGCTTAAATATGTAGGCCCTGAAGCCAGAGATAAATTCAGCCTCGAACGTTTCTTCCGCTGGCGTTGCTGGTGGGATTACAGTACAGGGCTTAGCGGAGACTTGCTGACGCATGAATATGACGCTATTAATCAGCTCATGGGTGTAGGCATCCCTCACTCCGCTACATCGTCGGGTGGCGTCTACTTCTTCAAAGATGGACGAACCGTTCCCGATGTATTGCAAACCACATTCGAATTCCCTGAAAAGAACCTGACAATGCTCTACAGTGCCACTTTGGCCAGTAGCCGCAACAGAGGCAAAGTAATCATGGGACACGATGCATCGATGGAAGTAGGTGATACACTGACTGTGAAGATCGACAGCGGTTCTACCAGATATAAAGAAAAACTCGAAAAAGGGATTATCAAACCCGATGTACCATTCTATACATATGTTCCCGGTAAAAACAATGTGGACGCAATAACATCAGCTACCGAGATGTATTTTGCCCAACGCGGACTATTATATTCTTATCTGGGAGGAAAACGTTACGATACCACATTCCTTCATGTAAGGGAATGGATAGAATGTATCCGTAACCGGAATAATAAACCGTCATGTGATATAAACGCGGCATTCGAAGAAGCGATTACAGCACATATGGGAACACGTGCTTATCTTGAAGGGCGTACTATGTACTGGGACAAAGACAAGGAGGAAATCGTCAGAGGAGAAATTAGCTGACAATCAATTTTTAAAGGACATTAAATCTATAATAATTAACAATTATTACACCTAAAAACAGAAAAACTTATGGCATCAGACATTTCAAGGAGAAAATTCCTGAGTACCGGAGCTAAAGCTGCTATCGGTCTGACAATTATCCCAAGCACCGTTTTGGGTAAAAACTTCGGGCATGTTGCACCGAGCGACAAATTAAACATTGCCGCTGTGGGTATCGGAGGTATGGGACATGCTAATATCAAACAAGTAGAAAAAACAGAAAACATCGTAGCTCTTTGCGACGTGGACTGGAGATATGCGAAAGGCGTATTCGACAGATTCCCTGATGCAAAAAAATACTGGGATTTCCGCAAGATGTATGACGAAATGGGCAAATCCATCGACGCTGTTATTGTAGCTACAGCCGACCATACACATGCTATTGTTTCTGCCGACGCAATGACAATGGGCAAACACGTTTATTGCCAGAAACCATTGACTCATACAGTATATGAGTCTCGATTACTTACCAATCTTGCTAAAAAACATAAGGTAGCAACACAGATGGGTAACCAAGGATCTTCTGCCGAAGGAGTAAACCTTGTTTGCGAATGGATATGGAATGGAGAGATAGGTGAAATCACAAAAGTGGAAGCCTTTACAGACCGTCCGATCTGGCCACAAGGGTTGAATGCACCTGAAAAGGTAGACAAAATACCTAGCACATTGAACTGGGATTTGTTTACAGGACCAGCTAAGATGCGTCCTTACAATGCATTGTATACTCCTTGGAACTGGCGTGGCTGGTGGGATTATGGTACAGGTGCATTAGGAGACATGGCTTGTCATATCCTTCACCCTGTATTTAAGGGGTTGAAACTGGGTTATCCTACAAGTGCACAAGGATCTTCCACAATGTTGCTACAGGACTGCGCACCTCAGGCACAGTATGTAAAACTTGTGTTCCCGGCTCGCGACAATATGCCTAAGGTATCTATGCCGGAGGTTGAAGTACACTGGTATGATGGCGGTTTGAAACCAAATTTGCCAGCAGGATGGCCTGATGGAAAGAATATGAATGATGCCGGTGGCGGTGTTATATTCCACGGAACTAAAGACACATTGATTTGCGGATGTTATGGTGTAAATCCATGGTTGCTTTCGGGCCGCAAACCTAATGCGCCTAAAGTTTGCCGTCGTGTAGAAACTTCTCACGAAATGGACTGGGTACGTGCTTGTAAAGAAGATGCTTCCAGCCGCGTGTTGACTGCTTCTGACTTTAGTGAAGCAGGGCCTTTCAACGAAATGGTAGTAATGGGTGTACTTGCCGTACGCTTACAAAACCTGAATAAGGAATTGCGTTGGGATGGACAGAACATGAAGTTCACCAATATCAACCCGAATGAAGAGATCAGAATTTTGAAGAAAGACGACTTCAAGATTGTCGATGGTGACCCTAAATTCAATAAGATATGGACAGATCCGATCAATGCACAGTCATTTGCTCAGGAACTGATCAAACATACATATCGTGATGGCTGGAAATTGCCGGATATGCCATAATGCAGAATTGTTAAATTAAACCGTATAAAGAAATGAAGAAAATTGTTTACAGTCTAGGTTGTCTTATGATAGCAGGAGCAATGATTGCTTGCGGAGGCGCCAAAAAAGATGCACAAAATGCAGGTGAAAATGCTGATTCTGTTAAAACAGCAGAAAATGCTGCCCCTCAGTACACTGTAGTAGAAAAGCCACAGATAGATCTTTCAAAACTTGCAAAAGATAAAGACGGATTTATCACTATTTTCGATGGTAAAACATTCGAAGGTTGGCGCGGTTATGGAAAAGATAACGTTCCTGGAAAATGGACTATCGACCAGGGTGCTATCAAGTTCAACGGAACAGGTGGTGGCGAAGCTCAGGATAAAGAAGGCGGAGACATCATTTTTGCTCATAAGTTCAAAAACTTCGAGTTGACTTTCGATTGGAAAGTAGCAAAAGGCAGCAACTCCGGAGTATTCTTCCTGGCTCAGGAAATTGAAACAACAAATGATAAAGGTGAAAAGAGAATGGAACCTATCTATATCTCATCTCCTGAATATCAAATATTGGACAATGCCAACCACCCTGATGCTAAAATGGGTAAAGACAACAATCGTCAGTCTGCATCCCTTTATGACATGATTCCTGCTGTACCTCAAAACTCTAAGCCTTTTGGTGAGTGGAACACAGGTAAGATTATGGTATATAAAGGAACTGTTGTTCATGGACAGAACGGTGAAAATGTAGTTGAATACCATTTGTGGACTCCTCAATGGACAGAACTGTTGCAGGCAAGTAAATTCAGTCAGGAAAAATGGCCTTTGGCTTTCGAATTACTGAACAATCTTGGTGGAGCTAACAGAGAAGGTTATATCGGATTCCAGGATCATGGAGATGATGTTTGGTTCCGTAATATCAAAATTAAGATCCTTGATTAATAAATCAGGTAACTAATTTTTTCTATTAAAATAATGTCAAATCCATCGAAGGAACATATCCTTCATGGATTTGACTTTTAAATATAATCTTATTTTATTAGCATGAAAATAACAACATTTTTTATAGCTGTCCTCCTACTGATGATCTCTTGTTCTCCAAAAGCGGAAACAGTGACTCAACAGGCTCCTCCGAAGAAAGATATAGCCCTGCAATTATACTCCCTTAGGGATGATATTTCCAAAGACTATGCCGGAACAATAAAGAAAGCCGGGGAAATGGGGTTTACTGCTGTTGAAGCAGCCAACTACGGTGATGGTAAATTTTATGGAAAAACGCCGGAAGAATTCAAAGCCGATATAGAGGCTGCGGGAATGAAAGTATTATCTTCCCATACCGGCCGGGGCCTTAACGAGAAAGAACTGGCATCTAAAGATTTTACAGAAGCGATGAAATGGTGGGATCAGTGTATTGCCGCACATAAAGCTGCCGGAATGAAATACATTGTTACCCCGTCTATGGAAACGCCTAAGACACTGAAGGATTTACAGACCTATTGTGAATACTATAATGAAATAGGAAAGAAATGTAAGGAAAACGGCATGTTGTACGGATATCACAATCATGACTTCGAACTTAGAAATAAAATAGAAGACAAAGTGATGTACGACTATATGATAGAAAATACAAATCCTGAATACGTTTTCTTCGAAATGGATGTATATTGGGTAGTGAGAGGCGGAAAAAGCCCTGTGGACTATTTCAATAAATACAAAAACCGTTTCGCTTTGCTTCATATCAAAGATAATAAAGAACTGGGACAGAGCGGTATGGTGGGATTTGACGCCATCTTCAATAATACAGATGCAGCAGGAACGAAACATCTGGTTGTAGAAGTGGAACAGTATAACTTCACTCCTTTCGAAAGTGTGAAAAAGAGTTTGGAGAATTTACTGAATTGCCCGTTGGTAAAAGAAAGCTACGACAAATAAAGTATAAAAATGAGCAGGAGACAAACAACTTCCTGCTCATTTTCCAAATAAGCATGAATGCAGTAATGGCCGACAACGGTACTTTCTACTACAGCATACAAGGAACTGCGGAAGGTACAAGTTACAATATTATCTATCAGGACGACGAAGACCGTGACTTTCAGCCCGGCATAGAGTCATTACTGGCCGGTTTTGAACGATCTATGTCTGTATATGATGATACATCCCTTATTTCGCGTATCAACAGGAATGAAGACGTAGAAACAGATTACTATTTTGAGACCGTTTTCAACAAAGCTAAAGAGATAAGCCTGCAAACGGAAGGTACATTTGATATTTCCGCCGAGCCATTATTCAGAGCCTGGGGTTTTAGTTCCCGCGAAAAAAACATACCCGATAGAGAAAAGGTAAATGCCCTTAAAGAACATATCGGGATGGAAAAGATAAAGATAGAAAATAAGCGTGTTATAAAATCGAATCCCAATATAGTACTAAATGCCAATGCCATAGCTAAAGGCTATTCGGCTGATATAGTTGCTGATTTTCTGGATAAACACGGATGCCTGAATTATCTGGTCGAAATAGGCGGAGAAATACGTCTTAAAGGGGAGAATACAGCCGGGGAAGCATGGAGGATCGGTATCGACCGTCCGGCAGAAGATAATCCTATACCGGGACAGGATTTGCAGGTCATTCTGCAAATTACGGACAAAGGAGTGGCCACATCCGGTAATTACCGTCAGTTTTACATTCAGGACGGACAAAAGATTACACATACAATAAATCCGGCAACAGGTTATCCGGTAACTCATAATTTATTGTCAACAACAGTTATAGCTAAAGATGCGATTACAGCAGATGCCTTTGCCACGGCATTCCTGGTAGTGGGTATCGAAAAAGCATTAGAGTGGATGCAGAAATTTCCTGATATGGATGCTCTGTTTATCTGCGACGAGGAAGGAGAATATAAGGTATATTATACTCCCGGAATAGAAGAAAATCTTATCCCGGCATAAGTCGGTCCGGATTTGAAACAAAGAATAGTTAAAAAAGAAATAAATATCCATTTCATCCCGTCTAATAGACATTATTTGTGTTATTTTTACTGATGAATGGAATATAGCCATATTTACATTAATATTTAAACTTAGAAAACATGAAAACACTTTTGTTTTTAGGAAACCTGGGGACAGGGGAAATCATCATCATAGCCATAGTCGTACTATTACTTTTTGGTGGCCGTAAAATACCCGAACTAATGAAAGGCCTTGGTAAAGGAATTAAAAACTTCAAAGAAGGCGTAAAAGGCATTGAAGACGATATAGAAGGGAACGACACAACTAAAAAAGATTGAGATAGTACTTTTCTATGGAAGAGAACAATGAAGGAATGACCTTCTGGGATCATTTAGAGGAACTTCGATGGACTTTAATACGGTCTATCATCGCTTTATTTGTATTTGCAATACTTGGGTTTGCTATCATGCCGTACATATACGACACATGGATAATGGGGCCTACGCGTGCCGACTTTGTCTTGTATAAGTATCTGTGTTATGCGACATCGGCTGTACCTTTTCTGCCTGATTTCTGTGATGATACATTTCATATCAAGATTATAAATTATAATCTTACATCGCAATTTTTCCGGCACATGACCACTTCATTCTGGCTGGCACTGATACTTACATTCCCTTATCTGATATTTGAGATATGGCGTTTTGTCAGCCCTGCCTTATATTCTAACGAGAAGAAAAGTATCCGGTGGGTATTCCTGTTCGGAACTATTATGTTCTTCATCGGATGCTCAGTGGGCTACTTTCTGGTTTTCCCAATGACATTCCGCTTCTTATCTACTTATCAGCTGAGTGAGATGATAGAGAATACTATCTCGCTCGACTCGTATATGGATAACTTCCTGATGCTGATATTTATTATGGGGATTGTCTTTGAGTTACCGCTTGTATCGTGGTTATTGTCTCAGTTGGGGCTATTGAACAGATCGTTCTTCAAGAAGTTCAGGCGTCATGCTATAGTAGGTCTCTTGGTATTGTCTGCTGTTATTACACCTTCGGGCGATCCGTTTACATTATCGGTAGTCTTTATACCGCTTTACCTGCTGTTCGAGTTGAGCCGTTTTATGGTAAAACCGGCGCCTAAAGAAACAGACGAGGACGAGGATGATGAAGAGGAGGAAGAAGAAGATTCTCCGCAGTTATCGGTATAGAATAATAAATACAATCTGACATAGCTAAGCGCATACCTGAAATTCAGGTATGCGCTTTTTATTTTTCATTGACTGTATTATGTGCCGGAATGCTGAAATTTGGCTGTCTTGATAAATGTTACTACCTTTGTACAAATTATTTATAACTATTTCATACGGAATGTCATGTAATTGTTTAGCATACATAGCGGGAGTCTTCCCGCATCTTTCAAGGCTGTAAAGTGAATTTACGGGCCTTGTCTGCTATTGTATTCTAAAAACTTAAAAACAATTACATTATGTTATCACAAAAATATGGTCGTACATATCATTTTCCGTTTTCACCCGGAACTACCAGCGACGACCGGATAAACCATACATACCGGGATGATATCCAACAGATGGAAGTCCTTGTGCATACAGAGAAACTGGATGGAGAGAATAACTGTCTCAACCGGTTTGGAGTCTTTGCCCGTTCACATGCAGCACCTACCACTTCTCCCTGGACAAACCAGTTACGCGGACGTTGGGAACTAATGAAGCGAGACTTGGGGGATATAGAACTGTTTGGCGAAAACCTGTATGCAATACACTCTATCCAATACAAGCGGATAGAATCTTATTACTACGTGTTTGCAGTGCGATGCCTCGACAAATGGCTGTCGTGGGAAGAAGTGAAATTCTATGCTGCGATATTCGATTTCCCTACTGTTCCAGAATTGGATATTCAGCAGGTAAAGGGCTTACCTGACGATAGACTCGAACGGCAGATACTGACATGGGCACAGCAACCGAGTGTATTCGGTTCCACCGATACACAAACCGGCGAAGATTGTACACGTGAAGGAATTGTCACCCGTAATGCAGGAGAATATCTTATCGGCGACTTCTCTCACAATGTATTCAAATATGTCCGTAAAGGACATGTAAAAACCGGAGAACACTGGACCCGTAACTGGAAACGTGCACGTTTAGTTTGGGAAAGGCAAGTAATTAACGAATAAAATATATGATTATGATTTGGAAATTAACACAAAATAAAGACTGGCAATCGCTCGAAAAACAGTTTTCGTGGGTTGCTGATATGAAAAATGTAATACAGCATAAAAATCATCATGCCGAGGGTAATGTAGCCATCCATACACAAATGGTACTTGATGAATTGACTAAGATGCCCCGGTATGAAACATTATCTGAACAGGAGCAGGAAATATTATGGGCGGCAGCTCTCATGCACGATATTGAGAAACGCTCCACTTCGCAAGACGAGGGTAATGGAAATATCTCGGCCAACGGACATGCCCGCAGGGGAGAATACACTGCACGGAATATCCTGTTCAGGGATATCCCTACACCCTTTGACATTCGTGAAAAAGTAGTTTCCCTTGTTCGTTTTCATGGTTTGCCTCTGTGGCTGATGGAGAAATTGGAACCAGCCAAAAAGATTCATGCAGTATCGCTGAGGGCTAATACCCGCCAGCTAAAAATGCTGGCTGAGGCGGATGCCCGTGGTAGAATATGCGAGGATGGGGAAGCGTTGATAGAATCATTAGATTTATTTGAAATGTTTTGTAAAGACGAAGGTTGCTGGGACAAGGCTCTGGAGTTTCCGACGGCAAGTGCCCGGTACGAATATTTCAATACGATAGACGGTTATATCGGTTATGTACCTTACGATGATTTCAAGTGTGAAGTCACGATACTATCCGGATTGCCGGGAATGGGCAAGGACCATTATATACAATCATTGAAACCGGATATCCCGGTCATCAGCCTCGATGCGATCCGCCGTAAGTACAAATACAGTCCAACAGACAGATCAGCAACCGGCCGCGTAGTGCAGGAAGCGAAAGAACAGGCACGTGTATATCTACGAAAAAAGCAGGACTTCGTATGGAACGCTACTAATATCACTCGCTTGATGCGTCAGCAACTTGTCGACCTGTTTACATTGTATGGTGCAAAGGTAAGAATAGTGTATGTGGAGAAACCATATGAAGTATGGCGAAGTCAAAACCGTAACCGCGAATTCCAGTTGCCCGAAAATGTACTGGACAAGATGTTGCTGAAACTCGAAATACCTCAGTTGATAGAAGCCCATGAGGTAGAGTATATGGTTGAATAATAAACCTTTTCAGTGGTATACATGTTTATAAATAAGGTATTAATATATTCAAAAATAATAGATTATGTATAAATTAATGGTAAGCCTGCTTGCAGTAGCTTTATTTTTAGGTTCCTGCGGCAGTTCAAAAAACACGGAAAAGTTGACTGTAGCATCCAAGCAGGGTGATTGTGTAGGAGTAGCACCAATGAAATGTCTTTTGGTAAAAAAAGACGGTCAGACAGACTGGGAGTTCTTTTATAGCAATATAGACGGTTTCGTTTATGAACCCGGATATGAATATGTATTGGAAGTAAAAGTCGAAAAAGTGGAGCATCCTGCAGCAGATCAGTCTTCGTTAAAATATACCTTGGTAAAGGAAGTTTCTAAAGAGGAGAAAACATCGGATAAGCTCCCTGATATGCCGACGGGAGATGATTTACAGCCCGAACCTGTGGAGTAAATCATATCTCTTATGATCATAGATAAAGGACGGTTTTATTTAACCGTCCTTTATTTTATTATTCAAGTGAATCAATAATTGGATATTAATGTTCTATTTTTTAATGCATAGAGACTATCTTAATTTAAATTAGAGGTTTTTAGCTCATTACTGCCGCGCCCTCCCGGGCTTGTCCTTCCTTTTGGCATTGCCCAAAAGGAAGCAAAAAGCTAGCGCTAAGTTCCTCGGCGACCCAAAACCGTTTTGACAGCTGAATCAAACAAACGGGCTATCGCCCCGTTTGATTCTACGCCGCCTGCAACGGATTGGGTACCCCGCCTGCGTC
>QMCD01001772.1_pt1 | contig 13788 bp, 18 predicted proteins | sample 1821841 | NCBI WGS metagenome assembly QMCD01 (sample SAMN01991225, study PRJNA193472) | Termite gut metagenome, whole genome shotgun sequencing project. | isolation source: worker | host: Macrotermes natalensis | reverse complement strand
CCTTTGTCGCCCACGGGACAATCCCATGTGAGAACGTCAAAGACAATCATGTGCCGGGTGGTTTCCGCAAAGCGTATGGAATCCATAATATCCTGCCCGGTGATGGGTTTGCCGCTCTCCGGCGCGGGTTGCCGTAGCTGCTCCTTTATGCTCATGTGCCGCCCCTTTCCGATAACTTAATAATCCCCCGTGCTTAGGGGAAACAGATAGGCCGCTTGATAGCTTGTCCAGCTTTCAAACGGCCTACTGTGTGAATATAAGGTTGTTTAATAGTCTTTAGATTATTGAAAAAGCCTGTGTTTATGCGGGTTTGCGGCGTTGTGCAAATATTGATGGTTCAACTGAACCATGTATTTTCGCACAACTTTACTGTTTGAATTAAGATAGAGCTTTCGGCGTGTCAAACAGCCGCATTATTCTCTATCAGCACAATATTGTTGCGGTTATTCTCGATGTAATCAACAATCCTTTGGTACTGGTCGGCAAAATTGAAGTCAACCGTTATTTCCCCGTTCTCATGCACCCATACCGTGTCAATCAGTTCAACGATGATACCACGGTTTAAGCTCTGGATATTCTCATGCTTCAAAAAAGCGATGAGGTAGGGGTTGTCGGTGTCGATACCGTCAGCCATCACTTGCATTTCATCTTTGAGGTATGCGATGTTCTGTTCAAGCTGCTGTATCTGCTCCGCAATTTTACCTTTCAGGCGGCGAAAATCCTCTTTTGTGATTTCGCCGCTTTTCCAATCCATGTACAAGCTGTCAGAAGCGTCGTTATTCTGCTTCAACTGTTTTTCCGCTTGCATTAGAGCGAAAGATAGCCGCTTTGATTCATGGTGTCGAACGGGCGCGCTGTTAATCCGCTCTATTTCGTCCGCCAAACTGTCCGCAAGCGTAAGCTGTAATTGCAGCGATTGAAAAACTGCGTCTTGTAGTTTATCCTCGCGTATGGTGTGCTTTGTGCAAGTCTTTTTGTCCGTGTACGTCCGGCAATGATAGTATGCGATACCTTTAGCCAATTTTCTGTGCATGGCCTTTTTGCAGTCGGCGCAGCGGACAAAGCCAGACATAATGTATACTTCCTTTTGTTCCGGCGCGGTTTTGGTGTCGCGCCTGTGTAGGGCTTGCGCTTTGTCAAAGGTAGCCTTGTCAATGATTGCTTCGTGCGTGTTCGGCACAACAAACCATTCTTCCTCCGGCACGTTTATCTGTTTATGTACCTTGTAGCTGATAACGCGGTTTCTGCCCTGTACCATCACCCCAATGTATACGGGATTCTGCAATAGCCTGTAAACCGTATTGGCAGACCAAAGCCCGTCATTCTTTTTGGAGTTTGGATTTTGATACTTCAAGCCCTTTTTCTTTTTGTAGGCTTCGGGATTGAGTATGCCCATCTGATTTAGCCGCTTGGCAATCCCTCTTTTGCTGTTGCCCTCATTGACAAACCAGTTAAAGATACTGCGTACCGTTTCAGCCGCTTCTTCGTCAATAAGCAGGCTATTTTTGTCCTCCGGGTCTTTCCTGTAACCGTATGGAGCGAAAGAACCGATAAATTCCCCGCGCTCACGCTTCATCTTAAAGGTTTTGCGGATTTCTTCGGAAGTGACGGCGGCAAACTGCTCATTAAACATGCCGTAGATAGGAACTTCAAGGCCTCCGGCAGCGCGTGGGTTGGCGTAGGTGTCGATAAACGGATTGCCGATATTGATAAACCTTGTGCCATGTACCGGGATAAATTCTTCAAGGAATTTTTGTTGGTCTGCCAGATTGCGGAATCCACGCGCCAGCGACTTGATTATCATGCAGTTTATTTCCTTGCGGATTATGCAGCCCTCAAGACGCTTGAACTCCGGCCTTGATGTGTCCGTACCCGTCAGGCCATCGTCAGGAAATATATCAACCATCGCGTAGGTTCCCGGTTCAAAGTATTCGTCAACAAAATCGCGGAGTATCTTTTCTTGGTTGATTATGCTTTCGCTATCGTCCTCTTTGTCCTCTTTCCTATCGTCCTCCCTCGACAAGCGAATATACAGCCCAATTTTCCAGAACGGTTCTGTAAAACTCTGCGCTGCCCTGTCCTTGCGTATGCGTGGCATACTACCTCCTTCCCCTTATATTCACAGGCTCATTATACCATTTTAAGCCTGTGACAACAAGGCCGTTTTGCCGAAAAGCCCGGTAAAACGGCCTTATTTAAGGCTTATGAAGTAATTGCCTACAGATTCAGTTAAGGTCTTTTGCTCTGATACAAACCTTATCCGTACAGGCGTGTCGCCGCAAAGAAAACAATAAGGATTATGTACCTGTTCAAAGTAGCTTTGCATTTTTTCTGCGGCTGGTTGTGAGGTATCAATCCGCACTCCGCTTATATCAACCAATGTGTTACGGTCAATTGTAGTAATGTCAACGCTTTTCAGCGTTTCAAGCTGTTTTCTGTCTAACACTCACATCCCTCCCGGAATCCAACATAATAAAAACTATGCGTTCCCGCTTGTACAATATGTGTGCTTAAAACCGGCTCTACGGACGGACGCGGGCGCGTCCTCACGGGAATTTCACCCCGGCATGGTTCTCATGCCGCCCTGCTCATGGCCTGCGACGCTTTTAACGCTCGGACGGTGACTACAGGGGAGTATCTTTAACATTCCCATCCGGCCATTGCCGCAAGCCTGCCCCGGCTTGCTCCGGGCTGTCGGTGGTATCGCTCCGCTTTCCCCGTAGGGGAAAGTATCGTGGCGCACCCGCCCCGGCACAAATGGAAATAGAATGTATCCGTATTGCCTATATACTGCGCCGCCGTTTTCTTGCGGGCTTTCTTTTTCAAGGTGCAAGAAGCGTTAAGGCCGTTGTCAGGCCGAAAAAGTCCATTGCGTTCAATGGGCTTTTGCCGCACGACAACAAAGCCCGACGCCGGGAACGCGGAGGGGTCGCGCTCCCGGCCGGGCTTGGCGGCTATGCCGCTATGGTGGTGTCAAACTGCATGATTTTGACGATTAGCTTCGTTTCGAGCGTCCGGCGCATTTCCTCGTCCACAAAATAGTGGGCGTTGCCGTCCTCGTCAAAAAGCCGCTTGGTGGACAGCGCGATTATGTAGCCCTCGTAGTGCTTCAAAACCTTGTTAATCGCGCCTACGTCGCCGCTTGCCGCCGCTTCGATAACAGCGAACGGGAGCAAGCCGCCGCGTTTCTGGTTTCTGTTCATGCTTTAATCCTCGCTTTCCAAGATTTTTTTAAGGTCGCGCAGCGTGGTTGTGCGCTGATGGGCGACGGTGCGCCGCGCCATGTTCAGCTTGTCCGCTATTTCCCTGTCCGTCATATCAAAGAAATATGACATAAGGACGATTTCACGCCTGTCTGCCGGGAGTTCTTGCAGAGCTTCGGCAAGCCCTAAGTCCGTCACGCCGACGCTTTCACCGAGAACGCTAAACACATGCTCGTCTGCAAAGTAAGCGTCCGTGACGGCCAGCTTCGCCAGTTCCTTTTCCGACATTGCCGAAAATGTGATTTCGCGCTCACCGCGCCGTTTTATCTGGCGTTGCATTTCAATAGCCTTGCGCTTCAACACCTTTTTAGCAAAGCTGTCAAAGTTGTGGCGAATATCATCTTGATTCCGGGGTGTCATGCTCTTACCTCCTTTCCTGCCGGAAAGGAAGAAGCGGAGCTATCCCCTCGATATTCTGTTATAGCCCCTGTCCCTTTTCCGGCTGATTCGCTCACTGGCAACCGAGAAAGGGCGGCGGGCTTCTTGCCCGGGGTTCGGGTAACTTTCCCCCTCTATACTTATCACGCTGGAAAATCCGATTTTGGCAATGTCCGGGCAAATAAATTTCAAAAAGTTTATCCACGCTCCCGCAAAAGCGCGTAGACACAGGATTTTCGCGGGAAAAGAAACTTGCGGAAATAAAAAGCGCGTCCCGGCTTTGTAGCCATCGGGACGCGCAAATTTTTATAGTGGAGCAGGCGACGCAAACCGCACCGTCAGGGATTCTCCAAATATCACACGGCTTGTAGATTCCTGCTATGTGTTCTGTAAAACCATATTCAGGAGCAAATCTCCCCCTTACATAAACAAGGCTTTTTTTAACAAGCCATCCAAAAGACAGATAAACCGTGCGGTACTCGTCAGCATGGCGGCTCCTCCATTCGCCGCCGCGCTCCCTGTACCCGTGAATCCGGGCAAGGGAAACGGCGGCTCTATTTTCAAAAGCCGCCGTTCTTGAAACAGGCACAGGCAATCCCCGCCCGCAGCGGCTTTTTTTTATTAGCCGCGGGGCAGTAGATTGATATATGAATCACAAAACCCAACTGTACGTTTTGCTAATCCTGTAAAGTCTGCAATAGGAACAGTAAGATTGTACAGGAGGGTTATATATGCGTAATAAGAACGAAATATACGATTTCCGGGCGTTCGGGCTTGCCATCAAAGAAGCCAGAACCAAAAAGGGCATGACACGGGATGAAGCCGCCGCGCTTATTCCCATAGACCCGCGCTATTTAACAAATATCGAAAACAAGGGGCAACACCCAAGCCTGCATATCCTCTACAAGCTGGTAACGCTGTTCGACCTTTCCGTGGACGAGTTCTTTTATCCCGCCGCCGCGCCCCGCAAAAGCTCCCGGCGCAGACAGCTTGAAAGCCTGCTGGATAATCTGGACGATAAAGACTTAATCATCATGGAGGCTACGGCCAGCGGTATCGCACAGGCGAAAGGGAAACCTAAAAAATAAAATCGCCTTTCCCGCCTTGCAATTTCATTGTAAAGGTTTTATATCGGCGCGTGGTCTGCACGGCGCATACAAAGACAAAAAATCCCCGGCGTTTTTGTGAACGTCGGGGATTTTGCTGTTATAAGCTACAAAACCGTACCTTTACGGGGTTATCCGGCCTTATCAGCGGCGAAAGGTCGGTGACAAGGGTATTGCTTATATGGATTTAGGCTTTGTCGGAAACTTCAAGCCAATTCCGCTGTCCGAATATAACCCCGCTTCTTCTCGGTCATATGTATTTAATCGCTCTCCTTGACTATACGGTATTTCTATCGTTTTCTTAATCCAATCCCATATCGGTAATAACGCTTCTGGCTTAGTTTCCGCAATAACAATCAATTCTTCTGCCGCTTCTTTGCGTGTATCAAATTGACCGTCACCTAATCCTTCTATTAAGCAGACATAAGGACGATTTTCAGGTATTTTTTTATATGCTTCAACTATCACATCGTGGTATTCACCGTTGCTTAATACATCATTGATGATAGCGCGGTCTGTTAGTTTTGCAACGGCTTTTTGACGCACACCTTTTAATTTTGCCTTTTTCGCAACATCGGCAATTAATTTTGGGTCGTTCAATTCCTTTAATGCTGATTCACCCTCCCAGCCATACTTTTTGGCTATATCCGCAAGAGTATTTTGGTCATCTGCCTTTTTAGCTGCCGCAACACGCACATATGCTGCGACTTCTTTGTCATTTTTCGCAATCCTTATAAGAGTAGAATAGTCGTTTACTTTTTCTAAGGCCGCTAATCGTACTTCAAAAGTATTATCCTCATGTTTTATTATATCCTCAAGCAAAGACATGTTATTTATTTCATGCAAAGCCGCAATACGTGTATCGAAAGGGTAATTATCATTTTTAGCTATTTTTGCAAGAAGAAACTGGTCGGATATTTCCTTTACACTACGCGACTTGTGGCACACAGAGCAGTTAAGTCCATCCCAGTTATGTTGCTCATCACGGTTTTTACCACACTTAATACATCTACAACCGCCCCAATCATGCTGCTCGTCGCGAGTTTCACCGCAACGCTCACATTTGCAGCCGTTCCACTTGTGGCCGAATAAGCAAGCTATCCCCATATCCTAACCTCCGCAACATAATTTGCATCACTCAACAACCACAATCCCCGGATTATCCCTAACCGAGTCCACAACCTTGCCCGCCAGCCCCGCGCAGTACACCGTTACGGGGTTATCCTGTCTTATCAGCGGCGAAAGGTCAGTGACAAGGGTATTGCTCAAATCAACCTCGCGCAAAGCCGGGAGCTTTGCCAAAACGCTTATGTCCTCAATATCGCAGTAGTTAAGATGCAGCGTTTCCAGCTTGGTAAGCTCCGCAAGCGGCGATAAGTCCGTTATCTGCGTTTGGCTTATATCCAGCGATTCAAGCGACAGCAGGCGGGATATGGGCGTCAGGTCTTTCACCGGGTTTTGGCATATGTCCAGTTCCCGCAGCGTCACCATATCTTTCAGCGGTAGCAGATTGCCTATATAGTTATCGCTCAAATTGACGGCTTCAATCTTCATCCCCGCCAGCGGCGCAAGGTCGGATATGAATTGCGAAGTCAGCGACAGGCGGCGCAGATAATACATGTTCGGTATATCTTCAAGAGTGCTTATATCGCCCCGGTCGGGACGGAAACCGTCGTTTGTGGAGTATTCAACCTCGCCTTTCCCCATATGCGTCTTGATAAACGTCACATCAAGGGACGGATGGAATATGTATGTGCCGTAAATCCGCAATTCCTGTATCTGGCTTGTTATCTCGCCGCGCTCTATGGCGTCGCCCTCGCCCTTGTTCAGCGCAAGCCGCACCGCCCTTTCTATGTGGCCGCTGCTGAATGTGACAAGCTGGTTTAGTTCTTCCTGCGTGAATGGCCGGTTTATCGCGGCGGGTGTGTCCATAATTGACGCGACGCCGCTTTGATAGCCTTGCTCCCGCCCGATATACAGGCCGGAGAGGAACGCGGCGGCGGTCAGGACGCACACCACGGCGCAAAGCAGGATTTTCCGCGCCAGCCTGCGCCGTACCCAAAGGATTCTGCGCTTTAGCCGCGCCGCCGTGTTATAGCGTTGGTCGCGGTCTTTTCGTATGCACCGCTCTATGACCGATACCAACTCCTTGTACGGGAACGCGGTTTTAAGGTTCGCCTTGTCGGGCTTGCCGGTCGCCATGTAGACCATAACCATACCCAACGAATATATGTCGGCGCGGGCGTCGGTCTGTTCGCTCCCGAATTGCTCCGGGGCCATGTACGGCCTTGTTCCAGAAATCCGCGTGTCCTTTTCCGCGTCCGGCTTTACGTCGCGGGCAATGCCGAAGTCGATTAGCTTAACGCCGTCCCGGCCGGAAACGATGATGTTTTCCGGCTTTATGTCCCGGTGGATAACGGCGGGGCTTTGGCTGTGAATATAGGACAGAATGTCGCAAAGCTGGAGGGTAATATCAATCAGCATATCGCGGCCAAGCGTCCCGTGCTTGCGGATATAGGTATATAAATCGTCGCCGCCGAAGTATTCCCGCGCCAAGAACCCGCGCCCGTTATGCTCCCAAACGCCCAGCGTTTTGGGGATTGCCGGATGGTCGAGCTTAGAGAGTATCGCGCTTTCATCGGCGGCGTTCTCGCCGCTCTCCGCGCCCGTGACGCGAAGCACGGCGCGTTTGCCGTCCGATTTCCGGGCGATAAAATAAACCTCCCGCCCGTCCTGCCGCTTGACGCAACTGTCAAAGGCAAAGCGTTCCGTCAGCTCCGGGGGCATATCCGCGCCCGCCATTTCCTGCCGGAGCGTTTCGCTGTATGATTCAAGAAATTCCGATATGTCGGACAAACGGATTCACCACCCTGTAACTTCTTTATGGACAGAATAAAATTTCAGCTTGCGCTTAGTACAGATTCCCGCCTGCTATAACCGCTTATAAACAAGTTCGATAAACAAAACCATAAATGTAATAGAAAAGACAAATGGAAAAACTATCGCCAAATATAAAAAAGTCTTTTTGCTTATCCTATCCCTTTTTGAGATACGCGCAACAGCTACCCCACATACCATAATGCACAGGCTCAAAATGATGGTTATCGCAATTTCAACCGCTGTTAGTATTTCGTCGCGAACAAATATCACGGCTACAATAATAAAAATGATAGACCCAATTAAGGAAAATGACGCAAGTAAGTTTGTTGTTCTTTCAGGAGTTCTATTTTTAGCTAATACTCCCGCAGTTAGCCATGATACAAATAGCAAGGAACCACCTGATACCAAAAATCCACTCATAAAAGCGGCTCCAATGTTTAACCAAGTAACGCTACCTCGTGCAATTTCAATTCCATTAAGAAAATATCTGGCTTGTTCGTTGCCATCAGGTTCAAGAGAAGTGTAAAAAGCCATTGCAACGGCATAAATCAGACCGCCTATAATAGCTGATTTTGACCCTCTATAAGTTGTCCAAGATTTGTTCGCCTGTCTCGCTTGCTCAATAATGACTAAAACAAATGAAATGAGATATATTGCGATGATAAAATAAGCCATACCATCCTCCGCCAATTTTAAGAATCACTTATATGTTAAACACGGTATTTTGATAAATCAATGCCGTCTCTTTCAAGCTGCTCAAGTGTGGCAATAGTCTCAATCACATTTGAACACAAAATGCGTCTCACTTCCTCCATCCCGTTTATCATCATTTCTGCGCCTTTAAGCTGAACCTCTAAATCAGTGCCAGAAAGTCTGTTTCCAGTTATACTGTTAAACTCTCGAAGTTTTTCTTCATCAAATGTTCCGCAGTTTTCAAGATAGTGTAGCCCCATTCTGTACTCCACCAGAATGTTTATACCTAATAATTTGTCATTGAAATCTGTAATCTTTGTTTCAACAGCATTATTAGATAAATCTTCAATTCTTTTCGTTATCGCCGCATGAATAGTTTGACTATTGGAGCAATGGGAGAGCTTTTCAAGAAGCGGTATATCGGTGATACAATTAACCGCCTCCAATCTTAACATATAAACGGATGAATATTGAAATATTTCCGCTAATATATTTTGCTCTTTCACAAATCTCAAACTGCATTTTCTACCCGTGTATTGGTCTACATGCGGATAGGGAAGTTTTTCAATTGCAGCTATGCGCACACTGGTTAGCGGAGCAGCCTTTACAATGCTTATCAAAGTTGTCCAGTCAGTAATTGTGCTAACTGCCTTTAATGCCTTTTCCTCGTTCTTACCCATCCATGCCGGTTTGAACAGCCCCATCCTCGCGCCCTCCCGTAATATAAATTATTCACCGATACAAAACGCCGTTCTCATAATAATTGCTCTGCAACTCGTTTGATGAAACGTCAGGAAATTCACCGTAAAAGTGAAAGTCCGAATTTTCATAAGCCCGTATATTGAACACGCGGGAATCCACAAACCTTTTCCCCTCGTCAAAAGGCGGTTTATCGCCGTTGCGGTACTCGTAGCCGTCCAGCAGATGGCAGTAACGGAAAAAACTCTGCGGGTAATTAACAGGGTGCGACATGATAACATACCCGCCCATTTCACGCACGGCCTGTATCATCCTGTCAATCGGCGTTCGGTCGCTGTACTTCGGCAGCGTGTCTATCCCCAAGCATAGCAAGTGTATTTCCTCGCCCGCAATATCCGCGTGAGGGTCGCGGACGGAACACTCCGCGCCCGTGATAATCTCAATAGGCAATGCCGCTTGCTTCACATACTCCACGGCGTAAAGGCTTGCCTGTATCATATCATGGTCGGTCAGGGCGATAGCGTCCAGCCCCCGCTTATGGCAGCACCAGTCCACAACGGCGCGGATGGTCTGCTTATCTTCATCATCCAGCGCCACCTTTGAAAAGCCGTCGGTCATGGAGAAATAGTATTTATGCGCCAGCGGATGAATGTGTAAATCGGAGGTCATAATGGTTTCCCCCTATGTAAAGCGTTACTTGCGGAAATTTTGAGATTGTGGGGAATGAACGAACTATTTTTTAACCCATTTACCGTTTACCCGTTTTCCAGAATAAGCCCAAACAACAAGGATTATTGGCCCTGCAAAGCCCATTGCAATTATCGCACCGATTATCGGAGTATACGCGCACAGAAACATACTTGTAAGGGTAAGCTCATATTCGCCTGAAATGAGCAGAATTACCATCAATATTACTCCAACAGCCATACCGCTAAATAAGGCCCATTCAATAGCTTTTATCTTGTGTTCTTTTCTATAGTTTTTGTTAATTATCCACCGTACCACATGAAATACGCCCTTGACTAAGAATGAACAACCATAGTACGTCGCGGAGGCAGCTCCACAGCCAAATATCAAACCCAGAAATATACTATACCATGTAAAACCAACAGGCGTGCCATTCATAATGAATATTACATAACCTTGATTCGCAAAGGCAATCGTTATCATCAAAGCCATGCTCAATCCAGATACAATCACAGATAGAAGTATTAAAGCCGACGCAATCCCTGACAACTTAATTGCTTTTGAACGTGTCAATTCGGTTATTGTCTCAATTATGTAGCAAATAAAACTAAGCATGGTAGAACCCAGCCAAAAACATAGTAATACTTCGACCATAATACTTTCACCTCGTATAATCAATATATCTTTCGCCGTTCCCGGCGCAAACCCCGCACATCACGATTATAAACCAAACCCGCGCCCCGGTTGTCTGCACGGTGCATACAAACCAAAATTATTTTTCGTCCTCTAACCCCGTGTCGAGCGGCGGCAATTCCAGTTCGCACATGAAATCATACGCCTTTTCGATACTGTAGCCGTGGTTGATAGCGAATATGATAGCCGCGTCGCGCTTTATCAGCGCGTGTAACGCTCCGCTGTGCGTCACCGCCAACATGCGCTGCGCCGCCGTGAGGTCGAGGGACATAGCCAGCGCGAGAGCCAGATAATAGTCGCGCTTGCCGTGCCGTTTGCCATCCATAAGCTGATACCCGAATGTGCGCGGAATGTTCGCCCTGCGTATAACGTCGGCCTTGCTCCGGCCTGTTTGTTCAATCGCTTCGTCAAAGAAAGCCCGAATATCATCGTCTAAAAACTCGTCCCACGTTTCGGGGAATGAATCTCCCTTTAGCTTCTCCTGCATGTCGTTTGTGTTGAGGGGACGCTTTTCATTAGACGCTCCCGCCATATAGCCACCTCTATCCCTGTTTTTTCCCGCTGCCGGTGTCGGCTTTTTTTGTTTTGCCAGCGGCCTTGATATACTTCCCGCTCTTTACGCGCTGGTCGGCGGGCTTCTCCGCGCTTACGGGTATCGCCCAGCTTGTCCCGATTTTGAACGCGCCGGGGATACGTCCCTGATTGCAAAGTAGCGAAATACGCCGCGCAGAAATCCCCCATTTTTCAGTCATTTCCGCCACGGATAAATAATCTGGCATAATATCACGCTCCTGTCCTCTCCATTATATACATACAACGGAATAATATCAATCATTTTTGTTGAAATAATTCCTATTCTGCGTTGCCAAAAACGACTTTTCCGGCGTGATAATAATAGAGGGAGTATTTTTACGTCTTGAAAGGCGCGTTCCGCGCTTATCAGGGAGAACAGCGTACTTGCAAGCATAGGCAAGTGGTACCATGTTTGACAACACGGTAGCACTTGCCGTAAAACGCGCCGCCCTCCGGCTCTGCGTTTTAGCTTGCCGGGGATGAATCCCCGAACCCCTCTTTTGGGGAGAACCCCAAACCCCCGGAATACGAAACGAAAAGGAGCGTTGCGGCATGGACAACGGACAGGACGGCGCGGACGGCTTGAAGCGCGGCATACAGATAAAATTCCGCGTCACCGAAGCGGAGCGCGATATGATTTATGAAAAAATGCGCCAGTACGGGACAAACAACCTCGCGGCCTATATGCGGAAAATCGCCATTGACGGCTATGTGATAGCCGTTGATACTTCCGACATAAAGGCCATGACCGCCGAGCTTCAAAAAATCGGCGTGAACATCAACCAGATTGCCAAGCGCGTGAACAGCACCAGCCGGATATATGAGCAGGACATAGCCGAGATAAAAGGAGCGTTAGATGAAATATGGCGGTTACAAAGATTAAGCCTGTTAAAAGCGCGTTAAAACAGCGTATTGAATACATACAGAACCCGGCCAAGACGGACGGCAAAATGCTTGTGTCCTCTTTCGGCTGCTCCTTTGAAACGGCTGATATTGAGTTTGAAATGACGCTATCAAAGGCGCTGGACAAGGGCAACAACCTCGCCCATCACCTGATACAGTCTTTTGAACCGGGGGAAAGTACGCCGGAACAGGCGCACGAAATAGGGAAACGCCTTGCCGACGAGATAACCAAAGGACGGCATGAGTATGTTTTGACTACCCATATTGACAAAGGCCATATCCATAACCACCTGATATTTTGCGCCGCCAGCTTTGTTGACTACAAAAAATACGTTTCCAACAAGAAAAGCTATTTTGCAATCCGCAATTTCAGTGACAAGCTGTGCAAGGAATATTCGCTATCCGTCGTAACGCCGGGACAGGACAGGGGCAAGAGCTACGCCGAGTATGCCGCCGACCGCGAGGGCGGTAGCTGGAAATCCAAGCTGAAAGCCGCCATTGATACCGTTATCCCGCAATCGAAAGACTTTGAGGATTTTTTGAAGCGTTTGGAATCGACGGGCTATGAAATCAAGCGCGGCAAGTATATTTCCGTCCGCGCAGAGGGACAGGAGCGTTTTACCCGGACAAAGACGCTGGGCGCGGATTACACCGAGGACGCTATCACCATGCGCATAGCCGGAGAGTACACCATGACCGCGCCGGTGCCCGCGCCGGATGATATTGCCGCTGCCCTCACAGCCGCGCCGGATATTCGATATTCCCGACGCCGCCGGAGCGGACAGGCCGGTTTATGTCCGTCCCGCACCCGCCGTCAATCTCATTGTGGATATTGAAAACTGTGTTAAGGCGCAGCAGAGCGCGGGATTTGCCCGCTGGCAGAAAATCCAGAACCTTAAAGAAGCCGCCAAGACGCTTAATTTCCTCACCGAAAACAGCCTTTTGCAGTACGGGGCGTTGGAATCCAAGACCGCCGAAGTCGCCGCCGCGTTTGATACCGCCGCCGACGCGCTGAAAGCCGCCGAAAAGCGGCTTGCGGATATGGCGGGAATGATGAAGCACATAGCCAATTATCAGCAGACAAAGCCGGTCTATGACGGCATGAGGACAGCAAAAGACAAAGCCGCGTACCGCCGCGAACACCAAAGCGCGGTTATCCTGCATGAAGCCGCCGCCAGAGCGTTGAAGAAACACACAGGCGACGGCGGCAAGCTCCCGGCTCCCGCCGCGCTCCAAGCGGAGTATAACAGGCTCACCGAAAAGAAAAACGCCCTCCGCGCTGAATATGGCAAGCTGAAAGCACAGGCGCGGGAATACGGCATTGTAAAGCGGAATGTTGACAGCATTTTGAATCCCGCGCCGGAACCGCGGGCGCGGAGCAAGGAGCGCGGCGCGGAATTATAGACAGGCGGCGGCAGAGGAACAGAAAAACCGCCGCTTAGGAATCTGTATGTCGAATTTTAGTTGAATCGGGCTTGCGTTCGTGCTATACTGAATAAGCGGATATATTTTCATATTACCGCCATCAATATCCATTTCGGGTAGCGACAGAAAAATATTTTGTTTTGTATGCACCGTGCAGACAACCGGGGCGTGGGTTTGAGTTATAATGTCGGTATCTGCTTCGAGGATGAAAAGGATATGACTAAAACAGATATTGCGAAAGACTTTTTCTTTAAGGTTGTAATCCCTGTGTTTCTCGCGTGGTTTCTCTTTGCCATGTATGAACGGAACGGACAACCGTTAGAAAGGCACCTCAGAAACGTAATCCACCTGCGCTATCTACAGCACAAGCACCGCACCTATGAGACGGAAAACCTCTACAGCGTGTGTGCGAAGCAGGCAAAACTACTCAGGGAGGTGAGAGAAATTGCAGGCAAGAATTAAGACGGGCGGCAAGCCCACCGTCGGCC
>QMCD01001691.1_pt1 | contig 13796 bp, 8 predicted proteins | sample 1821841 | NCBI WGS metagenome assembly QMCD01 (sample SAMN01991225, study PRJNA193472) | Termite gut metagenome, whole genome shotgun sequencing project. | isolation source: worker | host: Macrotermes natalensis | reverse complement strand
GAATCGGATCCCGGATCAAACGCTCCGAAACGCCTTTCCTCTAAGGCAAAACAACGTGGCAAACGTCCTGCTCCAAAAGGATCTTCCACTTATACGGAAGTGGTAACCTTCGAATATGTTGATGCGAAATAACATTTTTAATGGTTAATCATTAACCTCTAACCATTGATTTGATTAAAAAAACGACTTTTCTTGCAAAAGTCGTTTTTTTTTCATATCTTTGTAACTTCATTTTTTTATAGAAATCTAAACAAAAAAATTATAAATCAAAAAAATTATGAAAAAAATAAATTTCATCTTCAAAATGATGATCCCCGTACTGATCGGCGTGGTTATGAGTATGGCTTTGGCAGGTTGTTCGAAAGATAAAGATGATGACAGCAATCTCGCACCGGTTGGCACGATTGCTCCTCCGGAATGGTTACTTGGCACATGGGAATTAGGATATGACAAGTATGAGGTTGTTGCGGACAACATTACAGTCGGTATGAGTGGTTTTGTAATGGATTTAAAATCTATGGTGGATATGGCCAATGACGTAATGGAAGGATTTACGGCTAAAATGAAGGAAATCAAAAAGACAGACGTCGAATATGAAGTAGGTATGGAAACGAAAATGTCGGGTGGTCCAACATCTACAGACTCTTATTATCGCTTCAAAAAAGGCGATGGTACTTATATAGAAGTTTCAGAGTACGATCAAGATGAAAAGTGGAAGATATGAAAAGAGAACTGCTGAATAAAAACTAAACAACTATACCATGACCCCGGAAACCAAAGCGTGCCTCGAAAAGCACAAAACACAGATGGAGCATGCCATTGAGCATCTCGAAAAAGAATTGACCAAAGTTCGTGCTGGCAAAGCGTCGCCGCAAATGTTGCAAGGCCTTTTGGTGGATTATTACGGAACGCCGACGCCGATTGAGCAGGTGGCTAATATCAATACGCCTGATCCGAAAACGATCAACATTCAGCCTTGGGAAAAAACTATGCTGAAAGAAATCGAAAAAACGATTGTCAATTCCAATCTTGGCTTTACCCCGCAAAATACGGGCGATATCATTCGTATCAACATTCCGCCGTTGACCGAAGAACGCCGCAAAGAACTTGTGAAAAAAGCCAAAGAAGAATCCGAGAAAGCCAAAGTAACCATTCGTAACATTCGCCGCGACGGCAATGAAGAAGCCAAGAAACTTGAAAAATCAGGACTTCCCGAAGACGAGTGCAAGCAATTGGAAAAAGACATGCAGGATTTGACGAATAAGTTTATTGAGAAGGCGGATCAGGTGCTTGCGGTGAAAGAGAAAGATATTTTAACAATATAATTGGTCAACGGTAAAAGGTGCTTCGCCTAATCGTAAAAGTATGCGCTTAAAAATAAGGCGCAGCACCGTTAACCCTTTACCATTAACCGTTAACCGTCTATGTTTACTCACCTTCACGTCCACACCCAATACTCCATCCTCGATGGTCAAGCCGATGTCAAAGTGCTTCTGAATCGTGCCAAAGAACTTGGTATGGAAGCGTTGGCTATTACCGACCATGGCTCTATGTTTGGTGTGTTTGATTTTCATTCGCAGGCGCAAAAAATTGGCGTGAAACCGATTATCGGGTGTGAATTTTATTTGACAAACGGCAGTCGTTTTGAGAAAAAAAATGCGGAGGAGACCGGCACGTATCACTTGATTTTGCTGGCGAAAAATGCACAAGGCTATCAAAATTTATGCCGGCTGTGTTCAATCGGATATAAAGAAGGATTTTATTACCGGCCACGTATTGACAAAGAAATATTGCGAACGTACAGCGAAGGTTTGATTTGCGCTTCGGCCTGTTTGGGCGGGGAAATCCCGAGATTGTTGAATGCCGATAAACCCGATCGTGCCGAAAAAGCGTTGCAGGAATATTTGGATATTTTTGGCGAGGATTTTTATTTGGAATTGCAGAATCACGGGCTTGACGATCAAAAGCGTGTAAACCCTTTATTGGCGGAACTTGCAAAAAAACACAACGTGAAATTGATTGCCACCAACGATGTGCATTTTGTGAATAAAGCCGACTTCACTGCGCATCAAATTTTGGTGTGTTTGAATACCGGCAAGAAGTTTGGCGAACAAAACCAAATGGCGTATTCAGGCGAGGAGTTTTTGAAATCGGAAGAAGAGATGCAGGCGTTGTTTCCGGAATACTCCGAAGCCCTTGCTAACACTCAGGAAATCGTTGATAAGGTTGAGGTTTTTGAAATCAAACGTGATATTATTTTGCCGAAATTTCCGTTGCCGGAAGGGTTTAATTCCGAAATGGAATATCTGCGGAAACTCACTATGGACGGCGCAAAAGAACGCTGGGGCGATCCGATTCCGGAATCAATTTTAGGACGGTTGAATTTTGAATTGGATACTGTTGAAAAAATGGGCTATCCCGGCTACTTTTTGATTGTGTGGGATTTTATCCGAAAAGCCCGTGAAATGGGCGTTTTAGTTGGTCCCGGACGAGGTTCGGCGGCCGGTTCGGCGATTACATACGCGATCAAAATTACCAATGTTGACCCGATCAAATACAATTTGCTGTTTGAACGTTTTTTGAATCCGGATCGTATTTCGATGCCTGATATGGATATTGATTTTGATGATGAAGGGCGCGAGAAAGTGATTAAATATGTGGTTGAGAAATACGGCGCAGACCGTGTGGCGCAGATCATCACGCTGGGTACGATGGCAGCGAAAAACTCGATTAAGGACGTAGCGCGTGTGTTTGATTTACCGCTGAACGAATCGAATAGATTGTCTAACCTTGTGCCTGAAAAGCCCGGAACGACGCTTCATAATGCGTTCAAAGAAAGTCCGGATTTAGCAAAGGAAAAAGACAGTTCAAACGAAATTATCCGCAAAACCTTGCAATACGCCGTTGAGTTGGAAGGCTCCATTCGCAACACCGGTGTTCATGCTTGCGGTATGATTATTTCGCCGGAAAATCTGATGGACGTTGTGCCTGTGAGTATCGCCAAAGGCACGGATATGCCGGTGGTGCAGTTCGAGGGGAAACTCGTTGAGGACGCGGGTTTGCTGAAAATGGACTTTTTGGGATTGAGCACGCTGAACATCATTAAAAATTGCCTTAAAAATATCAAACTTCGTCATAATATTGATATAGATATCGAGGCCATTCCTCTTGACGATGCGCAGACTTACGAATTGTTTGCCAAAGGCGAAACCGCATCGATTTTTCAGTTTGAATCGGACGGTATGCGCAAATGGTTGATGGCTCTCAAACCCAACCGTTTCGAGGATTTGATTGCGATGAACGCACTGTATCGCCCGGGACCGATGGATTATATTCCTTCGTTTGTCAAACGGAAACACGGCCAAGAGCCGATTTCCTACGATTTGGAAGGCATGGACGAGTTTCTGGAAGAAACTTACGGCATCACGGTGTATCAGGAGCAGGTGATGTTGCTTTCGCAAAAATTGGCGAATTTTACCAAAGGCGATGCCGACACGTTGCGCAAAGCGATGGGAAAAAAGCAGATTGCGGTGTTGGAAAAAATGGTGTCGAAATTCACGGAAGGCTGTAGGGCCAACGGACACGATGAAAAAATCTGTCAAAAAATCTGGAAAGATTGGGAAGCGTTTGCCTCTTACGCATTCAACAAATCGCATGCGACCTGTTACGCTTACATTGCTTATCAAACGGCCTATTTGAAAGCGCATTATCCGGCGGAATTTATGGCGGCCTCGTTGACTAACGACCTCGGAAACATCAGTAAAATCAGCTTTTTGATGGACGAGTGCAAACGCATGAAAATTCCGTTGCTGAGTCCGGACGTGAACGAAAGTCAAGCCGATTTCACGGTGAATGCAGCCGGTGCTATTCGTTTCGGATTGGCTGCTGTTAAGGGCGTTGGTGGCCATGCGGTAGAATCTTTGATTGAAGAACGCAATGCGAATGGCCTATACACGTCTATTTTTGATTTTGCAAAACGTGTGGATTTGCGAAAATTCAACAAGCGATGTTTTGAAGGCCTTGCAAAAGCAGGGGCTTTCGACTGTTTCAAGAATATACACCGTGCGCAATTTTTCTTTCAAAATCCGGACGAAACGTTGTTTTTGGATAATTTGGTTAGTTTCGCAAGTAAATACCAAGCCAATAAAAATGCGGCACAAATTTCGCTCTTCGGCGATGATGCAGGTGGCATTGAAGTAGCAGACCCGCAAATCCCGTATTGCGAGCCATGGCCTAAGATTGTCGAACTTCAAAATGAGAAAGAAGTAACCGGTTTTTTCATCTCCGGACATCCCTTGGACGATTACAAATTGGAGCAACAATTTTTTGCAAATTGCACAATTCCGGTTTTGAAAGGCGACTTGAAACCCTTGTTGAATAAGGATTTGCGATTTATTGCCATGATTACCAATGCCGAACATTTGTTGTCGAAAAAAGGCACGCAATATGGTAAAATAACCTTTCAAGATTTCGAGGATTCTATAGATTTTACGCTGTTTACACAAGATTACGCCAGCTTTCACAATGATATGATTTTACACTCGTTTGTGTTTGTGGAAGCGAAAGTGGATAAGGCGTTTGTTCGTCGTGAAGAGCTGCAAAGAGCGCAAGAACAGGGCAGAACCATAGAAGACACGTTTCAATTAAAACTTCAAAAAATCAGTTTGCTCGAAAATTTATTGGATAAAAGAACGAAGACGTTGCACTTGATTGTCAACACCGACGAAGTTACAACGCCCTTTACGGATACGCTAAAAACCTTGTCAAATCTGAATCGTGGCCAATCAATATTAGACCTTCAAATTGTTGATGATGAAAATCAATGTGTGCTCAACATGCCTTCTCGCAGTCTTCGAGTGCAAGCCAAACCGTTTGTAGATGGAATTTTTGAAAAATATCCTGCGGTGCGGGTAAAAATTAATTAGAAAACAATATTTCAAAAAAATTTTGTATCTTTGTACTTTCGCAAAAAAAAAACGATATGTTCAAAATTACTAACCACCCGATTTTAGAGATTCCGCAACCTGATGTTGTGGAGTTCATGTTTAACGGACAGAAAATTGCCGGACAACGAGGATTTACGATTGCTGCGGCCTTACATCAGGCCGGATTTCCCGTGCACAGCCATAGTATTAAAAACCGTAAGCGCAGTTTGGAATGCGGAATCGGCAAGTGTGGCGCTTGTGAAATGCTTGTGGACGGCGAGATTCGTAGAATCTGTATTACAAAAGTCGATAATATTAAGGAAGTTTGCGAGATTCCAAAAGAGTATTATCCAAGTGGAACGCCTTTGAATCCTAACGAAGCAAACAAGGTGTTCAAAACATCAGTGGCCATTGTTGGCGCAGGTCCTGCGGGTTTGGCGGTGCGTGAGGAACTGAACAAACACGGCGTTCACAACTTGGTGATTGATGCGAATGATAAGATTGGCGGGCAATTCCTGATGCAGACTCACCAATTTTTCTTCTTCGAGAAAGAGAAAAAATTCGGAGGTATGCGTGGTTTTGATATTGCTAAAACCCTTGCGGGAGAAAGCCTCGACGGAATTTTACTCAACTCCACTGTTTGGGATTTGCTTGATGGCAAACGTTTGGCGGTGAAAGATACGGTTTCGCAAAAAGTGTTTTATGTTGATGCCGATTTTCTGGTGGTTGCAACCGGCGCTGTGCCGTTTATGCCGGCGTTTGAAAACGACGATTTGCCGGGGGTTTACACGGCTGCGGTGGTTCAAAAAATGATGAACAACGAACTCACGTTGTTGGGTAAAAATATTCTTACCGTCGGAGCGGGAAATATCGGCTATCTCACCTCGTATCAAGCGATGCAGGCCGGTGCTAAAGTGGTGGCAATCTTGGAGGCGCAAGACAAAGAAGGCGGTTTTCCTGTGCAGGCCAATCGTGTGAGGCGTTTGGGGATTCCAATTTTTACGTCGCATATTTTGTTGAAAGCGATTCCGAACGAAACAAATACAGGAATTGTCGGTGCTGTTGTGGCGGAATGCGAGAATTTTCAGCCCATTCCGGGCACGGAAAAAATTATTGAAGATATTGATGTGATCAATATTTGTACAGGTTTAATGCCTGATAATCCATTGTTGATCAAAGGGTTTGATGTGTTTGGTCGCAACTGTTTCGGTGTTGGCGATGCCATTCGTATCGGCGAGGGAACGTCGGCTGTACTTCGTGGGAAACAAGCGGCATTCGAGGTGTTGCAAGCGATGAACAAACGATTTGATTACAACGATTATCTAACGGTTTCAAAGGAATATATAGATTCGCAACAACATCCAACACGTATTCTGAAATCTCCGAATATGCCGACTGCCAAGCGGATGCAGGAAAAAGGATTTGTGATTGCCGATTGTTTGTATGGTTTTGCGTGCAATCCGTGTTCGTTCTCTTGTAAGATGAAAGCAATCTCAAAATCAGGCACTTCTGCTGTTCCACAGATTGATTATGAGAAGTGCATTGGGTGTATGGATTGCGTATATCAATGCCCCGGATTGGCGATTTTTGGCTACAATTTGAAACGAAATTTGCTGTTTTTGCCGATTGAATACGCCGCGAATGAAGGTGCAGAAGTATTTTTGGTCAACAATCAAGGCGAGAAATTGGGTGAGGGCGTGATCGAACAAATCCTCGAACGCTCCAACAAAACCAATATTGCAAGAGTAAAATCAACCACTGTTCAAGGCGAAGCGTTGACCGAAGTGCGTGGATTCATTGTCAAAGAGAATTATCCGAAACCGTTGGAATTTAAGTTGTTCAACGATAAAATGGAGGCAAAAACGTTCATTTGCCATTGCGATGATGTAGAGTTAGCACCGATTTTGGCGATGATTGGCAATCGCAAATTTATTTCGGTTGATGAGATTAAGCATACCACTCGCGTTGGGATGGGGCCTTGTCGTGGGAAACGCTGTATTCCGCGATTGAAGCAGGTTTTGAGAAGTCATGGTATTGATTTGCTTGGCGATGCTACGCCACGAGGACCGATGTCGAATCAAATTTCGATGGGTGATTTATATCCAAAAAATGTTTCGGAAAATTTGGAATTGCCGATTAAACCGAAAGTTGTAAAAACGGCTGTATTCATCGCCGGTGGCGGCATTGCAGGAAGTGCACTATTCCGCTATTTTGCGGAAGCGGGAAAAAAACCGACTTTGGCGAATATCGAAAGAGGTTCGTCGTGGCGCAATATCGCCGGCGGACGTCCTGCTTTCGGATTGCCTGAATTGGCGGACATTGCAGCGCATAACCTTGAAATTTTCAAACATCTTCAAACCAAACAAAACATCGACTTTGAACCTATCAACTACGTTGGGTTTGCACACGATGACGAATCATTCAAATCCCTTGATGCCTCACGTACTTACTCGGATGCGGAGATGATTGCGCCAAAAGATTTTCAATCGAAAATTTCGTCGTATTTCAATCCGAATTTGAAAACGTATCAAGCTGCTTTGATTACAAAGAATTGCTGGCAAGCCACGCCGGGCAAGGTAATTGATGCTTTGCGAAAAATCGGAACGGAACACAATGGCGTTGTTTTGGAAAATTGTGAAGTGGTTGATGTGCAAAAAATCGGTAATGAATATCGTGTTTTAGTTCGCAGGAATGGCGCGGAATACGAAGAATATCACACCGAGATTTTTATCAATGCGTTAGGCGGAAATGCCGATCAATTCGCACAGAAATTAGGCTATCAAACAGGTCTGTATCCTGTGAAACATCAGGCTTTCATCACACGGCGACTACCCTTGATTGGTACGAATGGTCGTGCGCTGGACATGCTCATCGACCGCAGAAAATACAAAAATTTCTCTGCCGTATATGGCCAACAACTCACGGAAACGGGGCAAATCATCGGTTGTGCGTCGCCATTGATTGATGCAAAAGAAACCGATAAAAACCTGAAAATTTCAAGTCAGGAATTTTTGGAAATAGTGTCGGAAGTCTTTTGCGATTGGATTCCGGAGTTGTCGAGTGTGGGCTTTCAGGCGGTTTGGTCGGGCTATTATGTTGAGCCACGCTATATCGTAGATCCGGAACTCGGCTTGTTTGTAGGTATGCGCGGACACGGTTTCATGCTTGCGCAATATCTCGCAAAACTTTACGTAGATAAGCTTTTCGGAAAACCGGTGCCGGAATATTTCGATGCGTTGAAATTATCCGGAAGGGGATTGTCGGAAACTGCATTTAAGTAGGGGATTGTCAATTGTTAATAACCGCATTGCATTTTCCATTTTTAACTCTCCATTTTCAGTTAAATTTCGTATCTTTGCAAATTCATTTATCTTTTCAACAAAAATAATTGCTGAAAAATGCTTGAATTGGATTGATCAAATAATTAGTAAATAACATCATGAACAAGTTTTTAACCTTATTCCTCTGTCTTTTCCCTATATTTGCGTGGAGCCAAAAACCGAAAGACGCTGCTAATCCCGATTGGCAAAACGAAATTCCGAGAGTGGTATTTCCTGACAAGGATTTGGTTGCCTTGTATGAAAAAACATGGGAAATCGCCGCCGATCGTGTGCGTATCGGTCCCGAAGGGCTTCCCGCTTCGCCGTATCTTGACGAGAATTGTTACGACAATCAAATCTGGATTTGGGACGCCTGCTTTATGGTGATGTTCTCTCGCTATGCTCCTGCTGCATATCCGGGCAAACAAACGCTGTACAACTTGTATCTGCCCATTCACGAACATGTGCCTACGCCCTTGCGTATCCACTTGCGTGACAATCCGCCACTTTTTGCGTGGATCGAATACAATAATTACCTGTTTTCCGCTGATAAGGCGCATCTCGACGATATTTTCAAAGAGAAAAAATTCCTGCAACGCCATTTTGATTATTTCAACAATTTGGTAAAAGGACACCGTGATTCGGTCATTAGTCCTAACCGTATTTTCGTTGATCCGCAAAAAGACGAGGCGGGCAAGATCAAGGGCTATGTGTGGACAGGCGGCGCGAGCGGTATGGACAATACGCCCAGAGGTCGTGATGCAGGCGGTTATGGCAAGGTGCTGTGGATTGATGCAATCAGTCAGCAAGCGTTGTCTGCGCTCTACATCTCTCGTTTGTATGAAACTTACAACATGAAGAAAGAAGCGCAAGAATGGAAAACCATTTACAACGATTTGAAGACAACCATCAATGAAAAATATTGGGACGAAAAAGACGGTTTTTACTACGATATAGACGTGGAAACCGGCGAACCTTGCCGGATAAAGACACCTGCCTCGTTTTGGGCGATGTTGGCTGAAATCCCCGATCAAAAGCAAGCCGAGCGCATGACGGAATATCTGCGTTCGGAAGCGTACATGGGTGGCGACTTCCCTTGGAATTCTCTGTCGAGAGATGATTCGAACTACAATCATAAAACCGGCGATTATTGGCGTGGTGGCGTTTGGTTGCCGATGGTTTACATGGGTTCCAAAGCCTTGGAAAAATACGGTTTCTACGAGTTGGCAGATTCGCTGGCGCAAAAAGTGATCTATCAGCAATTACGTACTTATCATACCATTGAACCTCACACGATTTGGGAGGTTTACAGTCCTTCCGGAGATGCACCTTCAACTGAAGCCGGACATCGTGCGAGGCCTGATTTCTGCGGCTGGTCGGCCTTAGGCCCGATCTCGCTGTTTATTGAGAATATCATGGGCTTCCGAACGGTTGATGCGTTGAATAAAACTGTGGTTTGGAATCTCAAAAAATCCAACGGAACACACGGCATCGAAAACCTTAAATTTGGAAGCGTTAAGACGGATATCATTTACGACAGCAAAACCGATGAAATCAACGTGAACAGCAATGAAGCCTACACGCTGGTGGTTAACGGCAAGAAATTTCAGGTTAAGAGAGGTAAAAATAGCTTGAAATAAACCAAAATAACCATGAACTACACAGACTCCTATAATATACTAAAAAATAGCATTAACTACACGGAAGACCAAATAATAATTCCGAATGTTATCGGTGTGCGCAATTTTGCATTTACATCAAATAGTGGTCATATTCTTCCGGACGATTCGACTGACGATATGCTTAGCGGCTATGACATCAGTGGCGAAACCGGAATTATGCACAAAATGTTGAATATTCACGATACGGCCGTAAAGGATAATTCCTCATTTGTTTATCACGTGCTTTCTCCTGTAGGCACTGAAAAAGCTGATAAAATCGTGTTGATGTTTCATGGTTTTAACGAAAAATATTGGGATAAATATTTGCCTTGGGCCAAATATATTGTGGACACGACAGGCAAAAGCGTAGTTTTGTTTCCGATTGCATTTCACATGAACCGTGCTCCGCAGGAATGGAGCGATTCCCGGCTGATGTATGAGGTCAGCAGCCGGCGCAAGGAGTTGTTTCCCGATATTCTTCAATCTTCGTTAACCAATGTTGCCATAAGTACCCGCCTGCATGCAAAGCCTCAACGCTTTATATGGTCGGGATTGCAGACGTATCATGATGTGATCCAATTTATGGATGATTATAAATCGGGACTTCATCCGTTTATTTCTCCCACTGCCGAAGTTGATGTGTTCGCTTACTCCATTGGTGCGTTTTTGGCTGAAACATTGATGATGACGAATCATAAAAATTATTTTGATCAATCGAAATTAGTTATGTTTTGTGGAGGTCCTACATTTAATCGCTTGTCGCCGGTATCGAAATTTATACTCGACAGTGAGGCAAACGTAGCCATCTATTCGTATATTATCGAACATTTAGACAGTCATTTGAGAAAAGACGAACAATTAAGACACTATTTGTGTGAACGTCCCGAAGGCATCAGTTTTCGCAGTATGCTGAACTACGGACTTATGAGTGATCTGCGAGAAGAGCGTTTGCGACATATCGGAGAAAGGTTGTTGGCGGTTGCATTGAAACAAGACATGGTCGTTCCGCCATACGAGGTCGTAAATACGCTGCAAGGCAAATACAGAGATGTTTCTGTGAGAGTTGATATTCACGATTTATCGTATCCGTATAAACATGAAGACCCATTTCCGGTTTTGGAAAAGATAAGCGATGCTGTAAATGCGGATTTTAAGCGTGTTTTCGAGCCGATAGGGGAATTTTTATCTGATAGATAAATTACATTCGCTGTGTCAATTTATTCACAAACTTCGACTGTTTGAAAAATTCTTTTGCAATAATCCGTCCGAGCGTGTAAACCGGAATGGCTAAAATCATACCGGCAACACCGGCGAGCGTGCCCGCCATCATAATCACAATAAAGATTTCCAACGGATGCGCCTTAACGGATTTGGAATATACAATCGGTTGAATCACGAAATTATCAAACAAATTGCACACCGAGAATGCGGCAACAACTTTCACAATAACCCAAATCGAATCGGGAGTAAAACCTCCGGAAAGTGCGGCTGTGTAAGCCAAAATAGATGCCAGCGTTGCACCGATGACCGGTCCTAAATACGGAATAACATTGAGCAATCCTCCTAAAAATCCTAATAAAATAGCATTTTTCACACCTAAAATCCACAACGATAATGAAATCAAAATCATCATCGAAACGACTTCCGTGAGCAAACCGACGAAATATCGAGTGAGCATTTTTTGTGAGTTTTCAATAATGCCTCCAACTTGTTTTTCGTAAGTTTGAGGCACGAATAAAAGCAACATTTCGTAAAACAACGATTGATCTTTCAAAAAGAAAAACGCCACAAAAACAATCGAAAAAACACCGATAAAAAGGCCGGACAACACCGATAAAATATTGGAAAAAACAATATCAAAATGCACGGAATTAATCAGTTGCTGAATGCTATCCGTCATCAGAACTTCAATGGTTTGCGTTTTCGGCATCAGTCCGTATGTCCATAAATAATCTTGAAATTTACTCAATACGACCGACAGTTCTTTCCCCAATTTATAAAAATCAATTTCATAAAATGCGTTGATTTGTGTTGAAACCAGCGGAATGACCAACCACACAAATCCCACGAAAACACAGGCAAAAACAACCAATGTTATCAAACAACTCCATGTGTTTGGAATTCGCAATTTCGTTTCCAAAAAATGCACAACAGGTTTGCCGACCATCGAAATAATAAATGCCACAATCAAATAAACAATGATATTTGAGAAATAGGCAAAAGCCAATCCAATCAATAAAGCCGCAGAGATTAAAAAAATCCAGACACGGCCGTTTTTGGCGATTTTTCCGAAAGTTTCTGATGTGTTCATATTTTTAAAGGTTAAAAGGCTAAAAGGTTAAACGGTTAATGGAATGTCTTTGCAGGCTATTAGTGTCCATTTACCTATTTACCCTTTTACCTGTTTAATAAACATTTTTTACGATTTCCGCAATATTCTTCGCTGTGCTTCCCAATGTAAAAAAATGCAACGCCGGAACTCCCGCTGCTTTCAATTCTTTACATTGCTGAATCGCCCATTCCACGCCTAAATCCCGAACTTCGGCGTTGGTTTTGCATTTCTCTACGTTGCGTGCCAATTCCGCCGGCAAATCAATATGAAAAATTTGAGGTAGATTATTCAAATTTACTAAAAGTGAAATCGGCTTAATGCCCGGAACAATCGGTACGTTGATACCTATTTTTCGACAATCTTCCACAAAGCGGAAATATTTTTTATTGTCGAAAAACATTTGTGTTACGATATATTCCGCACCGGCGTCAATTTTATTTTTCAAATATCGCAAGTCGGTTTCTATATTCGGCGATTCGCAGTGTTTTTCAGGGTATCCGGCCACACCGATACAAAAATCGGCATTGTTATGTTTCAAATCCGGCGTAAAAAATTCGCCACGGTTCATCTTCGCCACTTGTTGTACCAATGCGCAAGCATTGCCATGTCCGTCCGGTTCCGGCGTGAATGCTCGCTCGCCTTTCACAGCATCGCCACGCAACGCCAAAATATTTTGAATGCCCAAAAACTGCAAATCAAACAACGCATCTTCGGTTTCTTCGGCAGAAAATCCACCACAAATCAAATGCGGCACCACTTCCACGCCATATTTGAATTTGATAGAAGCCGCCACACCAACCGTTCCCGGACGTTTCGTAACTATTTTTTTGCTAAATGTGCCGTTAGCATTTTCTACCAAAATTGTTTCCGCACGATGCGATGTAACGTTGATATACGACGGATTGTAGGGCAACAGCGTTTCGATGGTTTGACTGATGTCGTCCAGTGTCGAACCTTTCATCGGAGGCACGATTTCGAAGGTAAATTTGGTGTTTGGAGTGTTTAAAATATCAATAACTTTCATATTATTTTTGCCATTTAAATGTTTCGATCAAATGATCAATATCTGCTTTCAAAAATTCAATCACAGGCGTTAGCGAATCGTTGTTTGGCGCATCGTTGAAATAAAGCGCACCACGAACAAAATGCTTGCTGCTATCCGTTAAATAAAACTGATATGTCGAAGCCACGCCTGTGCCTTTGATGTCGAAAAGCATACCGTAAATGCGGTGTTCGGGATCATTAAAATTCAATTCGCGAATACGCGAAGCCTTGCTTTGGTGTTTATCCACAAACATCACCGCATCGGCAATATATTCGTTCAAATTGCCTTTTAAGGCTTTATAACTCATGTTGACTTTCGCATTCAATCCGGGAAAATCAAGATTGTACCAATATCTTTCCCCTTTTGCAGGAAACGGTATAACTTCCGAATAAACGGGAATTTCACAGGTATAAGGATAATTTTCATCTAATTGCCGATAGACTTTTTCCGGTAAATCAATCCGGTAATACGCCCGTGGTTTCGGCGTGTAAGACTCCGAACAAGCGACAAATA
>QMCD01001553.1_pt2 | contig 13796 bp, 12 predicted proteins | sample 1821841 | NCBI WGS metagenome assembly QMCD01 (sample SAMN01991225, study PRJNA193472) | Termite gut metagenome, whole genome shotgun sequencing project. | isolation source: worker | host: Macrotermes natalensis | reverse complement strand
AACCCGCTGCGCCCGCAGAGCCCGAAGAGCCCGCCGCCCCGGCCGTCGCAACCGAGATCTCAGTCGTAACGATGTACGGCGGCGAAGACGGCAACCGCCCGAACTACGAACAGGCTATCGCCGATTGGCAGGCCCAGACGGGCATCACTGTGCTGGATAATTCCGGTACGTCCAACGAAGAATGGAGAGCCAGAGTCAACACCGACTTCGAAACCGGCACGGAGCCCGACGTTCTGTTGTACTTCAACGGCGCGGACGCGGATTCCATCGTCAACGCCAACAAAGTCGTTCCTCTCGACGAAATCCGCGCGGTATATCCCGACTACGGCGCCAATATGGTCGAAGATTCTCTGCTTCCCGCGACAAACGGCATCAAATACACGCTTCCCGTCAACGGCTACTGGGAAGGCCTGTATGTTAACACCAGGCTATTGACGGATCTCGGCATTGCTATCCCCGACAACACCTATACTTGGGATCAGTTTATCGCCGATTGCCAAATTATCAAAGACGCGGGTTACGTACCGATCGCCGCCTCCCTCCAGGAAGTGCCGCATTATTGGTTTGAGTTCGCCGTCATGAACAACGGCACCGTCGGCAACCATCTCGAACTGCCCGCCTCGGCAGACGATCCTGTCGGCCAGAAATGGGTCGCCGCCCTCGAAGACATAAAGACGCTTTATGAGATGGGCTTCTTCCCCGAAAACACGCTGACCGCAACCGACAACGAAACCTTCCAGATCATGTATGACGGCGACGCCGCGTTCGCGATCGACGGCAGCTGGAAAGTCAGCGCGTTCCTCGAAAACGCCGCCGACCATATCGACGACTACAAGGTTCTGTATGTGCCCGGCAAGAACCAGCGCTCCGCCGGTGACATCATCGGCGGTCTGTCCTCCGGCTACTACATCACGAGAAAGGCGTGGGACAACCCCGCGCAGCGCGAAGCCGCCGTCAATTTCGTAATGTACATGACCTCCGATCCGCTCATCAATAAATTCGCCGCGGCTGTCGTATCGACCTCGGCCCTGAAGAACCCGCAGCTCGACGCTTCCGGCGCCGCAAGCTCGCTGCACGAGAGCGTACTCGTAATGCTGAACGACGTTTCCGGCGTCGCCCCGGCCGTACAGGATACGATCAATGCCGGCGCAGCTGACTTGCTGAACAACGTCCGTAACGTCGTCGCCGGCGAAATGAGCGCGGCAGACGCCGTAACCAGCGCGATCGCCCTATTCAATACCGACTAATAAGCGGGCTGCTTTCGTCCGGTCTTGAACCGCTAACGCAGGCTGCCCGGAAAAATAAAAAACCGGGCAGCTTTTTCCAGTTAATTTATGATATAATACAGCTAGAACGAATCTCAAACGAAAGGGAGAACCGTCATGCTTCGCTCGACGATATACAAAAAGAAATCCCCGCTTCTGGTTTTCCTGATTCCTGCGTTTATATTTTTAGGATTATTCCTGTTTTATCCTTTTATCGTCAACATAGTAAACAGCTTCATGCATATCCAGGACTTGGGCACCGCCGCCCAAGGGCTTAACCAACCTTTCTACGATAACTACGAGAGGCTTTTTACCGACGCAGATATGGTGACGAGCCTTAAAAATACGCTGATAGTGATGGGATGTACCGTCATATTCCAGGTCGGCATCGCGCTCGTATTGTCCATTTTGGTAGACAGCATAGGAAAGGGCGCCGGTTTCTTCCGGACCGTATACTTCTTCCCTATCGTTATCTCCGCTACGGCGCTTGGCTTGCTTTTTAACCTGATCTTCCTCTTTCGCGGCGGCATGGTCAACCAATTGCTCGACAACCTCCAGCTCGTTACAAGAAATATCGACTGGAAGGACGAAAACCACTTTATGTTCACGATGCTGCTGCCTGTCATGTGGCAGTACGTAGGTTTCTATTTCGTGATTCTAATAACAGGCCTCAACAACATCAGCACGGATATTTACGAAGCGGCCGCCATAGACGGCGCGTCCGGCTTTAAACGGATACGGTTTATAACCTTGCCGCTTATCTACAACGTGCTGTGTACGTGTTTGGTGCTGGCTATCACGGGCGCGCTGAAGGTGTTCGACTTACCCTGGGTCATGATGGGTACCGGCATGCCGCTTGGCAAGAGCTGGCTGACGGCAACTTATATGTACTACAATACAATGAGCCGCGGGGACGTCGATTACGCCTCCACTATTGCCATCCTTATCGTGGTGCTGGGCGTTGTGGTGTCCTTTGTAGTAAATAAAGTCTTCAAAGAAAAAGAGTATTAGGAGAGCGGCGATGAAAGCATTACTTAAAGCAAAACGCGTGAGGCATCCGGTTCTCCCGGGCCAAAAGTTCACGCCCATCAAGCTGCTGACCTTCGCTGTCTTGATATTTTGGGCGCTTACGACGATCTATCCGTTTTTTTGGGTCATCACCAACTCGTTCCGCGTAAGGGGCGAAATCCGCTCCGATTCGTTCACCATACCGACAGGCGACAGCTTCACCTTTGACAACTACGAAAAAGCCATGGGCCGCTACGATTTTGGTACAGCGTATGTAAACAGTTTGGTCGTTTCAACCGTCGTTACAATTGTCGTTATTCTTGTTTCCGGTATGGCGGCGTACGCACTGGTACGTTACGAGTTCCGAGGGAAGAAAATACTCTATAGCCTGCTGATCGCAAGCATGATGTTCCCCGTGTTTTCAACTATTATTCCCGTCTTCCGCATGGAGGCGGCATGGGGCCTCGCAGCGACAACCAACCGCTGGATAGCGCTCATCTCGGTCATCTTGCCGCAAATCGCGGGGAATATCGCGTTTTCTACGGTCGTTTTGATGGGCTTTATACGTTCGTTGCCTATCGAAATAGAAGAAAGCGCGTACTTGGACGGGTGTAATGTATTCAAGATCTATTTCAAGATGATCATGCCTATGGCGAGGCCGTCGTTTGCTACAGTCGCGATTTTCGCTTTCCTCTGGTCGTACAACGACCTTTTTAGTCAGATGTTCTTCCTGCGCTATCCAAACCAGTTTACGATCACATTGATGCTCAACGACATCAACTCGCAGGCGGGCACCAACTACGGCTACATGGCCGCCGCGGTGGTGATAATCGTCGTCCCGGTCTTGATCGTGTATATGTTCCTGCAAAAGAACATTATTAAGGGGTTGACTGCGGGGGCTATTAAGGGGTAAAAGATACGCGGTAGGCTTGCAATATCGCAGAAATAATCCGCTCTCTGCTCGTCTAAGCTGGGCGGATTTTTTCTTTGTAATATTTCTTCATTGTAATATTTCTTTATTTCGGCGTATCTCGGCGCGCTCTCAAAAAACATTTGACTCCATAAATAAAAGGTGCTACTATATCCAAAGCGATACACGAGTAATCTTATCGGGATTATTCCGCGTGTGTGGGGCGGGGCCTCGCTGCTGCCGGATAAAGGAGGCGCGTACATGAAATTATCCTCAAAGGGACGCTACGGCCTCCTGGCGCTGTACGATCTCGCGGCGCGTTTCGGCGACGGGCCGATACCGCTAAAGGCCATAGCCTTGCGCAACGAAATCCCTGAAATGTACCTCGAACAGCTCTTTCTTTCGCTGCGCCGCAAGGGGCTTATCCAAAGCATACGCGGCGCGCAAGGCGGCTACGAGCTGTCAAAGCCCCCTAAAGACGTAGTCGTCGGGGACGCTCTCCGCGCGCTCGAAGGCAGTACGTCCTTAATCGAGTGCGTCGAAGACGATTCCTGCGGCCAAGCGTGCGACTGTCCGAGCCGGTTCGTCTGGAAGCGTATCCAAGAGGGTATCGACTCTGCGGTAAATTCCATCACCTTGCAGGACATGCTAGACGACCGGGCCAGTAAAGTAATATAAAAGGATGATAACATGATTTATCTCGATCACGCGGCCACGACCGCCTTAAAGCCCGAGGTTTTGGACGAAATGCTCCCCTACTTCACGGAGCGCTACGGTAACGCCTCGACGATATACTCGCTCGGACGCGAAGCGCGCAAAGGGCTCGACGCGGCGCGGGCAAGGGTAGCCGCAGCCATAAACGCCTCGCCCGACGAGATTATCTTCACAGGTTCGGGCACGGAGGCCGACAATCAGGCGCTGAATTGCGCGCTGGCGCTTGAAAAGAAGGGCAAACATATTATAACCAGCGCCATCGAGCATCACGCGGTTTTGCACGCCGCTGAGGGGCTGAAAAAGCGCGGCTTTAAGGTTACGCTATTGCCGGTAGACGAATACGGTTTAGTAAGCCCCGACGCGCTCGAAAAGGCCATGACGGACGAAACGGCGCTCGTTAGTATCATGATGGCCAATAACGAGGTCGGCACAATCGAGCCCATCGCGGAGCTGGCTAAAGTAGCGAAGGCGCGTGGCGCGGCGTTCCACACGGACGCCGTACAGGCCGTCGGGTCGATTCCCGTGGACGTAAAGGCTTTGGGTGTCGATATGCTCTCGCTCTCGGCTCATAAATTCTATGGCCCCAAGGGCGTGGGCGCGCTATACGTACGCAAGGGTTTCCGGGTCGCCCCGTTCGTATTGGGCGGCGCGCAGGAAAAAAACAAGCGCGCGGGCACGGAAAACATAGCCGGTATCGTCGGCCTCGGCAAGGCGATAGAGCTCGCCACGGGCGATTTGGAAGCGCGTTCGCAGCGCATTTTGGCCATGCGGGACGCTCTAATCGAAGGCGTTATAACGAAATTCACGGGCTCGACGCTTAATGGGCACCGGACAAAGCGGCTGCCAGGCAATGTGAACATAAGCTTTCCGTACGTCGAAAGCGAATCGCTCCTGATCCATCTCGACTTCGAGGGGATAATGGCTTCGAGCGGCTCGGCTTGCACGTCCGGCTCGCTTGAGCCTTCGCACGTGCTCATGGCTATGGGCGCGACGCACGAACAGGCGCAAGGCTCGCTCCGCATGACGCTCGGCGACGAGAATGTGGACGGCGATATAGTAAAGACCATCGAGGCGCTCGGCCCGATTTACGAAAAGCTAAAGGCGATGTCGCCGCTCTACCAAAAAGGGGGAAAAACGCTTGTATAACGATACCGTACTGGAGCATTTCAGGAACCCGCGCAACGCGGGCGATATAGACAATCCCTCGGGGGTGGGCGAAGTCGGCAACGCGGCCTGCGGGGATATCATGCGCATAGCGATCGAGGTCGAGGACGACCGTATCGTAGACGTAAAGTTCAAAACGTTCGGCTGCGGCGCGGCGATAGCTTCGAGCAGCATGGCGACGGAGATGGTCAAGGGCAAGACTATTGATGAGGCGCTTCAGATTACGAATAAACAGGTTGTCGAGGCGCTGGGCGGGCTGCCCAAGCCGAAGATACACTGCTCCGTTTTGGCGGAAGAGGCGCTGCATCTGGCGATAAAGGATTATAAAGAGAAGCACAGCGCGTAGGCGATAAGAAACCGATTGTATATCAAACAGAGTGGGGGCGAGCTTGTTCGCTCCTACATCTTTATTCTCCCTAGTTCAGCGCAATCTCCCCCACCCGGCTCTGATAATACGCCCTCGCAAGCTTAACGAGCGCCTCGCGCTCATTTACGTCCGCGCCACCTTCGAAAAGAGCGTTCGCGGCGTCCATAGCGCGCTTGATCGTATCCATGCCCGCGCCGCTCAAAAGCTTGTACTCGCTCTCGCCGTGCTGGCGCGTGCCTAAGAACTCGCCAGGGCCGCGCAGTTCAAGATCCCGCTGGGCGATTTCAAAGCCGTCGTTCGTTTGCGTAAGGTAAGAGATGCGTTCGATAGTCGAATCCGATTCCGCTCGGCTTAGCAGGAAACAGCTCGACGGCTTAACTCCCCGCCCGACGCGCCCGCGCAGCTGATGCAACTGCGCGAGGCCAAATCTGTCCGCGTCCTCTATTATCATGATCGTCGCATTCGGGACGTTTACGCCCACCTCCACGACGCTCGTACTTACCAGCGCCTCACACTCGCCGCTTGAAAACGCGTCCAATACGGCTTGCTTGTCAGACGCTTTCTGTTTTCCGTGCAAAAGCGCGATTGCGCGGCCGTTTAGCGGGCCGGTGCGCAGCTCGTCGTAGAGCTCCTTCGCCGATATGGCCGGAATCTCGTCGGACTGCTCGACGAGCGGGCACACGATATACGCCTGCTCACCCGCCGCGAGCCGCTTCGCCAAAAAATCGTACATGTCCGCGCGCTTGCTCGTTGGGACGAAGTACGTCTTCACCCTTTGGCGGCCCGGAGGCATGCCGTTTAAAACGGATACGTCCAAGTCGCCGTAGAGCACGAGCGAAAGCGTGCGCGGTATAGGCGTCGCCGACATGATCAAAACGTCCGTCTTCGCGCCCTTTTGGGCTATAGCCGCGCGTTGGCGCACGCCGAAGCGGTGCTGCTCGTCCGCGACGACCGCGCCGAGGTTTTCGAACTCGATGTCCTTTTGTAAAAGCGAGTGCGTGCCGATTATTACGCGCTTTTCGCCGCTGGCGATCTTAGCGAGCGCTTCCTGCCGCGCCTTATTTGGCAAACCGCCGCGCAAAAGCAGCACGTCGTCCTCTTTGAAAAATTCCAGCACCGATTTTTCGTGCTGTAGCGCAAGAATTTCCGTCGGGGCCATCAGCGCGGCCTGGTAGCCATTCAGCTTGGCTACATATAGGACGAACAAAGCCAATACAGTCTTGCCGGAGCCGACGTCGCCCTGTAAAATACGATTCATCGGCTTGCCGGCGCGCATATCGGCGGCGATTTCATCTAGCGCCCTCTCCTGCGGCTTTGTAAGCGCGAAGGGCATGTGCGAAATGAACCGCGCAATTTCGGCCTCGCTTATTTTGAACGGGATGCCCGACTCGGCCTCGCGCTCGAACCGCTTCAGCTTGAGCGAAAGCGTAAACATCAGCGCCTCCTCGAAGAAAAGGCGCTCTCTTGCGCGCTCCAGAGAGCCGTCGTCCTCCGGAAAATGCGCGTTTTGGAGCGCGAAATTTATCTCGGCAAGCGAATACTTACGCCGGAAACCCTCCGGCAGCGTCTCCTTCAATTGTCCGCACGCCGCAAGCGCCGCCTTTGCCGCAAGACGCATCAGGCGCTGGTTCAAACCTGCGACTAGCGGGTAAACCGGCAGAATGCCTGGCGGTTCAAGCGCCGTAGACAGCTCGGGGTTTATGAAGCGCAGGCCCTTTTCGCGATCCACGCGGCCCATAACGAGCATGGTCGAGCCGTTTTTCAGAGAGTTCCTGCGATAGGGCTGATTGTACCATACGAGCTGGAGCGAACCCGTTTCGTCCATGGCGTTACACGTAACGATCGAAAAGCCTTTGCGCGGGTATGCGCTCTTCGGTTCGGACGAGAGCGTCACGCGCGCGGCGGCGGTTTGGCCGTGCTCCAGCGCCATGACGGGCGTAAGCTTAGAATAGTCGCAATAAGCGCGCGGCAAAAACCAGAGCATATCGGAAAGCGAGCAAAGGTCAAGCTTTTCGAAAAGCTTCGCCTTTTGCTCGCCTATGCCCTTTACGCTCGAAATGGGCGCGTTCATTATTCTACGGAGAAGATATATTCGTATAGGGGCTGCCCGCCCGACTGCACGATGCAATCGCACTCGGGGCGCTTCTCCAGCACGCCTTCAACCAATTCGTTCGCCTGTTCTTCAGTAGCGTCCGCGCCGAAGAAAATCGTCGCCAGCTCGCCGTCGTCGCCGAGCATCTTATCCAAAAGCTCCGCCGCAACGCCCTGGCATTCCTTGCCGCAGCAGACGATATCGTCGCCAAACAGGCCGATAAAGTCGTCCTTCTTAATGTAGAAGCCGTTAAAGCGCGTATCGCGCACGGCGCGCGTAACGGAGCCGGACTTCACCTGCTTCAGCGCTTGATTCATGCGCAGCTCGTTCTCCTCGCGGGACGCGTCCGGGTGGTACGCCAAAACGCCCGCGACGCCCTCCGGCAGCGAGCGCGAAGGGATGACTATGACGTTTTTCGTGGAGAACTCGCGCGCCTGCCGCGCCGCTAAGACAATATTCTTGTTGTTCGGGAAGACGTAAACCGTCCGCGCGTGGACTTTTTTAACCGCCGCCGCGATATCCTCGGCGCTCGGGTTCATCGTCTGCCCGCCGGATATGACTTCGTCCACCATCAAATCCTTAAACACGCGCTCGAAGCCCTCCCCCGCCGATACGGCAACAATGCCGAATTCCTTTTCGGAGGCCTTGCGCCTTTGTACCATTTCGCGCTGCTGTTCGAGCATATTTTCGATTTTAACCGTGCCCAGCTCGCCGAGCTCCAGGGCGGCTTGCAAAACCGTACCCGGCTCGTTGGTGTGTACGTGGATCTTGATTAAGTCGTCGTCGAAGATGGATACTACGGAATCGCCCAGCCCTTCGAGCTTTTCGCGGAACGCGCTTGTTACTCTTTCGTTTACGTTTTCTTTAAGGCGCTGTATGAAAAGCTCGGTACAATACGCGAACTCGATATCTTTATTTTCCTCGAAAATGGCGCTGTCGTCGAAAAGGGGCGCGTCGGCTGTTTCCACGTCGGCGAAATCTTCGGGAATCGCCTCGCCGTGGAACGCCATATTAAAACCGGTATAAATATAGAAAAGTCCTTTGCCGCCCGCGTCCACGACGCCCGCTTCTTTTAAAACGGGGAGCTGCGACGGCGTCTTGGCAACGGCGTCCGACGCGCTCCGAACCATGAGGTTGAGAATCTCCGTTAGATGCGTACCGTCCGCTACAGCCTTCGTCACGCTGTCCGCCACGACGCGCGAAACGGTTAAAAGCGTACCCTCCTTGGGCTTGGTAACGGCCTTGTACGCAGCGTCCACGCCCGCCGTCAGCGCCTTGGCGAACGTTTCGAGGCTCAATATGGGCGCATCCTTGCAGGCTCTTGCGAAGCCACGGAACAGCTGTGAGAGAATAACGCCCGAATTGCCGCGCGCGCCCCTAAGCGCTCCGGCGGCGGCCGCCGCTGCTACGTCGCAAGCGTTCGCGCTGGTCGAGGCGCGCAGCTCTTTTACGGCAAACGAAAGCGTCAGAGACATATTCGTCCCGGTATCGCCGTCCGGGACGGGGAACACGTTCAAGGCGTCGATCGCCGCCTTTTGTTTTTCCAGCAGCGCCGCGCCCGTAATGAACATTCGGCGGAGCAAAGCGCCGTCTATATGAGTTTCAGTCAAAACCGGCTCCTTTAATTATCGTTGCTGCACAAGCAAGCCTATCATCCGGGCGAATGGCTTGTGCATTATCCAGTTGTGCGCGAGTTCGCCTCCCGCGCTAGCGGGCTAGTTTTCGTTTACGCGCACGCCGTCGACAGCGACGTTTACGCTGTTTACGGGCAGGCCCGTCATCTCGGAAACCTTGAAGTGTACGTTTTCGAGCGCGGAATTCGCAACGGCGATGATCGAAACGCCGTATTCGACGACGACGTGAATATCGATATCGACGGAACCCTCGTTTGTCGTTACTTTAACGCCTTTTTTAATGTTCTCGATGCCGAGTAGGTTTTGGATGCCGTCGCCGGCGGTTTTCGCCGTCATGCCGACGATGCCGTAGGTTTCCGCGGCGGCGTGGCCGGCTATCGTAGCGACGACTTCATCTACGATGTGTATCTTCCCGAGCGGGTTAATAATCATTGATGGCATTATTCGCTCCTCCTAATAATTGGTACCCTATAATCATATCTGTTTTTACGCGTTATTATACCCTAATAAAGCATTTACCGCAACAAATAGAGAAAAAAGCAAAAATCTAAAAAATCATATGGACATGTTCGGGCAAGCATATTATGCTATGTTTAGGATAAATATGGTGATCACATCCAAACATGACGGACATCTCGTTGATTTGGAGGGATAAACGTAATTACTAGGTTACTTTATTTTTTAGGAATATTGGTTTTGGCGTGCTTGCTCGCCGCGTGCGGTAACGTCGTGCTTAGTGCGCCCTCCGCGCCCGCGCCCGATATTACGGATACTTCGGACGAGGCTGCTTTTCCCGCCATGACGGCTCCTGTCTCCGAGCCGCCCGCCACGCCCGTCCCTACGCCCGCCGAGCCTATCGCCGTCGCGATAGTCGGCCTTCCGGCCTCCGAGTCTGGCTACCGGGCTGCGAACGTTGCGGATCTTGAAAGCGTTTTTACGGCCGCAAACGGTTATAATGCCCATACGTTCTATAGCGAATCAAACGACGAACAGCTTAGCGCAGCGCGGCAGTTTATCGCTACGGGCGCGGACTATCTTATCGTATGCGCCGCCGAAGAGAGCGGCTGGGCGGACGTGCTGTTAGAAGCAAGCGGGGCGGGTACGCGCGTCTTCCTATTTGACCGCAAGCTAAACGTCGACGAAAGCCTCTACGAAGCCGCCGTCGTTCCCGATATGGCGCAGGAGGGCTTTGCCGCCGTCGAGTGGCTTTTGTCCCTGGGCCTGCCCGAGTACAACGTTATCCACATTCAGGCCGAGCTTGGCTCCGAAGAGCAGCTTGGCCGCAGCGCCGCGCTGGACGCCGCGTTCAACTCCGGACAGATGAACAGGGTGCTCCAGACAGCGTCCTTTTTGGATGACATCGAAGCGGGGATGATCGTCGACGCCGCCATAAACGCGGGAGACAGTTTCAACGTTATCTACGCCGAGCGCGACGACTTGGCGCTAAGCGCTGTATCCGCGCTCGACGAGGCAGGCGTCGCGCATGGCATAGACGGCGACGTTATAATAATAAGCTTCGGCCGCAGCCGCTACGCGCTGGAGGCTCTTTTGGCCGGCGAGTGGAACTACGAAGGCCACTTCAGCCCGTTCCAGGCGCCCGTCATAGACTCTATGATCAAGACGCTCGAGGCGGGCGGCTCGCTTCCGGGCAAAATTGCCGCCTCCATGGAAAGGGGCTTCGACGCGGCGACGATAACGCAGTCCGACGTCGACGCGTATGGCCTTTCCTAGATTAGCATGCCGAATAAGGCTAGTATAAAGGAGTTGGACATTATGGCAGTTCTTGGCATTGAGTTCGGATCGACCCGCATCAAAGGCGTGTTGATCGACCGTATGGGCGGCGTTTTGGCCGCAGGCGCTTACGATTGGGAGAATCGCTTCGAGGACGGCGTTTGGACGTATCATTTGGACGACGTTTGGACGGGTATTAAGAGCGTCGTCGCGCAAGTAAAGGACGCCGCCCCAAAAGCGGAAACGGTGGAAGCCATAGGCGTCTCGGCGATGATGCACGGTTACCTGGCTTTCGACAAAGACGACCGGCTGCTCGCACCGTTTCGCACTTGGCGCAACACGATAACCGGAGAGGCCGCCGCCGCGCTGTCTGAAGCGCTTTCCTTCAATATACCCCAGCGCTGGTGTTGCGCGCATCTTTATCAGGCAATCCTGAACGGCGAAAAGCATATCCCGGACGTCGCGCATATTACGTCGCTGGCAGGCTACGTCCATTTTTCGCTCACGGGCGAAAAGTGCCTCGGCATTGGAGACGCCTCCGGCGTATTCCCATTGGACGGAAACGTTTACGACCAGAAGATGCTCGCGAAGTTCGACGCCATGACCGCCCAAAAGGGCGTAAAGCAGAAATTGATCGACCTTATTCCGCGCATCCTGTTCGCGGGCGAAAACGCGGGAAATCTAACGGAAAAAGGCGCGGCGCTTATCGATCCGTCGGGATGGATAAAGCCCGGTACGCCTCTGTGCCCGCCCGAAGGCGACGCGGGTACGGGCATGGTCGCAACGAACAGCATCGCTCCGCGCACGGGCAACGTATCGGCCGGGACGTCGATCTTCGCTATGGTCGTGCTCGAAAAGCCGCTTAACGGCGTATATCCCGAAATCGACATGGTGACCACGCCGACGGGAAGCCCCGTAGCAATGGTACACTGCAACAATTGCACGTCCGACCTCGACGCATGGATCAATCTTTTCGGAGAACTATTCGAAGCGGCGGGGGCGGAGATTGACAAAAGCGAGCTGTACGCCGCGTTCTACAACGCCGCGCTCGACTCCGCGCCGGACGCGGGCGGTATATTGAACTACAACTATCTTTCGGGCGAACACATTACGCGCATCGAATCGGGAATACCGCTGATCATGCGGCTACCGGAAACGCGGCTGACGCTGGGCAGTTTCGCAAGGAGTCTGCTGTTTTCCTCCGTCGCGACGCTCAAGCTAGGCATGGATATCCTTACCGAAAAGGAAAACGTGCGGCTTAGCTATATCAACGGCCACGGTGGCCTGTTCAAAACGAAGCGGGTCGGGCAAAAGATTCTAGCGGACGCGCTTGGTGTTCCCGTAAAGGTTTCCGAGACGGCGGGCGAAGGGGGCGCTTGGGGCATAGCCATATTGGCCGGTTACCTCGCTTGGCGTTCAAAGGGCGAAAGCCTCCCCGATTACCTCGACGCGCGGATATTCGTCTCGCAGGAATCCAGCACGGAAGAGCCCGATGAAATGGGCGCAAAAGGCTTCGCGGCATATATGGAAAGCTATGTCAAGGGCCTGAACGTAGAGCGCTTGGCGGTCAAATTGTTTTCGTAAATTACCTGTAGGGACGCGATATATCGCGTCCGTGAATATAAGAAATATCAGTTGGGTCACGGACGCCATATATGGCGTCCCTACAAGAAAGGTATTTGAAAATCGTATGTTAAGCGAACTGAAGCAAAGCGTATTTGAAGCAAACCTCTTGCTGCCCAAGTACGGGCTTGTCACGTTTACCTGGGGAAACGCCTCGGGCATAGACCGTAATAGCGGGCTGGTCGTCATCAAGCCCTCCGGCGTGGAGTACGAAGACATGACGGCAAACGACATGGTCGTCGTTGACCTTTCAAGCGGCGAGCGCGTCGAGGGCGCGCTTTCTCCGTCTTCCGATACGCAAACGCACCTGGCGCTGTACAGGGCTTTCCCCAAAATCGGCGGCGTCGTACATACGCACAGCCGCTGGGCCACGATTTTCTCGCAGGCCGGCTTGGGTATTCCCGCGCTTGGTACGACGCACGCGGACTACTTTTACGGCGAAATCCCATGTACACGCATGATGACGCCGGAGGAAATACAAGGCGATTACGAATTGGAAACAGGCAGCGTAATTATAGAGCGCTATAAAAATCTCGATCCAAACGACATTCCCGCCGCCTTGGTATATAGCCACGGGCCATTTGCTTGGGGAACGGACGCGCATAACGCCGTCCATAACGCCGCCGTGCTGGAAGAGGTCGCGTTCATGGCGTGGCATAACCTCCAGCGTGACGGCGTAACGCCGATGCAGCAGGAGCTACTCGGCAGGCACTATCTTCGCAAGCATGGCGCGAATGCGTATTACGGGCAGAAACAAACGACAAAATAAATTATTTGTAGGGGACGATGGCAATCGTCCCGTGCCAGATCTGCGGGGGGGATTGCCATCCGCCTCTACGATATAACACTGCAATGCTAATTATTTTTTGGAAGGAGCAATTGAAATGAAAAACTTACCTGGCGTAAAACTTGGCTTGATTTCCGTATCGAGGGACTGCTTCCCTATACAGCTCTCCGAGGCTCGCCGCGCGGCAGTAAAAAAGGCGTTTGGCGATATCTACGAATGCAAAGTAACTGTTGAAAACGAGCTCGATATGCTCAAAGCCGTCGCGGACGTCGAAGCGGCCGGCGTAAACGCGCTGGTCGTATTCCTCGGCAATTTCGGCCCGGAAAGCTCCGAGGTCATGCTAGCCCAGCGCTTTAGTGGCCCGACGATGTTCGTCGCCGCCGCCGAGGACGCCGCCGACAAGCTCGTAGACGGGCGCGGCGACGCGTACTGCGGCATGCTGAACTGCTCTTACAACCTGGGGCTGCGCAATATCAAGGCGTTTATCCCCGAATATCCCGT
>QMCD01002048.1_pt1 | contig 13798 bp, 11 predicted proteins | sample 1821841 | NCBI WGS metagenome assembly QMCD01 (sample SAMN01991225, study PRJNA193472) | Termite gut metagenome, whole genome shotgun sequencing project. | isolation source: worker | host: Macrotermes natalensis | reverse complement strand
GACGATAACGCCGCCGCTATAATGATGGTGGACAGCAACTTCCATCAACGCGAGAAGATTTTGCCGAGCGAGCGGGCGTTCGCGTATAAGCTTAAATTGGAGGCGATTAAGCGGCAGGGGAGCGCAAAGATTTAACTTCGCGCCAAATTGGCACGAAGTTGCCGGGCGGGCGTTCGGACGCCGCAATCGCTGAAACCTCGGCTGAGAGCGCGCGCAACATTCAGCGCTATATACGCTTAACGGAGCTTATACAGCCTCTGCTCGACAAGGTGGACGCGAATAAGCTCGGGTTTGTTCCTGCCGTTACGCTGTCCTATCTTTCGCTGGAAGAGCAGGAAACGCTGAACGGATTACTTGACGTTCGATTGAGAAAGCGAACCGTCCGGCAGGCGGAGGCGCTGAAGCGGCGTTCGCAGGAGGGCGGGCTGGATGAGGCGGCGATGGTTCATATATTGGATGAGAGGCGCGAAGCCGTGATAAGGGAGGTTAGGATTGAGTACGGGCGGATTCGGCGTTATTTTTCGCCTGCGGTTACGATTGAGGAGATTGAGGAGAGGATTTTGAAGGCGTTGGAGGTTTTGGGGGAGGGTGAGGAGAAGGGCGTGTAGGGGAGCACGCTCCATTGAGCTTACCCGCTCATAAATATTCGCTTTTTTCGAAAGTGCTAACGAATAAGTACAAACTGCTATTCAAAAATCGCACAACTGAATAATTCTTTTTTTGCTTGCAGACAAAATTGATCGAAATCGCGAGTTCATCGTAGCGACGGTTCGATACGGTATGTCTACCGGAAAACTCGAAGCTACAAACAATGTTATCAAGTCCATCATCAGGTGTAGCTTTGGGTTCCGCAATGTCGAAAACCTTATCGCTGTGATTTTGTGTAGGACATCAAGCGCTCTTGATGCGGCGGAGCAACACCTATTCCATCTTATCGGATGAAGAGCGCGTTTTAATCAGCGGCTACCTAGTACAATAACATAGTATTGCAATTGGTTACTTCATTGACGATAATACTGGCGATACCAATCGACAAATTTCCCTATCCCATCGTGTATATTAGTATTCGGTTGGTACCCAAAGTCCTTTGAAAAAGCTGTTATATCTGCAAAGGTTTGGTATACATCGCCCTTTTGCATTGGTAAAAACGTTTTTTTCGCTTTGATTCCGAGCTTGTCTTCGATAACCTCTACGAAATGCAGCAAGCTTTCCGGCTTGCTGTTTCCGATATTATAAACAGCATGGCGCGTATTGTTTTCATCCGCCCGCGGAGGTGATAACATTATAAGGCGGATGCCTTCGACAATATCGTCAACGTAAGTGAAGTCGCGATACATGTTTCCATCGTTATAAATTGTTATCGGTTTCGCATGGATGATTTTTTCAACAAACTTGAAGTATGCCATATCAGGACGTCCATAAGGGCCATAGACCGTAAAAAAGCGAAGTCCTGTCGCCGGAAAATGAAAGAGATGCGCATATGAATATGCTAATAATTCATTGCTAAGCTTTGTGGCGGCATAAAGGCTTATCGGCTTGTCAACCGGGGCGCCGACGGCAAACGGCGTCTTCTGCTGGTTTCCATACACAGATGATGAAGACGCATAAACAAAATGAGATGGTATAAAGCGCCGACATGCTTCCAAAACATTGAAAAAGCCGACCAAGTTGGATTCGATATATGCCTCAGGAGAATCAATCGAGTATCGAACGCCAGCCTGAGCAGCAAGATGTACAATTATACAATTGGGTTTGCATTGGCTTAGCGCGCTGTCAAGAGCGCTGATATCGGCTATATCTCCTTCGATAAAGTGAAAATACGAATAAGCTTTCAGTTGATTAAGCCGCGACAGTTTTAATTGAACGTCATAGTAATCGTTTAAATTATCAATGCCGACAACTTCGCGCCCTTCATCAAGGCAGCGCTTCGCTACATGATAACCTATGAAACCCGCGCAGCCAGTAATAAACACACCCATGACAGAAGGTTCCTCTCGAATCATTTCAACCAAGTGGTCTTATTAACGATTGCGGTATAGCTTTGTATTATGCGAACAACTTTTCGTGAGACGTTATCGTCTCGATAATCTGGGACATCAAAAGAAGTTTGATCGTCTCTCATTCGAACGGCAATATCGATAGCTTGCTTTATACCCGCTGCGCGTATACCTCCGATTACCACAGCGCCCTTATCCAGCGCTTCAGGCCGCTCGGTTGAAGTGCGCAGCATAACGGCGGAAAACCCGAGTATGGCCGCTTCTTCCGAGAGCGTACCGCTATCCAGTAGCTGGATAGTTGCAGCCAAACGTAGTCGAAGAATCCAAACGGTTCGTGAACAATAATTTGTTTATGAAACTCAATATCTCGCTGAGTGATATATTTTAATGAGCGAGGATGCATAGAATAGATAACCGGCATGTTGTAATCATCAGCAAGCGTATTCAATGACGTCATCAGCTCGAAGAAATTCTTTTCATCGTCGATGTTTTCCTCACGATGCGCCGACACCAAGATATACTGCCCCTTCTTGACGCATAAACGTTCTAAAATATTGCTGGCTTCGATGCTATTGCGGTGTTTTTCGAGCACTTCTCGCAAAGGGGAACCGGTGACAAAAATGGTTTTCCCGTCGATCCCCTCCTCAATGAGATAACGGCGGCTATTTTCTGTATACGCTAAGTTTATATCCGCAATATGATCCACTATGGTTCGATTTATCATTTCGCTTACATTCCAATCCCAGCACCTATTACCTGCTTCCATATGGAATATAGGGATTTTCAGCCGTTTTGCGGATATAGCGGACAGCGTGCTGTTGGTATCGCCAAGTATAAGTAGCGCGTCAGGCTTTTCACGTTCCATTATGTTGAAGGAACGCGCGACGATGTTACCCATCGTTTCGCCCAAGTCATTGCCGGCGCAGTCCAATTCAATATCCGGCGCGCGTATACCCATTTGATCAAAGAATATCTTATTAAGTGAATAGTCCCAATTCTGCCCCGTATGTACCAGCACATGCGAAAAGTATTTATCGCAGCACTTTATCACTTCTGACAGGCGGATGATTTCCGGTCTCGTACCTATGATCGTCATTACTTTCATATGACCATACCTTTCTGGCACCAACGAGGGATGAAACACGGTTGGCGCCTTAACGTCAGTTTAGTGTGATATATTGGTTCATGAAGGTGCGGATATACTACAGAGCACGCGGAGGCAAGTGGGGAGCGATTACGCAATGCCGCTTTCATATAAGTCGCCGGATGCCCCTTCATGCACCAATGAGTTGGACATGTGACCGATACGGTTGCAGTAGCCTGAGAACTTATCTGTGTAAAGACGTTACTCGTGTTTAGCCGGGCATCCAGTCACTGTCCGCGCCTTCAAATTAGATTTGGAGGTGCGCCTTTGGGAAGATTGAAAATTGTTTACCCCATCTGCTGCGGTATGGACGTACACCGCGATTTCGTTATGGCGTGTATCGCGTCAACCAACGCGCAGGGGGTCACGGAGTATCAGTCGCAGAGATTCTCAACCTATACGGGCGGGTTGAGAGACTGCGCGGCATGGTTAGCAGAGAATAATTGCAAAGACGTTTGCATGGAATCCACGGGTAAGTATTGGTTTCCGATACACAACATCCTCGAAAAGACCTGCCGCGTGGTTGTGACGCATCCTAAATTCGTCAAGGCTATCAAGGGTAAAAAGACGGATAAAAAGGACGCCATGTGGATCGCCGATCTTTTCAAGCACGATATTGTAAGCGGCAGCTTTATCCCACCCGAACGTATCCGCCAGTTGCGCGATTTGTGCCGGTACCTGATGAAGTTGACTGGGAACGCAACCGGCGAGAAGAACCGCGCCCACAACTGTTTGACGGTATCCAACCTGAAGCTCGATAGCGTGTTCAGTAACGTGTTCGGCAAGAGCGCGTCCGCTATCATAAGCTTCATGCTGGAGCATCCGGGAGAGCAGTTTGACGTTGCGCCGTTCGTCGACGGCAGATGCAAATCGCCGATTGCGGAAATCCAAGCCGCTGTGGACGGTGCTTTCAGTCCGTGGCAGGCGGATAAGCTGAAAATTATCCGCGAACACATGGAGGACATCGACCATTGCAAAAAGCTCCTAGAGAATTTGATTTACCGCCTTGCCGAACCGTATGGGCGGCAAATCGAACTCATTATGACCCTCCCAGGCATTTCCGACCGTATGACCGCGATCCGAATCATCGCGGAAATTGGCGTCGATATGAACCAGTTTGAATCTTCCAAGCACCTGTGTTCCTGGGCGGGCCTAACGCCGCAGAACAACGAAAGCGCCGGAAAGAAGAAAACCACTCGTATCGGGAAGGCCGGGCAGTATATCAAGCCGCTTTTGGTTGAGTGCTCCATTGGAGCCGCTAACCCCCGCTCTAAAAAGTATCCCGAAATCTTGGGGAAATATCAGCAGCTTCGAAAGAGGCGCGGAGCCAAGAAGGCGAGAATTGCCATTGCCCGCAGATTGCTTACAGCGGTTTACCAAATGCTGCTGAAAGACGAGCCGTATCAACCTTATGTCGCCCCGGCGCAGGACGCGATTCCCAAGCAGCGTATCATGACCGCGCATGACGCTCTTGCAATGCTCCGGCGTAAAGGATACATCCTTGTGGATGAACTCGGAACTGTGATCGAAGGTAATTCCCTGACCGCGCCCGTTTAGCTCTTTTGCTATGATACTCCCGCATATTCGACCGTTTCGCGACGGTCTGCTTTGCTATGCTCTTTTTCAAGGTTCAAGGGATTTATTTGTTTCTAACTTTGGATGCCTCATTTTATTTCTCGTATTCATACTTTCTCATAATACGTATCCGGATTTATCGAATCAAAGCATTCATTACACCAAATGATTGTAACTAAGTCGCATTCTCCTACATTCTCCATGTGATGGGCATATCCGGGAGGAATATCGACTATTTTAATTTCAGAACCATTTACAGGGTATTCCAAAAGCCGATTGTCGTAAATATTCCTCATGCGGATGACGCCAGAGCCGTGTACAACTATGAACTTCTCGTTTTTCATGCGATGCCAGTGATTACCTTTTACAAATCCGGGACGTGTTATATTAATGCTGATCTGCCCCCGGTCCGGCGTGCGAATTAATTCGGTAAAGGAGCCGCGCTCATCCGCGCGCATGTCGGCAGGACATGCTAAAGCGTCCTGCGGTATATAAGTTAGGTAGGTCGCGTATATTTTTTTTTCTAAGCCATTAGACGAATCGGGTATGCATAGATCTGTCCGGCCGCGTTGAAAACCTCGCAGCATTTCAGCCATTGCCCCAAGCGTTATCTTGTAAACAGGCGAAAGAGGCAAAGGATACGCGGGTCGATCCTTCATAGTGTCGATAAATATGTCGACTACGTCGTCTATATATATTAACGACAACTCTTTTACCGGATCGCTGATTTCAATCGCTTCACTGCGCGCTATTCGGCTGCAAAGCGTGGCGACAGCGCTGTTATAGTTTGGTCTGCTCCACTTGCCGAAAACGTTGGGCAGCCGATAGCAATAAGCCGTCGCGCCCGTTTCATCTGAATAAACTCTAAGCGAATCTTCTGCCGCGCGCTTACTGCGTCCATATTCGTTATCCAGGGCGGCTTGTATGGAGGAGGTGAACACAATTGGTACGCCGCTGTTACGTTTCCGCAGGGTATCGAGAAGCCTATCCGTAAATCCAACGTTGCCGCTTTGATATTCACCCTGGTTCTCCGATCGGTTTACACCGGCCAAGTGAAATACGAAGTCGCATTTGGCCGCATAGTCGTCTAGCAACGCCGATTCATGCCCAATATCGAACAGCAGAGGAACTATCCCTTCCATACGGCTAAGTACGCTTATCAGATTTCTGCCGATAAATCCGCATGCGCCTGTTACAAGTACGTTCATAGCAACCTCCGATTCTTCAACTCCTCCAAAACATAGCTGTTGGACATCAATTTATCGACTATACCTTCCCTGTCGAGACGATTGGTATTATCGCTGGTATACGCATCGTCAGCTTGGGTCCGTACCGCCCCGTCGCTCATATATTGCTCATAATTCAAGTCACGCGTATCGGATGGAATACGAAAATATTTTTCGGTATCTTCCGCATGCAGGCGCTCCTCCCTGGTCATCAACGTTTCATACAGTTTTTCGCCGTGACGCGTGCCTATAATATGAGTACCGGTATCGCCGAATATTTGTTGAATAGCTTCGGCCAATTCCTTGATAGTAGCCGCATCCGCCTTTTGAATGAATAAATCGCCGGGTGCTGCGTGTTCAAACGCATATAACACCAAGTCTACCGCTTCATCAAGGCACATAAGGAATCGTGTCATATTCGGATCGGTAATAGTAATGGGCTTACCCGAAAATATTTGTGATATAAATAGGGGGATTACGCTGCCCCTGCTGCACATGACGTTGCCGTATCGCACGCAGCTAATGGTAGACTGCTCGGGCAAAGCCGTACCCGCTTTCGCTCGTATGATCTTTTCCATCATAGCCTTGCTTATTCCCATCGCGTTGATAGGATATGCCGCTTTATCGGTAGATAGGCAGACTACCTTTTTCACACCTGCATCGAGAGCTGCAGTTAAAACATTGTCGGTACCGATAACATTCGTCTTAACGGCTTCCATAGGAAAAAACTCACAGCTTGGCACCTGCTTAAGCGCGGCCGCATGGAATATATAATCCGCGCCTTTAATAGGGTGGCGCAGGCTATCCGGTTGTCTTACATCGCCGATAAAAAAGCGGATTCGCCGGTTATTATAGGCTTTACGCATATCGTCCTGCTTTTTTTCGTCGCGCGACAATATTCGTATTTCACCGACGTCCATAGCCAGAAATCTTTTTAGCACAGCGTTGCCGAACGAGCCGGTACCGCCTGTAATTAGTAGTGTCTTTTCTGAAAAACAGTTCAATTTTCGTGTTGTCAAGGATCGCTTGACTCTCCTTCCTGGTTTTTGACGATATTATTCGTATCCGGCACGGCCGGTTCGATTTCTTTGGCGTCAGTATCAATACGATGAAAGTATCGGCGTATCGCAATATGCTGTACGATGCCATGCGGCAGCATAACCACAACAGTAACGAGAACGACGCAATACCAATGCGGTATAATGGTAGAGACCAGAATACACAGCGGTAATTTTGCCGTCGCTGCGGCTATCAAGCCAAACATTTGCGGTTTTAAATGTCCAATGCCGTTTTGCACGCTTGAGAGCGCATGGATGTACATCATGATGCTGGAAAACGAGGCAAATGCAAAGGCGATACTCGTGTTGATGGTAATGGCGGAATCGCCGAGCCAAAGGATGGTGATCGGCTGCAACAAAAAAGCGACGCATGCCGAAACCGCGAGTCCGGCAAGAGCAGAAAACACCAGCACACGAAATGCATTTTTGATCCAAGTAAATCGCCTTTCCGCATACGCGCGCGCGATTGCGGACCAAACAGGATTCGAAATCAAAGAAAACAGCGTAACAAGCGAGTAGAATATTTTGTTGTATATCTGATACTCTACAACTTGTTCCGGCCCGAATAGGTGCGTAATAAGCATCTCATTCATACTAATGATAAGGATCAGCATCATTTGTATAATAAAAAACTGACCACCAATGCGAACGACCGACTTGGCCAGGCCACCGGAAAAAAAACGCGGGTGTGGTCGCAATGATTTCAGCGGGCCGCAAAACATGATCGCCGTCGTTATCAGTAAAGGCGCATTTACGGCGCAAATGTAGACGATTGAAAGATTGAGCAGGTTGGTTTGTGGAAAATCCGTCCGAAACAGCGAAATATAGGTTAATATGATAATGTTGGTTATTAGTGTGAGAAGATTAGGGATCGCTGTTTTTTCAATTGCATTTAGGATAGATGTTACCAGCTTTAAGTAGAAATGCAACGCCACTCCCGTAAACGATAACCACACAGATAAGCGCAATGTTGAAGGGTCGATCCGCTCGGCCGTGATGTTCATTAGAGAATTCCAGTGCAAAGAAAAAACCGCTGCGCTGCCCGCCGCGAAGACAACAATCGTGAGCACTCCTAAGATTATAAAGGACGAAGATACAATCTTTTTTGATTGCGTGTAATCCTTCAAGGTTAAAGGCGCGACGAGCAGATTACGCATCCCGTTGCCGATACCCAAATCGAAATTCAGTACCGCTGTTAGCAGGGATAGGAGCGTAAACCATACGCCTAAAATCGCATCGTCCTCGAAGTACGCTATAAAGGCCGGAACAGTTAGGATTCCGACCAATACTGCCAGACCTTTTATGGAATAGGCGCCGGCAATATTTAGGAAGAGAGAGCGATTGTTTTTTGAACGTAAGAGCCTGGGTATATTCATGTTTGATACCGGCGCGCGCCAGCTAAAGAAAGAGCAGGCTCTTTTGTCTCTTTAGTTCGTTGTCCGTACATATAAAACAGAATCATGAACAGCAGCACGTTATTATTATATGGGGCCGCAGTTACAATACCACACAGCAAAACGAACATAGCAATCTTTGCAAAAAGACTTTGGCCGCTGATACGGAAGCTTGCGGCGGTAATAAAGAACAAGTATAAGAGGCCGCTTAGGCCAAAAGCCGCAATATAATAGGTAATTGTGCTGGTTCGCGCCTGAATATCCATGGAAGCGGCTAACTCCGCCCACAAAACGTTATATTGCTTAATACCGCTTCCGAATAGTACATGATCCTGAAAAATTAGAAAGTCGGCGATCGGACTACGAAGCCTAACCATCACGGAGTTTGACTCAAACGTCATTTTATAAAAAATTTCTGGCATTAGTCGCGCAAGAAATATTAGAATGTCCTGATACGCCGTGAGCAATAATACTATACCAATGATGGCGACGATATTAATAAGCGTCGAGACTCTCCTCGACAGTACTCGATTACAGATAATCAGAAATACTATTATCAACAATAAGTATCCGGTTGTTGCAAAAGAAAATAATACGCCTGCGACGAACAGAGCGATGTTGAAAATGCTCGGCTTTCGATCCATGAATAAAACTTCAAGTAAGATTGCCAACGTTAAAAAAGCGGAAAAGATACTAGGCTCCCAAAACACGCCCATGCAGCGGTTTATTGCCTGAGCTTGCACGAAAAACAATATACCGTTATAATAATTGACGTTATTTATATTTGTAACAATCGGAAGCGGCAATCTAATATTCAGTATGTTATATATGAAATGAACGATTAATGCAATTATGGTGATAACCTTCATAAATTGGATGAAATGCCTGCAAAAATCCCTAAAGGAAAGTATGCGTGAAAGAAAATAGGCAAATGCGATTACACATATTTGCCGCAAGTAAATAAACCAATCGTTATCTCGGTTTACGGCTATGGTGAATATCAGCGCAAGCACCATGATTTGCATTAATATAAAGCCGTTTACGCTGAAGGAGAGTTTGAGTTTTATGGAACGCAGCCAAATGATTAGCGATACGGCTAAGCCTGCTCCGAGAAGAAAATGAAAAAAAGATTCGTCCACGGTCGCCAGAGCATAGCTGGAATTCCCAACAACGCATCCAAAAAAGAATACTATTACGACGGCTTTAATGAATGTTGTTTTTTTCTCGCTGGTTTTAGCAGCTATGTTTTGGAATGACATCCTATCGCCCCTCTCGCCGGGATAGTTTTTTTCGAATGGCCTCAACTGTCACATGCTCGTATTTATGAAATCCAAAAAGCGGCTTTATGAGCCGCACAAAAATAAGGACGACGCGCTTCGCGGCGGGCACGAGTATGATCTTTTCGATCTTTCTTTCAAAGCGTTCATCGGGTAATACCGTCTGTGGATGATTCAGCGGAAACGCAAGAGCGTGCGTTTCAACATTGCAAAAACGCCGCGTCATGATTTTGCGCGTAGACGTACCGCCGTGAGTAGAACGCGTGTCTGCGCCAATATTCTTGATCTGGTTATAGCGAGGCGCGATACCATAGACGCTGTTTGCCCGTATGCTGAACGCCATCTGATAATCCCACGAAGCCGACCGTGGGCTGCTCGTCAATTTTTCCTTAGTACCTAAAAAAGCATACCGCTGCTGCCTGTACAAGGCTTTGTTCGTATAGGATAACGCGACGCGACGTATCATGTCCGGCGCATCCAGCAGCTTCAAGTCGCTGTCATACATCCGATGAAACTTATCAGCCCAGCTTGCCCAGCCGCAAGGAAGCATATGCTGCGTAAACATATAATCCGAACCGTCGGGCGGCGCGTATTCCTCTAGATAGCTAGTGCCGCATATCCACAATACACGCGTATCGCGGCGGTAGCGCTCCAGCAATTCGCTGCAATATTCGAAAAAAGTAACTTCCGGCAGATTATCGTCTTCAAGAAAAATGGCCTGCGGTTCGCGCTCGAATACCCACCGCGCCCCTAGGCCTATGCTTTGATAAACACCGCGATTTTGTTGCGCGTAATTGCGAATTATCTCGCAATCCCAGTTGATGCGGGCTTCAACTTCGTTCCGGCAGGCTAAAACGACCTCGATTTCCGCCTCGTTCCGCCCGAAATCAGAAAACAGGTATAGCTTATTCGGCCGAACCTGCGCAATTCGCTCCAGGGTTTTTAGAGCTAAATCCGGCCTGTTAAAAAAGAATAAGACGACTGGTACTTCACATTGCTTCATGAGCGCTCCACACCTAAAGACGCAAGAAAACCCCGCATTACATCAATATACCTGCGATAATCGAATATTCCGGAGCTGTGGCAAGCGGCTTTCATCTCCTGTATTTTCAACGAATCCATGCGCAAGCAAGCCGCTGCCTTAGCGACGCTTCGATCCCACTGCTCCAAATCCAAAAAGAAGCCATATTTCCCTTCGACCATATACTGCTCCAGATCGCTTGTCTTTGTCGTGATTACAGGCGTTCCGCAGGTGATGCTCGTAACAAATTTTGTCGGAAATCCGGCGTTCGACATTTTACTGTTTTTCCTTAGAAAAATAGAAAAATCAGCGCCGCAAAGAGCGTTTTCCGCGACTTCCCGTTCGACGCGGCCATGAAAGACCACGAAATCGCCGTAACCTTCAAGTAAGTCGCGATGTTCGGATATCACATTCAGATATTGCTCTTTGGAGCAGCCGTATATATGCAATGTAAAATCAGTATAGCTGTGTTGTGTGCGAACGTCATACAGCAGCCGTATTACATAATCCAAGCGATCCTTATACGCGGATTCTTCCACTTTTCTTCCGTCGGTGGGAAATGGGAATCCCGTGTACACTATTACTTTTCCCGCATGCGCCGTCGGCGCTGGCGCGGGATATTTGTGAGTATCCTTCAGCGGAGGGATTATGCATATCGGTTTTTTCTTTCCCTTGCTGAAGTGCCGCGCTATAAATGTGCTCACGGCAATTATTCCGTCTGCTCGGTATTTTGTCGTAATTTTCCTAAGCAAGCGGTCGAGCCGCTTAATAATCCGCTCTAATAGATGGCCATGGGCAAGGCTAGGGATATCAACAGTATTGACTATAAATGCGATCCTGTTTTTTTTGCACCATCGCTGAAGCGCCACGGTCTGTATGGCAAAGGTCGGTGTGCCATACATAATAATGGCTTTCACGAGATGCCCGGTATCCAGTATACTTTTAATATTTCTGTCTGCCCGACGCCAGTTGATCAAGCCCTTTAAGCTTTTGTCGAAACGTACGGAATACGCCTTAAATCTATCCACACTAAATTCGACAACCTCTGAGGCTTGGCTTCCGGCTTCGCTATTACCGATAAATACAACCTGGTATCCTAGCTCCCGCAATATATTCCCGTTGGATAGAACAAGCTGGCTTTCCGCGTTTTGCTTATGAAAATCGAAAGCCCCAATATAATAAATAGTGCCCACATGAGGCTCCTTAGTAATTTTAATCATAGGTATAATGCTTTCACAGATCGCCATTTATTGGGATACGTGAGTATACGCGACAGTATGGAATGATAATTAAGTTTACTCATCAGCCATTTAAAGTCGTGTTTAGCATAAACGAGCCGACGTGCGTGCGTGATTTGCTCTATGCGCTTCTTTTGATAATAGGGTTCTTCGTAATTGGAGATTTCTTTGGATATAGCCTCTACATACTCTTCGTTATTCTCGAAAACTATTCCGTATTCATCGTCGTTGCGTATACCGTGCGTACGATAGGAATGCAGCTCATTTCTTTCGATATCGCACTCTAAAATGTACGATTGCTTATTTTGCTCAGTCTGTTTAATGCGGAAGCCTTTTACAAAAGGAGAAACGCATTCATCGAAATAGAAATTACCCAGGCTGTAAGCCGCCAATGAGCCGCCGATACTCTCCATGCCTTGCATCACGTGTGCGTGATGGCCATGAACAATAGCGTCGTAACACTCAAGAATTTTATGAACTAGGCGAATCTGGTCGGATCCCGGTAAATCTGTGTATTCCAGCCCCCAGTGCAGACTTAAAACACTATAGAAGCCTTGCCTATGATCGTCCTTTAAGGCGTTTATAAGATTTTTGGCTGTCAAAGGATGTACCCCATTTTCGCGGGGGCGCGCATAACCCGCACCGTTTGCGCTGTAACAACAAAAGCCGTGAAACGCAAGCCTGTTGGATTCAAGCTGAATATGTCCTACGCGGCCATTTACGCCAAAATAATCAATGCCAGCTCGCTCAAGCGCCCGTATAGTATCATTTAAGCCCTTGCCGCCAAAATCGTATATATGATTGTTCCCCAGGGAAACTGCGTTAATATGCAGAGCTTTCAGAATCTCTATACACCGCTCGTCTGAACGCAAATGCATGGATTTAGGCACGAAGCTTCTTGACGCCATTGTCATGGGTGTTTCCAAATTTGCAACTACATAGTCGTATTCTTTTAGGAATGCCGCCGCTTTGCTCAACCGATTTCGCCATTCGCCTGCAAGCAAGGCTTCGTCCATAAAGGCAATATCACCCAATAACGCTAGTTTCATTTTGCCTCAGCCCGTCCGTCCAAGTTGATCCAGCTGCCAAACGCAACGTCCCATTCAACTGGCTCAAATGGTTCCAGCCCGCTACCGGGAGACAGCGTTATTTCGCCAAAATATATCTTTGAATTCACCTCGTAAAGATCAATTCGGGATAATGTCAAACCACTCGATAGTTTTCGCGCGAGCGTTATCATCGCGCCGAGCTGAGCGGGCTTTTCGGTTTGGCGGGAATCGGCGAGGTAATAACGATAAAAAGGGAGGCGATTCCAATTCATATCGAAGAAAGTACAGGTCATGCGCTTGCCGCTGTGCCGATTTGTGCATACCAATATACATTTAGGCTCGCCATGAAAGCAAAAGAACTTGTAATCGACGATGTCGCAATTGGGCTCACCGATATAAGCCTCCGCGATTATTTTGGGTTCAATCGCCCGATATGGCCATTCTCTACCCTTCCAGAAGAAGTTGAATCTCATCGCGCTCGTAAGCTTTTTTCGCGCTTTAGCCTTATCCAGATTTTCTTTATTGATGCATACAATATAGCTGCCGGAATCATGCGTGCATTTCAATACAAATTCATTCGGCAACTGATTGAAATCTATCTTATTCGCGTCGCTCCAAATGCCTAATAGGGGCACTAAAAATGATTCTCCTATCGATTCCCGAACATATTCACGCACGGCAAGCTTATCGACCAGCGTATTATACATCTTCTTGGCGACCGTTCCGATCTCCCCGTCGTTGATCGTAGCCTTGTTGTCCCCCCAGCAAAGCTCGCCCACGGGAGATACGACAGCCGCCGTGCCGGTGCCAAACGCGTCG
>QMCD01002326.1_pt1 | contig 13799 bp, 12 predicted proteins | sample 1821841 | NCBI WGS metagenome assembly QMCD01 (sample SAMN01991225, study PRJNA193472) | Termite gut metagenome, whole genome shotgun sequencing project. | isolation source: worker | host: Macrotermes natalensis | reverse complement strand
GAGCCGCCGCCCGCCCGCCGGTACAGCGCCAGCTCCGCCGCGCTCTTTTGCGGGGCGTCTATGCACAGCGCTTCCGCGACCTCTGCGCTTTTGCCGCGCTCTATAAACAGGTGCTCGTGGCACTGCGTATGGCCCAGCTTTTCGTGGGGGATGTCGCCCAGCACAGTCCTGACTGCCTCCATAGCTTACCTCAGAACACGATAATGTGTTTAAGCCCTTTGGCGTCCCGCGCGTTTTCAAACGCCTGCATAGCGTCCGTAATCGGGTATTCGCCCGACACCATGCGGGAGAGAGGCAGCAGGCCCGCGGCGACGAATTCCAGCGTTTTACGGAACTGCGCCGCCGAAGCGCGGGTGGAGCCTGTCAGTATCAGCTCGCGGTAATGCACGAGGTTGGTATCGATGGGCACGGGCTGCTTGTTTGCCGGAATACCGCCGAAAAAGTTGACCCGCCCGCCGTAATTCATCAGCGGGGGCATGGCGCTTTGCACCTGCGGTATGGGGCAGGCGGTGACGGCCACGTCCAGGCCGCGGCCATGTGTCTGCTCCATCACAAAACCGGGCAGGTCGTTGCCGCAGTATGTGACCACGCCGTCCACGATTTTGTGCGCGTCAGCCAGCCGCGTTTCCGATATGTCGTTCAGTATCACCACAGCCGCGCCCGCCATTTTAAGCAGCATGGCGTGGAACAGGCCGATAGGGCCCGCGCCCACCACCATAGCGGCGTCGCCCGGCTGCACCGCGCACTTCAAAAACCCGTTGTAGGCACAGGAAAGCGGCTCGTTCAGCGCGGCTTCCGCCGGTGATACGCCCTCGGGCAGCACCATGAGGTTACCCTGGCGGATAGCCGCCGCGGGCACGACCGTATACTCCGCGAACCCGCCGTCCATGTTGATGCCGAACGCCCTAAACGCCGCGCACAGGTGCGGGCTGCCAGCTACGCACATCTCGCAGATGCCGCAGCCGATGTTGGGCGCGAGCGCCACCTTCATACCAGACTTGTAAAAATCGACATTTTTGCCGACCTCGGCCACCGTGCCCGCCAGTTCGTGCCCCAATGTGAGCGGATGGGCTTCGTCTACGCCCTTGTAGCCGTTCTGCCACATGCGGATATCCGTGCCGCAGACAGCCGCCGCGTCCACATGCAGCAATATTTCGTCGTCGCCCGCCACCGGCCTAGGAACTTCCACCAGCCGGATATCGTTCTTTCCAAATAATCTAAGCGCTAACATATACAATCTCTCCGGTTATTTTTTATTTTGTTTGTCAATCTGTTTTACAATCAGCTCGTTGCCCCGCTCCACCGCTTTCACAGCCATGAGGCCGTCGCGGCCGGTCACAAGGGGCGTTTGCCCGGTGCGCGCGCATTCCGCGAAATGAATATCCTCCGCGAGGTACGCCGCTTCAAAAAGGTTCATCCAGCTCTTCACAAAGGGGCGGGTGATGCCGTTTTCCACGGTCACAGCCTCCACGCTATTGCCTTCCTGCCGCGCCACGCGGATCACGCCCTTTGTGCCCAGCACCTCCACTTGCGCGTCATAGCCGTATTTCACGTAGGCCGCGCCGTCGATGCTGTACTGCACGCTGTTTTCAAACATGCCGGACAGCACGATGTTATCGTAATAGTAGGGGTACTGCGCCGCCACCTCCCGGCTGCGGTAATTGCCCGCCGTGACGTGCATAGTGGCGATATCGCTGCCGGACAGCCAGCGGACGCAGTCGATGTCGTGGCTGTTCAGCTCGGCGAGGATGCCGTTTGATTTTTTAATGTCGTACATCCATTCGCGGGGCTGGCTGGGCCCGCGCGTACACGAGCGCACCATCACTACGTCGCCGATCACGCCCGCGTCTATCTGCGCCTTGGCCGCTTTAAAGCTCTCGTCATGCCGCCGCATAAAGCCGATTTGTAGCACAACGCCCGCTTCCTTGCAGGCGGCGATCATCTCCTCGCATTCCGTGGCGTTCATGGCCATGGGCTTTTCACAGAAAACGTGCTTACCCGCGCGGGCGCAGTCCACCACGATATCACGGTGCAGGTTGGTGGGCGCCACCACAATTACGGCGTGTATGGCCGCGTCGCCCAGTATTTCACGGTAGTCCGTGTAGTATTTGGAAATGTGCAGCTCTTCCGCCGCGGCTTTTGTGGCTTGCGGCAGAGCATCCACAACAGCTTCCATGTGCGCGCCGGCTACCTTGTTTTTGAAATTGCGCGCGTGGATCATGCCGGCCCTTCCCGCGCCAATCAGGCAAATGCCCAGTTCCTTCACTTGCATACCCTCCGTTATTATCAGTTTACTATCTCAGTATATATCATATGCTTTTGTTTTTCAAGTTTTTATTGTCGTTTGTTGTGTTTTGTTGTTGCGTACACAATTCTACAACAATCCCCATGCCGCGGAGCGTTTCCACATAGTCGGAATCCGCCTCGTCATCCGTGATGATAACGTCGATATCGGAAATATCCGCGTATTTCACGAAGGAAACCTTGTCTATTTTTGTGCTGTCCGCAAGGAGCACGACCTCGTCCGCCAGCTTCACCAGCCGCTCTTTGACGTAGGCGGTTTCGATGTTGGGCGTGGTTACGCCCCGGGAGATACTCACACCGTTTGCCGCGAGGAACGTGCGGTCCACGTTTAAGTCCAGCAGCGTGTCAATGGCCTTCTGGCCCGCGGTGCAGTGAAAATTGCGCCGCACCGCGCCGCCCGCCATGATGATATTCGCGTAGGAACTGCGCTCTAAAAACGCCGCGATTTGCAGGTCGTTTGTCACTACAGTCAGGCTTTGGTAATCGACCAGCAGCTTGGCGAATTCAAACGCGGTCGTACCCGTATCGAGGGCGATGGTGTCCCCCTCGTTCACATACGCAGCGGCGATCTGCGCGATAGCCCGTTTTTGGTGGATGCGCTCCACCTCTTTTTGGTAGGCGTTTGGCTCGAAATTCGCGCGCGCGTTGGAGATTGCCCCGCCGTGCGTGCGCTTTAAAAGGCCCGCTTCCTCCATGTCACGCAGGTCGTTTCTTATGGTGGCGGGCGAAACCGAAAAACGCCGGCACAGATCCGCCACGGTCGTTTTGACGTTGGTATTGACGATTTCCACAATCATGCGCTTGCGCTCTTCGGCGAAAACACCTTCTTCCGGCCGCTTAGTCAATGCCATACACCTCGCTTTTATAAATAGGCTCAAGTGCGGGGAGCAGGTTCAGGTATGTGCGCGCACAAGGCTGGTAGCGGGCGTGGTTTTCCATATTGGGCGCGTAAGAAAGCCCTTCCTCCATGATCTTTTTCAGAGGCGCGCGGTAATCGGTAAAAAGGCCGCACGCCACGCCCGCGATTACCGCGCAGCCCACAAGCGCCGTTTCGCCCATTTCAAACGTGGTCACGGGCAGGCCCAGTATATCCGCCTTGATCTGGTTAAACAGCGCGCTCTTCGCGCCGCCGCCGATGGTGTACACGCGCTCAAACTCCTGCCGGGGAAATAGCTTTTTCAGTACGCTGAGATAGTAGGAATATTCGTAACCCACGCCTTCCAGCACGGCGCGGTACAGGTGGCCGCGCGTGTGCTTCCAGTCCAGCCCCACAAAACTACCCTTCACATAAGGGTTTTGCGGCAGCACGCGCCCGGAAAAATGGGGCACAAACAGCACGCCCTCGCTGCCCGGGGCGATTTTTTCCGCCTCGGCCTGCAATTCGTCATAGGAAGCGTGGGGGACGCCGGTGAAGTTATCGCGAAACCAACGGACGCAAAGCCCGCCGCCGTTGATGTAGGCGAGCGAAAGCCACAGGCCGTCGATGGGGGAACGCACCTGCGTCATAGTCTCGTACCCGGTATCCGGCCGGTACTCATCCACGATGCTGCACAGCACGGAAGCTGTGCCCGCGCAGTCCTGCACCATGCCCTTGTCGATCATACCCGAGCCGAATGTGGAGGAAGCGGTGTCGCCCAGGCCCGCTACAACGGGCGTGCCTTCCCTAAGCCCGGAAAGCGCGGCAAACGGCGCGGATACCTTCCCGGCGATCTCAAAAGGTGATACGATGCGCGCCATTTTTTCCCGGCTTACGCCAAAAGTGTCCAAAAGCTCGTCCGACCATACTTTGTGCAGGTTGTCGCCAAAACCGGAGTATTGCAGGCAGGTATAGTCGAAATACGCTTCGTCGCCCGAAAGCCCGCACATCTGCATGACGACGTATGCGTGGGGCAATACGAATTTGTAGATTTCCCTGTAGGCTTCCGGCTGCTCATGCTTCCACCAGAGTATTTTTGGGCCGTGCGTGTATGTGACCGGCCCGCCGGTGATTTCCGTTACGCGCCTGCCCGCCCGCTCCCGCATCAGCTTCATGTATTTTCCGCAGCGGGTATCCAGCCACGAATCGTAATAGGTGGCGGCGGAACCGTCCTTTTTCACGCCCATGATGCCCGCCATCTGCCCGTCTACCCCGACGGCGGCTATGCTGCTTGCGGGGACGCCGGAATCCTCCAGCGCGCGGCGTATGGTGCGGTGCACCGAGCCAGTGATATCTTCCGCCTCCTGCCATATCGTGCCCGGTTTGGGGCTGATGAGGTTGGACGGTTCAAACCCCTCCGCCACAACGCGCATCTCCTGGTCAAACAGTATTGATTTTGTTCCCTGCGTGCCAATATCGACTCCAATCAGGTAACTGCCCATGCAAACTTCCTCCTTGTGCGTGTGCTATCATTTGCTTTCGTTTGTTGTTGTTATAGTATCATTATAGTATAGTTTTTCTAAAATACAATAAAAAAATGAAGCAATGCACTGCGGTTTTGCCTCGATGAGTACTGATCAATACAGGGCGCGTGTCTTTGTGAACCTTTTGCGAGCGGCAGTGTAACAAGATTTGTATGTCTATGCCTGGTTAGGCATGTCCGCCCAAATACGCACCCATATTTTGTTGTGCGAATATCTTTGTATTTACTTTTGGATATTCCTCCCGGGGATGCGAAACGCCCGCACCCCGATGAACGATACAGCGAGTGCAGCACCCACTGCGTATGAGACGAGGGCAAACGCCGCAAGGCGCGCCGCCCGAACCCATAACGAAGCGGGAACAAGATGCCTACGGCGCATACAGGTATTCCCCCGGCGTCAGGCTGTCTATCAGGTCGCCCACCCCGTCCCTCGTCCATTTGGCGTAACTGAGCGCGCCGTCTTTTTCAAACGCCACCTCAATCTCCCCGCCATGGGAAAACGCGGGAAATTTTTCCTCATCACGGATATAGTTATATTTGCCGTCTTGCCCGTCATACCAGATACCTGTAGCGTGCGCCGCCTGATACACCATCGCGTCGTAATATAGCTGCCGCGCGTAGGCGTGGTACTGCGCGCGCCGCTGCTGTGTGGAAAACGCGAAATAAACGGTAACCATAACAGCGGTAAGGATCAGCGCCGCGATCAGTATGCGCAAAAGCGACTGCCGCGCCACGCCGCGCTCCACGGCGGTATGGTCGGGTTGCTTTTGGTCATAGGGAGACATAACGCGCAAGCTCCTGCCGGTTGGCGGCCCTGCCCTCCGCCTCTTCCATCGAGACAGAGCCTTCCTTCACCATGCGCGCAAGGTACATGTCGAGCGCCACCATACCCGCCCTGCCGCTTGTTTGCAGCACGGAATTGATCTGGAACGTTTTACCCTCGCGTATCATATTGGCGACGGCGTCGTTCACCATCATGATCTCAAATGCGGGAACCCTGCCGCCGCCGTCCGCGCGGGGCAGCAGCGCCTGCGTGATCACGGCCTGCATCACGGTCGCGAGCTGTATGCGCACCTGCTGCTGCTGGTGGGGCGGGAATACGTCGATGATCCTGTCTATCGTCTTTGCCGCGCCCACGGTGTGCAGCGTGGAAAGCACCAAATGCCCCGTCTCCGCCGCGGTGATCGCCGCGCCGATCGTCTCAAGGTCGCGCATCTCACCCACGAGTATCACATCCGGATCCTCGCGCAGTGCCGACCGCAACGCGCCCGCAAAGCTATCCGCGTCCTTGCCCACCTCGCGCTGGTTTACCAGGCTCCTTTTGCTTTTGTGCACATATTCTATCGGGTCTTCCAGCGTGAGTATATGCGCGCTCTTGCTCTCGTTGATATAGTCGATCATTGCCGCGAGCGTTGTAGATTTACCGCTGCCTGTCGGCCCTGTCACCAGCACAAGCCCGCGCGGTTTCGCCGCGATTTCGCGGAACGTTTCGGGCAGGCGCAGTTCGTCGATCGTAGGGGTTCCCGATTGCAGCAGGCGGATGGCGATGCCGGTATGCCCGCTCTGCCGGAAGATATTTACCCTGTGCCGCTCACCCGCGGGTGTGGCATACCCAAAATCGATATCCCGCGTGCTGAAATCTTCCGGAATACCGCTCGTGTCCAGCATATTCCGCGCGATTTTCCGCACCCCGTCGTCGTCATACGGAAACTCCTCCAAACGGACGAGCGCGCCGTTTTTACGTACGATGGGCGGTTCGCCGCACGCGATATGCAGGTCGGAACAGCCATTTGCCCGCACCCGTTCCAGCAATTCGTTTATCATAAGGGGGCCTCCTCCATGTTCCCGGCGAGCCGGTATACTTCAAAAATATCGATCCTTCCCTGCGCAAGCAGTTCAAGCGCGTTGTGCATCAAAAAGCGCTGCCCTTTTCCCGTAAGGTACGCCAGTATATCCTGTGTTTTGGCGCGGCGGATCACCATCTCGCGTATGTCGTTATCCGTGCGCACGATCTCGTGTATAGCGGTACGCCCGAAATGCCCCGTCATATTGCAGAAATCACAGCCCACTCCGTAATAGAGTTGGGGCGGCTCGGAAAGGCCCAGCGTGCGCAGAAAGGCGATATCCGCCGCCTGCGGCGCGTATTCCGCACGGCACTTGGGGCAGATGAGTTTCACCAGCCGCTGCGCGACGACGCCCACCGCCGAAGAAGCGACTATGTACGGTTCGATGCCCATATCCACAAGGCGCATATACGCAGACGCCGCATCGTTTGTGTGCAGGCTGGATAAAACAAGGTGCCCGGTGATGGCGGCGCGCGACGCGATATCCGCCGTTTCGCTGTCGCGTATCTCGCCGATCATGATGATATCGGGATCCTGCCGCATTATGGCACGCAGCCCGGAAGCGAACGTCAGCCCGGCTTTTGGGTTGATCTGCGTCTGGCTTACGCCGGGTACGATCTTTTCCACAGGGTCTTCTATGGAGACGACGTTTACAAGCGGTGTCGCGGTTTCCGCCAGAATGGAATACAGCGTTGTAGTTTTGCCGCTGCCTGTAGGCCCTGTCACCAGCACGATGCCGTGGGGGCTTGCGATCAGCTTGTAGAAGATTTCCATATTGCCGGCGGTCATCCCCAGTTCGTCCACTTTCAGAATGCCCGTCTTGTTGTCCGTCAAAAGGCGCATCACGATCTTTTCACCGAATACCGTAGGCATGGAAGAAACACGCACGCTGATCTCGATGTCGTCGAACGACACGTCAAAACGCCCGTCAAGCGGCAGCCTGCGCTCGGCGATGTCCATGCCCGCCATAATCTTTATCCGCGTAACAAGCGACGCGTGGGAGGCGGCGCCCAGTTCGGTAATATCGATCAGCTCGCCATCCACGCGGAAACGCACGCGCACATTTTTCTCGCCCGGCTCAAGGTGGATGTCGCTGGCGTGTTTAAAAAAAGCCTGCTCTATTATGGTGTTTACAAACCGCACAATGGGCGCGCTGCCCACCCTGCCTTCCATTTCGGAAAAATCCTCTTCCGCAAGCTGTTCCAGCGTTTCCGCCACTTGCCGTTCACGGCTTACGTCTTCGGCGATCTCATCTACCTGCCGCTTGGAATAGAACCTGCCAATGGCGTTCTGTATCTCCGCGCGCGGGGCGAGCACCGTCTCCACGCGCCGCCCCCCCAAAAGGCCAAGCTGGTTGACCATGCCGTAATCGAGCGGGTCGGCTGTAGCGACCTCCAGCATATTTCCCTGCAGGCGCACGGGCAGCACATTATACTGCCGCGCGTAAGATTCGGGCACTTCCTTCAGCACCTCGGTCGGGATCGTGATATTGGCCAGGCTGACGCGCGAAACGTGCAGGCGCTTTTGCAGCGCTTCCATCAAATGTTCTTCGGTAATGACGCCGAGGTCGATCAGAATATCGCCCAGGCGCTTACCGCCTGATTCCCGCTGCACGGCAAGGGCGCTTTGCAGTTGTTGCTCGTTGATTATGCCGCTTTCCACAAGCAACTCGCCGATCCTTATATTTTCCATGCGAATGTGGCCTCCTGTTATTTTATGGTTTGCGCCAGCCGGGGTTTATGTGATACCATACTACTACCAAATACGATGAACGGATGGCCGGTATGCAAACCATAGAAATCCTCATGGCGGTTTTTTCCTTTGTGCTGGGCGCTGTGCTCGCAAGCTTTCTTAACGTGTGCATTTACCGCATCCCAAAGGGGATTTCCGTGGCAAAGGGGCGCTCTGTGTGCCCCGCGTGCGGCTGCGAGATCCGCGCTTACGATAACATCCCGCTCTTAAGCTTCGTGCTTCTTCGGGGCAAATGCCGCGATTGCAATAGCCCCATCTCCAAAAGGTACCCCATCGTCGAAGCCATAGGCGGCGCATGCTTTCTGCTCGCGTGGCTGCGGTTTGGGCTGGACTGGCAGACCCCCGTTATGTGGGCGTTTGCCTGCGTGCTCATCCCGGTCGCCTTTATCGACCTCGACACGCAGGAGATACCCGACCGCTTTCACATCATACTGCTTGCCATAGGCGCGCTGTCGCTGTTTTTGACTGATGGCCCGACTATTTCGCAAAGGCTGGTCGGTGCGGCGGTCATTAGCGTTCCCATGCTGGTGATCGCGCTTTTTACGGGCGGTTTTGGCATGGGGGACGTAAAGCTTATGGCGGCAAGCGGCTTCTTGCTGGGCTGGCAGGGCACGCTTTTCGCCGGTTTTCTGGGCTGCGTGCTTGCGGCGGCCATTGCCGGCATACTCATCGCACTGAAGAAAAAGACGCGTAAGGACAAAATCGCGTTCGGCCCCTACCTTGCCATTGCGCTTTTTGCCGCCGGGCTGTACGCGCAGCCCATTATAAACGCCTACCTCTCGCTGTTTTCATTGGCCTAGCCTAAGCCGCAGGTTCGGCGGATGCGGCAGGTTCGGCGGATTCGGACGTTTCAATTGGCGGCGCAAGCAGATCGAATTCTGGATCGTCCGGTTGCACAACCGCATATACATTGAGTCGCATGGTTCCTCTTGCGGGTAGGCCGTCTTCGGCGCGGTCTATGTTTAGGTTCACAAGCACAATATGCCGATTTTTAGAGAGACTGTCCACAACTTGCATGATTTGGTCGAACCCGCCCGTGACGGACGCATCTATCACCGCCTTTTGAACCAAACCGCCCGGCTCCAATCCAGCATCTTCCACAGTTTCGTTGACTGCGGCTATAGCGGCGACGTCATCCGTTTCAATCGGCTTATATTCCTCTATCCGCAAGCCGTCCAGCGTAACGCCCTCTTGCGTACACGCATCTTCCACCATGTAGTGGAGGTCATAAGTCTTTTGCCGGGGTGGTATGACCGCGCTTTCTTGCACGTTTTGCTCTTCTATTTCCCGCAAATCCTGCAAATACTGGGGTACTTTGCCGACAGCTTGCTCCATTTCCGTGCGTAGCGGCTCGAGAAACGCAAGCTCCGCCTGTTTCACAGCATTCTCGTTCATCAGCGGCCGTAATAAAAAGAAATAGGGGAGCAGTGTAAGAGCTACGATGATTAACACGACAAGCATTACTTTTTCGCGCTGTTGCAGTTTCATATGTCCTCACCCCCTTGCGCGGGCGCTCCGCCCAGCATGGCAAAACCGGGAACTACACCCGGCGCGGCGGATACCGATATGGTTTCGCCACTGCCGTCTTCCAGCGTAGGCTCAACTAGCGTGTCAAACAACTTATCAATCAACGTATCCTGAAATGCAGTAAGACTGGGCAATACGCAGGATACCTGAAACGTATAGCCCGTTTCCGGCGCGCCCGCAAACCCGGAGTATTCCACAGAGGAGAATATGCCAAGGCCGTCCAGCGCGGCCGCGTAATCGGCGGGCGGCGTGTTGTCTGTGGTAGAACAGTGCAGTGTCACGACCCTGTCCTGCACGGCAACGGAGGTGATACTGACATGCGAAGGCTGTACGGATTCTATCCTTGCGAGTATTCCACTGTCAAATTCCACCAATCCGGCAAGCTTCACATCAGTGCTGGAAAGCGCCAGCAAGTAACGTTCATATTGCAGTCGTTTCGCCAATGCTGCTTTGCCTTCCTCCACCGCTTGCGCGGCAGGGCCGGAAATATAGTCGTTTAATTCGGCAATGCGCATATCAAGCCGTTTGCCCTGCAAATACTGCTGCACGCCCAGGCCGCCTATACCCGCCGCGACAAGTATGATTACAAGCGGCAGCACAAACGATTTGCGCACACTGGTCGCCCTTGCGCGCGGCGCTTTTAAACTATCAAACATATTGACTGTCTTTTTCACAAACACATCACTCACTTTTCAATCAAAGCGCCCACGGCGTGGACATATTTTTCAAACGGAAACCCCTCGGTAATCCGGCTGGCGGAGCAGGGAAACCGGCGCCCCCAGAGAATCGCCCATATCCCGCACATCCTGCGGCGATACATACTTGCCGAAAAGATAGATCTGATCTACCGGATGCCCCGGTTCTTTGATCGACTGGTACTGTATCATTTTCGAGATCTGTTCAGTCGCCGCCTGCATAGCGGCGGAAGGGTCGTACAACCCTTGCGCTGCCTGGTTATACGCCTCGGCCTCGCGCAGGACCGGCGCGGTACGCGTCAGTACTTTTTCCAGCGTGGTAAGAAGCGTTACGGAGACGCGCGCGCTGCCAATACTCGCCACAATCACGTTGCTCGCGCCAAACCCATCGCCCGTGTTTTGCAGGTTATACAGGCAGTTTTCCGCCACCTGGAACCGATATGGTTTTTTACCGGCCATCCGGATGGCTTCACCCGCAAATTCCACAAGGGTGCGGGGCGTGAGGTATACTTGCACCGTGGAAAACTCGCCGCCGTCTTTTTTATAGATATCCAAAACGGCATAGTCCATGATGTGGTCCTGCGTATTTTGCGTGATGCCGCTGCGCACGATATTCAGCATGGCTACCGGTTTTTTTTCGTATGGAAACTCATATTGGCTGGACACCACCGTGCTTTCGGAAAACTGGATCGTTACGGTGTTTTCGCGGAAACCGGCAAGCACCTGCCTGAGATCGTCCGCAAAGCCCTTTACATCCGAAGTACCGTCCGATTTTACGTAGCCAAAAAGCGGCTTTTCGGCCATGGCCTGTACGGCGACCCGGCCGCCCGCATACTTGCCGCAAACCGCGTATACCGTTGTATTTGTCACATTAATACTGATCATAAACGCACCTCAACCTTATGGTTCACAGCAAACTGCTGTACATGGCATAGACGGGAAGCAGCACCGACACGATGACGATGACGATGATGACGGCAAGCACGATCAACAGCACAGGCTCGAGTATGGCGATCATCTTATTGATGGCGTTCTGCGACTCCATGTCGTAATAATCCGAAATACTGGCGAGTATGGTATCGAGGCTGCCCGATTCCTCGCCGATGCGTATCATCGAAGGCAGCAGACGGTCAAATACATTGACGCGCTCAATGGCCGAAGAAAGCGACTCGCCCATGCTCACGTCCTGCATTAGGCCGACAAACAGCGCATCCACCACAAGATTTCCCAAAATGCCGGAAGAAAGCTTGAGCGAGGTAAGCATGGAGATGCCGCTTGAATAAAGCATGGACATGGAGCGCGCAAACCGCGAAGCGTACACCGTGCGGTTCATTTTGCTTATGCCGGGAAACCGCAGCTTCATCGTATCCATAAAACGCTTTAGCGGCGGGATATGCCGCTGGTTTAACAGCAGCAGGGCCACGACTATGATAACCCCTACAATGACCATCCAGTACGTGGAAAGAAAGTCGCTTACGGAAAGCACAAAAAGCGTGATGGGCGGCAGCTCCACGCCCGTAAACATAGCCATCATTTGCGGCAGCACATAAGCGAAAAGCAATATGACGACCGCTACGGAAACGATCAGCAGTATCGCGGGATAAATGGAAGCGGACTTCACCTTTTGCAGTATCTTGTTTTCGTTTTCGTAATGGGTGGAAAGGGAGAGCAGTATCGCGTCAAGGCTGCCGCTTGTCTCGCCCGATTCCACCATGTTCATCATGAACGGGGGGAAGGAATTGCCCTCCAGCCGCATGGCCTGCGATAAGGGCATGCCGCGCTGTATGCTTTCGTACACAGAAAGGAAAAGCTCTTTTTGCTGCGCCGTCTCCGCCGTTTTATACAGCACGTCAAACGCGCCCGTCATGCTGAGGCCGGAATTCATCATGGTCCCGAGCTTACGGCAAAACAGTATAAGCTCTTTTATGGTCATTTTGTGCAGCCTGCGCCGCCGCACCTGTTTTTCAGGCGTTTCGCCATATTCCAGCGCGTAAAGCTGCCTGTCACGTAGCGCGGCGTAAAATTCGGAGACGCCGGGCGCGGCCATCTCGCCTTTTACGATCTTACCTTGCGCATCGCGTGCTGTGTACTTGAAATTGCTCAAAAAATCATCCTCGGCTTATCTTTCTTTAAGATAACGGCAGATACCGGCAACTTAGCTGTCATACACTTGTACCTTTACTCCAATCATAGCCGCTTTTGTGCGAAAATGCAAGAATTTATCATTGGGCCGCAAATGGGCCGCGCCTCCCGGTGAATAAACCGCACAACAATATATTGTATCCGGAAGGACATTTCTGTCAATATATTGACAGAAAAAATTACAAATGTTACTATATACATATAAACTGGATGTTAATGCGTGTAACAAAAGTGTTATTAATACACTATATTATTATGAGGCCTATAGTATATTGAGGGGGACAGCGCCTTCGGGAGGTTGTTTGGTGCACAGAAACAAAACCGAAAAAAACAAAGGACTGACCCTAATTGAAAACATCATCGTCATTGCCATTATCGCCATTATCGCGGCGGTTGCCATCCCTTCCATCGTTGGCTACGCCCGGCTCGCGCGTCTGGAAAAGCTGAACAACTACGCGCGTACCGTCTTTTTATCCGCGCAAAACTATTTTACATCGCTTGAGGGCAGCCGGGGCAGCATCGCGTTTTTGGACGACCCTGCCCTTTCTTTTTACACCGGTACGGTACCACTGGATCAAACCACGGTAGCGAGCAGTGGCACTGCGTTTAACCAAGAGCTTACCGAAAACATAGATAATATCCGCTACCTGCTGTACCAGCCAGGCGACCTGCCAACCAATCCCCTTAGGGCGCTCCTTTTTGAATATATCACGGACGCCACGCTGTATGACCATTCCATACTGCTCGAGGTAAACGCGAAGACGGGCAATGTGCGCGCCGCGTTTGTGAGCGAAGGAAACGACCTCGGCTATACTTTTGGCACGACAGACAGAAGGGATGTGCGCGTGCGCAACCCTGTTTCCGCCCTCGACGCGAAGGAACAGGGTTTTTACGGTGTGGATTACACGGGCGTAAGGCCAACGCTGCCCGCGGACGACCTTGACATCAAGCTGTATGACGATACGGACAGGCATATGCTCATCGCGCTCATTGCGCTGCCCCGTGGTTCCGGTTCGTCTTCCCGGCAATATTCTATTGATATCACCAACGAGGCGGGCGACCTGACCTATGTGCAGGGCATCCCGGTGGATACGGCCGCCACATACGGCTACGCGGCGGCGCTGGAAAGCCACGCG
>QMCD01006533.1_pt1 | contig 13808 bp, 9 predicted proteins | sample 1821841 | NCBI WGS metagenome assembly QMCD01 (sample SAMN01991225, study PRJNA193472) | Termite gut metagenome, whole genome shotgun sequencing project. | isolation source: worker | host: Macrotermes natalensis | reverse complement strand
TGCAGATAAATTGGTGTTAGTAGGAGAGAATACGAATTTCACGATTAAAGAAAACGTAACAGCCGAAATGGTACAAGAGGGAGAAAACATAGCGCCGATTACAGTTAGCAGGATACCTGCCCGTGCTTACCTCACCACAACCGCTCCGCAAGAAGTTAAGGATAAAAATGGAATACTGCTTGGTACCATTTCAAATCTTACTTTTGCAGTTACTCAAACTGCCAATGCATCATATCTATACCCGAAAACAGTAGGTGATATCACTCCGGGAGCTACTAACGCTACCACTTCTTACTCATGGGGATATGAATTTGTACCCGGGATAGACGGAAACGACTATAACACGCAAGCACGTACTTACTACGACTACTCTGATCTGGTGGGAGATGCCCGTCCGATACCTGCCAAACCACTTATGCCTGACAATCAAACTATCGACTTTAAACAAATGTCGGGAGTATTCATGGCAGAAACCACTCATGAACGCGGAGTGGATGCAGCATCTTCAAAATATAAAAAAGGCAATACTGCTTACTTCTTGATACGCGGGAAATTTACTCCCGAACCCAGTACCATTATGGGAACCGCCGATCCGGAAGATAAGAATCCCGCAGGTACATTCTATATGGGAGCTACCGATGGTATAATATACGCCAGCATAAGAGATGCGCAAGATCCTACTATCGGAATGGCGAATCAAGCCGTGTTGACTTATGTCGGAGGAAAAGTATTGTATTATATGTGGTTGAATCCCGATCAAAATCCAACCGACCCGAATTTCGACAAACCGATTAATTCGCCTGTAGTGCGTAATAACATCTATCATGCGAATATTACCGGATTTTCACGTATCGGTTACAACTGGAATCCGCTTGTGCCTCCGGGCGGTGTAAATCCCGATGGAAAACCGAATGGTCCCGAACCTACAGATCCGCCGGTTAATCCAACCGATCCGTTAAGTGATTTCGATACTTATATGTCGGTAGAAATGTCGGTGTTGAATTGGGGATTCCATTCTTATCAAGTTGATTTGTAGTAAAAATTAGAATAAAAGAACAATGAAAAAGACATATAGCGGTAAAACAATTGCAACAAGGAAGAGGAGTTTTCTCCTCTTCCTTACCGCCTTTGTCTTACTCAATATTACCGGTTGTGTTTATGATGACTGGGATGATTGCTTTCAAGGAATCAACGTACATTTCTTCTCAAAAAATGCATGCGATGCTGATATTGTTTATCCGTCGTTTTCGGGGCTTAAATTGTTTGTTTTCGACGAAAACGATAATTTGGTAGCCATCCGCGATGCCGGCAATGAAGAAATAACAGCGCATTACAGCAAAACGTTGAAAGCAAGAAATGGTCTTTTTACTGTGGTAGCTTGGGGAGGATTAAACTCAGATGCTATTGACTTACAAGAAATTAAAGAGTTTAGTACCATCAAAAAAGATGTTCTTTTCCGCATTCTTCAAAACACTCCGGGTGAGATCTCCTTGCCGGAAAGCACTAAGATATATTTCGGCGAAAGCCGGCCAATATTTTTACCCGATCCGGCGGAATACGGATCTGTATTTGAACAAGCCGAAGTGAATATGCAGGAGATAACCAATCGATTGAAGGTACAGATTGAAGGACTTCCTCAAACAAATGACTTTGAAGTAGTGATAGAATCGGAGAACAGCAGCATGAACATCGATGGTAGTGTCGCTCGAGGTAACAAAGTGAAATATATTTCCACTACACCTGTTTTCGACGCAAATGGTGTTTTACAGGTAAACCTGACTACACTGCAAATCCTTTCCGGTTATAATACTGCTTTGGTAATCAATGATAAAACATTAGGTAAAGAGCTGTATCGCGGAGACCTCTTGGGCACACTTCTGTTGAAGAATCCCGGTGTGAATCTGGCGTGCGACCGCGATTTCACCATTCGCTTCACGGCCGCCGACCAATGCGACTGCGGCACCTATATGATAATGGAAATCTGGGTAAATAATTGGCTCGTGCATAGTTATAACGCCAATTTAAAGTAAATGATATTTTGTGTAAAACACAGATATTGTATGAAACCACTGAATATTATATTGTTATTTGGACTTGTTTTGCTAACGGGTTGTCTCAACGATGAAATAGATACTGTTGATTCCGAAGTTCCTGTTTTTCTTAATTTGCAGGTAAGAGCGGCAGGTTCTATCAACGAAGATAAAGTATTGGGTGAAGACAGGGTAACTGAAGTGCGAATGATTGTTTTCGACCTTGGAGGTGATGCTGTTTACAACGATATGCTTACTTTTTCAAATGGCATCGAAAATGCTTGTGATCCCGTTGCTTTGAAACCGAATACTTACAATTTCTATTTTTTCGCTAACGAATCTGTAGACTCCGATCTGTCGGCTGCTCTCTCGGAAGTAACAAGCCTGGCATTGATGCATCAAGACGTGCGTTTCAGACACTTGGTGTATAACCCCGCTTTCCATCCTGATTTGACTACTCCGGGAGGTCGTTTCGCCATGTCGGCTATTTACGAAAATATCCGGGTATTACAAGGTGGAACAGAAGACGACCCGCTGCCATTGGCACTTCCGACAGGAAAAGTGGAATTGATTCGTACATTATCGAAAGTAGAAATCGTTTTTGCGAAAAAGACACCGGGTTCAGCTATTTCAGCAGCCAATCGAATCGCTTCGGTTGGGATAGCCAATGTAGCTCAATTTACAGATATTCCTACGATGAATGAATATTATACAACCGAACCGGTACTTTCTTCACCTGTATTGACACCTACTTCCGGCTTGGAAGGATTCAATTACAGTCAGGATACTATCGGAAAAGTTACTTTTTACATCCCGGAATATTTGAACGCTCCCGGAAGTGCGGCGGCAAGATTTACCCAATTGGATATCAACAACCGTCAATTCCCCATCCTTACAGACGGGGCAAGAGTCGGATTGGTTGCGCAACGACGCAATGTAGCCGTTTCCGACAGTAGTATTATCCGTAACTATCACTATCGAATAATAGTTAATATCAGTGCAGGAGCAACTCCGAGTATATATATAGAAACACAAGTTGTGCCTTGGAAAAGGTCGAAATACAGCTATATGTTTCAAGATGAAGATACAAGTATCGATTTGCCACCGGTGGAACCTACCAATCCGGGTATAATTATTCCCGTTCCCTGTCAAGGCGGACAAAAAGTGGAAATACGCTACAACAATGAAGCATTAGGAAGTGGATTGATGGGAGCTTTTGGTGATTTGATTAGTTATTACGATTCGAGAGTAGGCGGTCCGCTCATTACCAATCCGAACGGATTTGTCAAAAGCAAAACAGCATATTGCGAAAAACTTTATGGCCCGGGATGGCGATTTATCAATTCCTGCGAATTAATGGCATTTTTCGCCATATTTGATCAGGCACACCGCGTTTTTGAATCGAACACATGGCAGGGAAGAGGCTCTAATTTACCATTCTATACAAAGGTATTCCGCCAACAAGCGGCAGATTTATTATCGCAATTGTCCGGTGTAAATGTAACTGCATACAAAAACTCGATGGCAAACGCGACAATCAAGTAACCGTAGGCGCTAATGGCGTTTCAAGCGGAACAGCTGATGGTTTCGGAAGTACTAAGTTCAACATGGTCGATAATTTTTATACCCCCGGAGATGTTATCGTAATAATAAAGGATAATCCATATCCGAATTATCCCGCACCTTACAATGTGTGGCCTTATCCCGGTCCGATAGCGACTGCTGCCGCTGCCGGAGTAGTGCCCTCACCCAGTTCTACTCCCCCCTATTGGTGGTATTCTGTTCCACCGGAAAAAGGGATTAACAATTGGTATCCCATGGAACTTCAACACCAATTAAAAGCATATTGGTATCCGAATTATCTAAAGTATGACATTCCTGCTAACTATAACAAGATATTATATACACAGTTTGTAATGTACAGTCACAGTTCCACCGTATCACGTTGTGTAAGAGTTGTTGAATAAAAGAAGCGTAGAATTATGAAAATATACTTATCCATATTGCTAATGTTTGCCGCCGTTTTTCTTGTGGGTTGCGAAGCTGATGACGACATAATTTCCGGGGAACAAGAAGAGAAGATTTATCTCTCATTTGCCCCTTTAGCTAATGTTGTCCTTCGTGCCGCAACCAACAACTTACCCGAAGAATATGCGATCAAAAATCTGAGTGTATTTTTAACGGAAGCAGGCTCTAATACTATTGTCTACAGTTATCCCAACATTGCTTTCATACCTGCCGACCCCCTTCCTGCCGGCGATACATTGAATACTAAGTTAATCTCACTTCCGTTAGATCCGACAACGATAGGGAAGAAAGATGTGTATGTAATTGCCAACTATCCGGGGACATTGCCAACTATTACAACTATAGATCAGCTCAAGACGATACAAACACCTGCAGCTACCTCTACGGCAGGTTTGCCTGCCACAAACGGGCTGCCGATGTATGGTACACTGTTAAACGCCAATTTAAGCGGTACTTCTGCCAGTGCACCCGCTCTTGTGCCATTGACACGCGCATGCGCCAAGTTTCGGGTAACACTTACCTATACTGATGCCACATACGTCGGAACAAACAATACGTTTACAATGATAAATGTGCCGACATATACCCTGTATGCAGGAAACAATAACCCTCCCACGACATTGATTACTTATCCGGCAATCACCTTGTCTTCGATCAGCGCTTTACAATATCAAGGGGTTGCCTACGTGTATGAATCAACAACAATGCCGGCAATAAACATCAATGCAACGATAGCCGGCACAGCAAAAACGTATAAAGTAGATACCAATGTACCTGTATCTTCGAGAAATAACTTGTACGACATCGATGTTCGGGTGTACAAGCCTGTAAAAGCTTCTGCGAAAGCCGCAGATACAAATGTATTGAACTGTAAAGTATCGATATACGCCAGATGAACAGAAATATCTATTTCACTTTATTATTCGTTCTGCCGATATTAGCTTTCGTTGCCTGTGGACACGGCAATCAACAATCGACAACCGGAAGCAGCGCCGATAAAAGTTTCGAGCAAATAGTGATTCCCGACACTCTGGTTTCGCCGGAAGATCGATCGGCCTACCTCGTCACCCGGTATTGGGATAATTTCGATTTTTCGGATACAACATACATCCACACTCCCGAAATCACCGAACAAGCTTTTGTGGGTTATCTTTCCGTATTTCCTTACACAGAAAAGGAGATAATTAATGCTTCCATTGCAGCTATGCTCACAAGAACGATCGCAGAAGATGCTACGGGCAAAATGTATCCTTACTTTCTCAACCTCTATAGAGAATACCTGTACGACCCTCATTCTCCGGTACGAAACGATGAATTCTACATCCCTGTTACGGAATACATTATCGGCAATCCCGTGAATGATTTCTCAACAAAGGAACATGCGAAATTCGATTTATCAATGATGCTCAAAAATAGATTGGGAACCGTAGCCTCAGATTTCAGCTACATTACCGCCGCCGGCATTAAAGGCAAATTGCACAAGTTAAACAAAGATTACACTATTATCTATTTTTATAATCCCGACTGCACGGCTTGCGAAGAAGCAACAAATTTTATGCGCAACTCGTCTATACTGAATCATTTAGCGAAAAGCGGCAGATTGGATATTTTGGCGCTTTACGTGGACGATGAAATCGATTTATGGACCCGGCATCGAAATCAAATTCCGCCTCTATGGATCGATGCACGCGATGAGCCGCACATAATAAGAAACAGCGTATTATATGAATTGAAAGCAACTCCTTCCATATATTTGTTGAATAAAAATAAAACCGTGTTGCTCAAAGATGTTGATGCCATGACTATCGAAGCCTATTTTAAATAACATATTACCGTTCATGTTTATTAAACTATTATCTTTGTAGCCTGAAAAATTGTAACTCGTTACTTTTCACCTGTTACCCGTAACTTAAAAAAATGGCTCAAACTCCTCTTTTAGAAAAACTTGATGTACTAGTTATCCGCTTCGAAGAAATCGGCAGCCTGATTACCGACCCCGCCGTGATTGCCGATATGAAGCGTTTCGTCAAACTTAATAAAGAATACCGCGATTTGGAAAAAATCGTAACGGCAAGAAACGAATACCAACGACTGCTTTCCAATATCGACGAATCGAAAGAAATTCTCGACAAAGAATCGGATGCGGAATTACGCGAAATGGCAAAGGAAGAATTAGATATTGCCGCAGAACGCCTTCCCGGATTGGAAGAAGAAATCAAACTGTTGCTTATTCCGGCCGACCCGCAAGATGCCAAAAATTCTATCGTAGAAATACGTGGCGGAACCGGTGGCGACGAGGCGGCTATTTTTGCCGGAGATTTGTTTAAAATGTATCTCAAGTATTGCGAATCCAAAGGTTGGAAAGTGGCTGTAACCAGCAGCAGCGAAGGGACTATCGGCGGATTCAAGGAAATTATTTTCACGGTGGAAGGCGAAAACGTTTACGGGACAATGAAATATGAATCCGGCGTTCATCGCGTACAGCGAGTACCCGTAACCGAAACACAGGGACGCGTTCACACCTCGGCGGCAACTGTTGCCGTACTTCCCGAAGCCGAAGAAGTAGATGTGGAAATCAATCCGGCCGATCTTGAATTCCAAACTGCCCGTTCAAGCGGCGCAGGCGGACAAAATGTGAATAAGGTGGAAACCAAAGTACAACTCACACACAAACCCACCGGCATCATGATACAATGCCAGGTTACCCGCTCACAAATGGAAAACCGCGAAATGGCCTTGCAAATGTTGCGCACCAGGTTATACGATATGGAGTTGCAAAAACACAACGACGCTATCACGCAGCAACGGCGCACAATGGTTTCGACCGGCGACCGTTCGGCGAAAATCCGTACTTACAATTATCCGCAAGGACGTATTACCGACCACCGAATCAACTATACCATCTACAATCTATCCGATTTTATGGATGGCAACATTCAAGGTGTTATCGACCAGCTGATTATCGCAGAAAATGCAGAAAGAATGAAAGAAAACGAATTATAAAACAATGACTAAGCAACAATTATTCGAAAATATCAAGAGAAAACAATCTTTTCTCTGTGTAGGATTAGATACGGATATTAAAAAAATCCCTCAACATTTATTGAAAGAAGAAGACCCGGTTTTCGCTTTCAATAAAGCAATCATTGATGCTACTGCCGATTATTGTGTAGCATATAAACCCAATCTGGCCTTTTACGAAAGTTTAGGCGCTAAAGGGTTGCTGGCTTTTGAAAAAACGGTCGATTACATCCGCAAAAATTATCCCGACCAGTTTATTATTGCCGATGCCAAGCGGGGCGATATTGGAAATACTTCCGAAATGTATGCACGTTCATTCTTCGATTTCATGGATTTGGATGCGGTAACTGTTGCGCCATACATGGGAGAAGACAGCGTAAAACCGTTTTTGATTTATCCCGAAAAATGGGTAATCCTGTTAGCATTGACTTCTAACAAAGGCTCGCAGGATTTTCAAATGACAGAAGATAAAAACGGTGAACGCCTGTTTGAAAAAGTACTGAAAAAATCGCAGGAATGGGCAACCGACGAACAAATGATGTATGTTGTCGGAGCTACACAAGGCAAAATGTTTGAAGATATCCGCAAACATGCTCCCAATCATTTCTTATTAGTTCCCGGAGTAGGAGCGCAAGGCGGCAGCCTGGAAGAAGTCGCCAAATACGGCATGAACAGCCAATGCGGCTTATTGGTTAATTCTTCCCGCCAAATCATTTATGCCGACAGCACCGAAAAATTTGCAGAAGCCGCAAAAGCCGAAGCAAAAAAAGTGCAGGAAGAAATGGCGATATACTTATAATGAACAACAAACGCAAAATAATCAATGACCCTGTTTTCGGATTTATCAATATTCCGAATGATTTTATTTTCAGCCTCATTGAACATCCTTATGTGCAACGCCTGACAAGAATCAAACAATTAGGATTCGCGTCATTGGTTTATCCCGGAGCTCAGCACACGCGTTTTCATCATTCGTTGGGAGCGATGCACTTGATGAGTGAAGCCATTTCACAGTTGCGCTCAAAAGGAAACGAAATCACGGAAGAAGAAGCCAATGCCGTTTTATCTTGCATTTTGTTGCACGACATCGGGCATGGCCCTTTTTCGCATGTACTTGAATACACACTGGTGAACGATGTCTGCCACGAAGAAATTTCCTTAATGTTGATGAACAGAATTAACCAATCCCTTAATGGAGCATTGGATAAAACGATTTCAATATTCAAAAACGAATATCCTAAAAAATTCCTGCATCAACTCGTAAGCGGACAATTAGATATGGATCGCTTGGACTATCTGCGCCGTGACAGCTTTTTTACCGGAGTTACGGAAGGAAATATCGGTTCTGCCCGGATCATTAAAATGCTCAACGTGAAAGACGACCGTTTGGTTATTGAAGCTAAAGGTATCTATTCCACAGAAAATTTCCTGATGGCGCGCCGGCTGATGTATTGGCAGGTCTACCTTCATAAAACTACGGTTGCGGCCGAAAAAATGTTAACCAATACGTCCAATCGTGCCAAATTTCTAATCAAACAAAATATCGATTTATCGGTTACTCCGCCATTGCTTTACTTTTTACAAAATCAAATCGGCCTGTCTGATTTTATCAATAATCCGGAAACCCTTGATAATTTCATCAACTTGGACGATAATGATATTTGGTGCACGCTGAAATTATGGTCGAATCATCCGGATAAAGTTTTGTCTATTTTGAGTAATGGATTGGTAAACAGAAAATTATTCAAAATCGAAATCAAACCGGAACCTTTCGAAAACGATATCTTAAAAAACAAATTGCAACACTATGCAAATCAGCTTGAAATCAATGAAATCGACGCCGGATTTCTTATATCTTCCAATGAAATATCCACCAATATGTATAGCGAAGCAGATGACAGTATAGAAATCCTTTTCAAAGACGGAGAAACCAAAGATATCGCCGAAGCATCCGACATGCTGAATATTCAATTGCTTTCCAAAAAAGTACTAAATCCCCTTTAGGGGATTTAGGGGTAAACATGCGGATAAGCAAATAACTTTTATTTGGCTGAAAAAGACAATAAAACGGCAATAATTCTGTTATTTTAGTTGTGAACAAAAGTAGGCTCTATACAATTTCCATCATTCTTTTGTTACTCGTTGCGTTTGTGTCCTGTACATCCACCAAGAACACAGCCGGAACGAGGTGGTATCATGCGTTCAATACCCGCTTTAATATCTACTTTAATGGAAACGAAGCTTATCAAACTGCATTGAAAGCCCAGATAGAAGGCCATCAGGAAAGTTATTCCGATTTTATCCTGATGTATCCGGTGAGCGCTTTGCCTAAAGATAAGGAAGTAGAAGGAGGCCCGTTCGACCGTGCCATTGAAAAAGGAGCCAAGGCCATCAAAACACGTTCTATCAGAACCAAACCTGCAAGAAAAGCAGGAAAAAGAAACGATCCCAAATGGCAGTTGTGGATGGCAAGGGAAGAATACAACCCTTTCCTTTTCAATGCCTGGTTTTTGATGGGACGGTCGCAATTTTACAATGGAGATTTCCTGACCGCTGCGAGTACTTTTTCTTATATGACCCGCCACTACGCCACTCAACCGGAAATCGTTGCGGAAGCGCGCATCTGGCAAGCACGCTGTTACTCCGAAATAGGCTGGTATGTCGACGCCGAAAATTTACTGTCGAGAGTTAATAATGAAAATTTTCCCAAGAATAAAAACAGTTTGTTTGCTTCGGTGTATGCCGATCTTTTAATCAAACAGAAACGGTATAACGAAGCTATCCCTTATCTTAATACTGCGATTAAAGGAGAAAAAAACGGAAGGCAACGGTTGCGTATGACTTACCTTTTGGGACAGATTTATGCTTTCACCGGGCAAAATAATTTGGCTTTCAATGCTTTCGGCAAAGTTGCCCGCTCGTCGGCTCCCTACCCCATGCAATTTGCTGCAAGAATCCGTCAGACTGAAGTTCTTCCTTCGGAAAATACGGATGGGGTTATGAATATGCTGAGGAGAATGTCCAGGAACAGAAATAACAAAGATTATCTCGACCAAATACATCACGCATGGGGAAATGTCTACATGGCCGTTCCCGATACGGCCAATGCCATCAAACAATTCAAGCTTGGGGTTGAGAAAAGTACGCAAAACGGTTTCGATAAGGCATTATCCTTGATTAGTCTCGGAGACATTTTCTTTCAACAAAGAAAATATGTGGAAGCCCAGCCGTTTTATTCCGAAGCTTTAGGTCTAATCAAAAAAGAATTTAAAGACTTCGCAAGGGTATCGAAACGTTCGGAAGTATTGGATGAACTGGGAGGATATGTTGTAGCTGCCCAGTTGCAGGACAGTTTGCAAACATTGGCACAAATGCCCGAAGAGAAACGTTTGGCAGTCATCGACAAAATAATTCAAGACCTCATCAAACAAGAGGAAGAAGCTCGAAAAGATGCAGAAAGGGAGGAATACCTCGCTCAACAACAGGCGAACAGGGAAAATATGGAAGGTTTCAGGGTAGGACAAGAGGTTCAACAAATGACAACGCCGGGACTTATGCCGCAAGTCGGAGGAGATCCTTTCTATTTCTATAATCCTCAAATGGTATCGCAGGGGAAAGCTGAGTTCCAACGCAAATGGGGACAACGCAAGCTCGAAGATAACTGGAGACTCCGCAATAAGGCAGCCGTTTTATTTAGTGATGAATTAGCAGAAAACCAACAAACCGACGGACAAGATGAAATACTGCAAGATTCCTCTTTGATTGAAAAATCACCCGAAGAACTTGCAGCCGCCAATGATCCGAAAAACCGGGAATTTTATTTGCAACAAATTCCTTTCACCGAAGAACAAATTGCCGCTTCGAATGATATTTGGATGGATGCCCTTTTCAATATGGGAGTTATCTATAAAGACAAACTCGAAGATTATCCATTAGCCATAGAAACTTTTGACGAACTGAATCGTCGTTTCCCGAATAATGAGTTCAGGTTGGATTCATATTTCCAAATGTACCTCATGCACCTGAGAAAGGAAGACAGGAATCTGGTTAATGTTTTCAAATCAAAGATCCGTGCCGAGTTCCCGGAAAGCACTTTGGCGATCGCCATGTCGGATCCGAATTACGAATACAACATGCGTATGATTGATGTAATACAAGATTCCATCTACCGGCAAACGTATGAATACTACATTTCCGGAAATCCTCGCGGTGTAAGGAAAAACTTCGAATTCATTTCCATAAAATATCCTCAAACGAGAATAATGCCGCAATTCATGTTCCTGAATGCACTGAGTTATGCACAAACCCATGATGCAGAAATGTTTAAGGAAAAACTGAAAGAACTGTTGGAAAAATATCCCGAAGCTATTACGAGCGATTTGGCAAGCGAAATGATGAAGAGATTATTGAAAGGCTTGACTTTATCGGGAGATGGGAATCTGGCTCGCGGCGGAATATTCAATCTGCGTTTTGGCGGCGAAACAGACGAAAATGGTGTGCCGCTCGATTCTACAATCGTTTTCTCTGCAGAAAAGAATGCGCCTCACCTTTTATTGATGATGTATCCGGCAAATCAAGTGAACGGAAATGTTATTTTATTTACCGTAGCCGGATTTAATTTCTCTACTTTTATGGTCAGTGATTTTGATTTGCAAATCGATACTTTCGGCGAAACCGGCATGTTCCAAATCAGGGGATTCAATAATTTCAGAGAGGTAATGCAATACTATGAAATGATCAACCGGCCTGAAGGCTATATGCATTCATTAGATAATGCCGTGATTGTCGTTCCGATGTCGGTCGAAAATTACGATATCTTATTGAAAGGTCGAAGCCTGAAAGAATACGTTACATTCTTTGAAGAAAACTTCGGAGAAGGAAACCAACATCTGATCGATAAATGGAATGCCATCCAGGAAGAAGAAATCGATTCCATTTCCGAAGAACCGGCTATTCTTGAAGATCCCGTTATCATCGAAGAAGAGGTAGAAGAAAAGGCAGAAAATGAATCCCTAATATCCATACCTCAAGATACGATAATTTCTATTCCTCAAGATACAGTCCCTGAAATAAAAGGAGCTATTTCGGAAGATGAAGTAATGGAAAAAGCAAACGAAGTAGCCGGCAAAGCTTCCGAAACTTTTGATGCCGTCAATGAAACACTCGATGAAATTGCCAACGACCCAATCAGGGGAATTATGAACTTATTCTCTAAACCAAAGAAAAGTAATGCCATCGATGAATACGTGAAAGAGCAGGAGAAAAAAGAAAAAGAAAAGCAAAAACAACTCGACGAAGAACGCAAAGCCAAAGAAAAAGCTCAAAAAGAATTGGAAAAAGAGAAAGAAAAAGAGCGCAAAGAACTGCTCAAAAAACAACAGGAAGAAGAAAAAGCAATCCTGAAAGCCAAACAAGAACAGGAAAAAGCAAACCTGGAAGAAAAGAAACGCGAACAAAAAGCTAAAGAAGACGCGCGTAAGCAACTACAGAAAGAAAGAGAAGAAGTTCGCAAACAAAAACAAGCAGACGCAAAAGTACGTCAAAAGCAAAGGGAAGCCGATCGCAAAGCAAGAGAAAAAGCACGTAAAGAAGCCCAAAAACTAAAAGAAAAACAGCGAGCCGAAGAACGCAAACGAAAAGAAGCCGAACGCAAAGCAAGAACGAAATAAAAATCGGAGCTATCCAAAATTTTGAACAGCCCCGAAAAATCTATAATATCCTAATTTACAGCCCTAATTTTTCAGAAATTTCGAGCATTTTGAGAATGGGATTTACGGCTTTTTCCCTGATTTCTTCATCTACAAATATCTCCGGGATTTCGTATTGAAGACAATTGTAGAGTTTCTCCATTGTGTTCAGACGCATATAGTTGCATTCATTGCAGGCACACGTGCTGTCGTTAGGCGGAGCGGGGATGAATATTTTGTCCGGATTTTTCTTTTGCATTTCGTGTAAAATTCCGGATTCTGTGGCGACGATAAATTTCTTGTTGGGCGATTTAGTCGCAAAATTCAATAAAGAAGCCGTAGAACCGATATGGTCGGCTAATTTAAGTACCGGACTTTTACATTCGGGATGCGCCAAAAGCAAAGCATCGGGATTTTCTCTTTTTAATTCGATGATTTTCTCGAGAGAAAATTGCTCGTGCACATGACAAGCGCCATCCCAAAGCAACATATTTCTTCCGGTGATGCTGTTGATATAATTTCCGAGATTCCTGTCGGGACCGAATATAATGGGAGTTTCCGGTGGAAAACTTTCTACTATCTGTCGCGCATTGGTCGACGTAACCACTACATCGGTTAACGCTTTAACTGCAGCTGTTGTATTGACATACGATATAACAACGTGTCCGGGATGTTCTTTGATAAACTTTTCGAAATCTTCGGCTTTACAGCTGTCGGCCAAAGAACAACCGGCATTCAGGTCAGGAATAAAAACCCGCTTATCAGGACAAAGTATTTTAGCTGTTTCTCCCATGAAGTGAACGCCGCAAAGGACAATAACATCAGCGGTAGTCTTTGAAGCCCATTGAGCAAGAGCTAAACTGTCGCCAACAAAATCAGCAATATCCTGAATATCTCCCTGTTGGTAATAATGGGCTAAGATAACGGCATTTTTTTCTTTTTTTAGGTCGTTAATAGCTTTTTTCAAATCCAAATCTTTGGGGACAGGGATATTTAAAAATCCGGCAGGGGTATTATTTTCTGTCATCATACTATTTAATAA
>QMCD01002601.1_pt1 | contig 13809 bp, 9 predicted proteins | sample 1821841 | NCBI WGS metagenome assembly QMCD01 (sample SAMN01991225, study PRJNA193472) | Termite gut metagenome, whole genome shotgun sequencing project. | isolation source: worker | host: Macrotermes natalensis | reverse complement strand
AGCACGGCGCACGGGACGTATGAGGCCGGGTATCGCGGCGGGGCCAGTCTGCTCGGCGCCTCCGACGCGGACCCGCACAGCCTGACCCTCGAATCGACCGGTGTCGGCCGCAACCAGTTTGTGACCGTCAACGTGACCAAGGGGAAAATGGACATCAAGGACGCGGACGGCAAGATCGTGAACCGGACGTACGGAAGCGACGCCGACGCGACGCTCAACGGCAACAAGATGGTCGCCAACGGGAACAATCTTTCCCTGAGCACGTCGATGTTGAACCTGGACACGATCCTCAGCGGCAACGTCCGCGACGGCGACGTGATCAATTTCAAGATCACCGGCGGCGGGGCGACGTTCCAACTCGGCCCGGACGTGACGACGAGCCAGCAGATCCGGATCGGCATCCCGAGCGTGAGCAGCGTAACCTTGGGCGGACCGTCCGGAAAAATGTATCAACTGCGTTCCGGGGGCGACGCGTCGCTGAAAGAGGACACGAAACTGGCGGACCGGATCGTCCAGGAAGCGATTACCGCGATCGCCTCGCTTCGCGGCCGGCTCGGGGCGATCCAGCGATGCACGCTCGACCCGAATATCGCGTCCCTTCAGGACAATCTTGAAGAGATGGTCTCTGCGGAAGCGGACATCACGAATGCCGATTTCGCCGTCGAAAGCGCAAACCTGGCCCGGGCTCAAATCCTTGTCCAGGCCGGTGCGAGGGTCGCGGGAATCGCCAACCAGCTTCCGCAGTATGCAGCGTCGCTTCTCGGATAGCCGAAATGGGCCGAGTGAGACGAAAACGGTCGGAAAACGTTTGTTTTTCGGCCGTTTTTTTACGCCGCACCGCTTCGGCGTTGGCCGGGCGGCGCAGCCGCCGGCGCATGAACACCGTGCCGGGCCGTATGAACACCGTACTCTTGATCGTCCGGTGTGGGTGGTATATACTGCACCATGCTACACAGGGAGCGGTTGGAATTTCCCGAAAACCGTCCTGAAGGTCAATATGTCAATTTCCGGAGAAAATCCGCCATGTTCCGTTTTTTCGCCGTTCTTTCGTGTCTCGCGACCGCCGTCCTCGCCGCCGATTCCTATGAAATCGCAGGCGGTTCTTTCAAGGCGATGCGGGAAATCAACGTTCCCTCCGCCGCCTTGAAATGCCCGGTGCTCGTAACCGCCTTTCTCCATGAAGGGTTGATCGATCTCGATTCGAAAACCGATCCGTGCGCGGAAAATGCCGGAAAAACCGTGATCGTCGTCGACAAGAAGAAAAAAGTCGTTCCCTTTCGCGTTTTGCAGTTGGGGCCCGGCGATTTTTGCCGCATCGCGATCCAGGCGGAGGAGAAAAACAACGAATACACCGTTTATTACGGTTGCGCGGGCGCCGTCACGCCGATCGATGTTCCGCCGTGGACAAGCAACGTCGGTCTCCTCATGGAAACCCGCCGTTTCGTCAACTGCGATATGGACAAGGCCGATTCGGTCCGGGAAGCGTTTCGGAAAGGGGTTCCCATCGGAGCCGATTATGTGGACACCGTTTATCACGGCTACAACCCGATGGTCATGAAGCAGGAATCCTTTATGAGTCGGTACACCGGGACGCTGGTCGTCAACCAGGGCGGAACGTATGCGATGATCGTTTCGACGCATCACTGCGGTTTCGCGCTGATCGACGGTCGGGAGGTCGCGTCACACCCGGGCCGGCACGGTCGTTCCTGGGAGGCGAAACCGGAGCTGGTCAAACGTGTTCCGTTGACGCAGGGGCCGCACAAGTTCGAATTTCTCCATGCCAGCGCCGACAATGACGCCAGCATCCTGCTGTGCTGGGAACTGAACCCGGGCGAAAAAGTCGCGAAACCCGTACCGATTCCTCCCGAGGCGTTTCAGGCCGAGGCGGTCGGCAGAATCCAAGCGGCTCCCGCGGCCCATGCGGACTCGGCACAGGTTCCCGATTTCGAGTATCAAATTACCGGAAGCGTTCCTCTGCCGGACAATTCCGAACAGATGATTTGCGTCCGGTTCACGAACCGGACCGCCTCGGCGACACTCAAGGGAAAAACGACCTGGGATTTCGGCGACGGCCAAACCAGTACCGAAGCCAGCCCCTATCACATTTATTTGAAGCCGGGCCTTTTCAACGTCACGCTTTCCGGCCAAATAGGCGACAACACGTTTTCGACCGTCAACCGGATCGACGTCGAGCAACCGGTCCGGCAGCCGGAAAAGGCGCATACGCTCGACAACTACCTGGACGCCCTCGAAAAATACGACGCCGGGAAACTTCCGCCCGACCATGTACTTGCCTTGATCCAAGCCTTCGAATTCAAGATCGACCAGGTGGCCGGCGGGGCGGGCCGCGACGACATCCCGATCGAACAGATGCTCAAGCCGACGCGCGAAGCCGTTCTCAAATACCGCAAATTGATCGTCGATTCGGTCAAAGCCTCCCTCACCCGGGATGTTAAATTCAACGGGGACCACGAAATCCGCGATATCGCCCTTTCCGCCGGGACGATTGCCCGCGACCTGCTCGGCGATTTGAAAACGGCGGGTCAAATCTATAATGCCGCCGCCGCGAAAATTCAAAACGCCGACATGTCGGCCGAGTGTTCCGCCCTGGCTGCCGACGTCGCCCTCGACATGGGCCTTCCCGAAGCGGCCAAACGCCTCCTGGACACCGCGGAAAAGCGGATGAATAAAACGGCGATCAACACCTCGGTTGCAACCGTTTTCCGGGTCAAAGGCGATTATCTCAGTGCCATCGGGGACGGAGGAGGCGCACGCGAGGCGTTCCGGACGGCACAGGAACGAAACTTCCTCGCAAAAGGGTATGCCGAGAAAGTCGCCCTCCAGGGGTCCGCCAGCCGCAGCGCCGAAGGGTTCCTGAAAGCGAAACATTACGAACGGGCCATCGAGATGCTCCGTGTCTGGCAGAACGAATACCACGCGGCCGCCATCGACGGGTATATCACGCTCCTTTTCGCCGAGTATTGGTTCGCCAAGGGAGAATACGATTTGGCCGCCTCGTTGGCCGACCGGCTGATTACGGTCAACCCCGACGCCCCGTATGTGGACCGGATACTGATCGTCGCCGCCGAGGCGAAGTACAAGGAGGGAAATCGTGATGCGGCCCAATCGTACCTCCAGACCTTGGTTAAAAACTATCCCGGCAGCCCGTTGATTTCCGAAGCCAACGAGATGCTGGACCGACCCGCTCCGGAAACCCCGAAACGACCGGAAAAGAACGAGCCGGCCGCGGAAGAAGCGACCAAGGAATCAACGAGAGAATCAACGGAGGAGTCGACCGGGGAGCGGGAGTCGGCGGAAAAGCCCGGGCCGGAGACCGACGCATGAACCCGTTCGCCAACGAAAATCTCTCCCAGGACCCGATTCACGGATATATTCCTTTCACGGCCGACGGGGAGCGCATCCTGATCGATTCCCCTTGGGTACAGCGGTTGCGGCAGATCCATCAATTGCAGACCGCTTGGCTCGTTTATCCGACCGCCGAACATACCCGGTTCCAACATTCGCTCGGGGCGATGCACCTGGCGAGCCGGATGATTCGGCATTTATATCCTTCCCTCGCGGACGTTTGCGGCGGCGCGCTGCCCTCGGCGGCTTATCTCGAATCGCTGCTCCGGATCGCGGCCCTCCTGCACGATGTCGGTCACGGTCCGTTCGGGCATTTTTTCGACGCCCGTTTTCTCGCGGATTATCGATTGACGCACGAAAAACTCGGCGCCCATATCATCGAAAAGGAACTCGGCGATTTGATTCGCGACATCCGTTCCAACCCGGGCGGCCCGTTGGCGCAAAACGAAACGATTGATCCGGCCCAGGTGGCGACGCTGATCGTCCGGCCCGAAAAAGACGTCGCGGCGGATATTCCCCGCTGGCTCGCGCTGCTGCGTTCGTTGTTCAGCGGAATCTATACGGTGGACAACATGGATTTCGTGTTGCGCGACGCTTATATGACCGGTTTCAGCGGCCGGGCTTTCGATATCGACAGGCTGATCCATTATTCGTTTTTCACGGATCGCGGCCTCACGATCCACCAGAAAGGGTTTGCGACGCTCACCCGCTTCATCACGGTCCGGGCCGAATTGTTCCGCAGCGTTTATTTTCACCGCACGGTCCGCGCGATCGACCTGACGCTCGCGGAACTGTTCTCCGAAAGCCGGTCGCTTGTTTTTCCGGGAAATCCACTCGAACACCTCGACGCCTATCGCCGGTTTACGGAATTTTCGCTCCTGGTCGACGTCGCTCATTGGGACGGGGCCACCCGCCCCGACGGGATGCCGGACGAACGCAAACGCGGGCTTTTCGAGCGTTGGCAGTCTTTTCTCGCCCGTCGTGTCCCTTGGCATCTCGCGGCCGAAACGACGATCCTGTTCGAAACCGGCGGGCAGGAAATGGCGAGCGTTTTCGGGCAGGAAAAAACCTTCGAGGCCGCGATCAGGAGCCTGCTGCCGAAAGAGTACGAGTCGATCGCCCTGCGTGTCGACATCGCCAGGCATCTCCATCGGCCGGGCGGTCACTTGCCGACGTCGGGCCAGAATTTTTTATACGATCCCCGGAACGATCGTATCCGGCGGCTGGAGGAAGAGGAATTATTCCGGCATATTCCGCAAAGTTATCGTATTTGCAGGGTCTATACGGCCGACGCGGAGCACCGTTCCCCGGTTGCCGCCGCGCTCGATCGGTTGGTACGCCGTGATGCGGCCGACGATCCGACGAATATGTGAACGTTGTGATTCGGCCATCCGGGGTTATACTGGAAACGCGGTGAAATTGGTTGTTTGGTGAAGACTGCTTGCCGCACTCGCTCGTCGCAACATGTTGGCAAATATACGGTTGCACGTTTCGTTCGAGCGGCAGGCGATTGGTCGCGGGAACCGTTTCAGGCCGTTTGCGGTATACCGTTCCCGGCTCGTGTCTGATCCCGATTCAGCAACGGAAAGATTCCGGGAAAACCGGGGCGCCCCTCGCGGGAACGGCCGGATTCTGGTAGAATGTTGCGTAAGTATCCTGAAAACAATTGCAATTTCCCGAAGCCGGTCGCGAGCCGCGACGGGCGGTAGGCTCCTGACTACGCGGTTGCCGATGCAAATAGGGTCCCGGAGGGCAAACGGGCGGTTGGGCGGGCTGTGTTTACCAACGACTCAACCGGCTTCGGTATGAAGGGCGATTCTGAAAATGGGCGTTACGAGCCGGGAACCCCGTTCCCGGAGTTTTTTGGCCAAAAGGCTCATGGACGAATACATCGGAATCATTATTGTCGTGCTATTCACCGGTCTTGCGGCTGTTTGCCGCCTGATCGCGGGTTCCTTGAATCATGAGCGGATTCGTAAATACGTCGGCGAAAGCGGAGGAACGGTACACCGGATCGAATGGACGCCGTTCGGACCCGGCTGGCTTGGTGACCGGAACCCCATATACCATGTGCTTTATCGGGACCGGGAGGGTACGGAACACGACGCCTATTGCAAGACAAGCATGTGGGCCGGGGTATATTTCACCCGGGATGAAATAAAGCGAAAAGCGGCAACGAAACGTTCTTCCACGCTCGAAGAAGAAAACCGACGGTTGCGGGAGGAAATCAAACGCTTGGAACGGGATAAGTATCGGTAGGATAAAATGAAGGATTTACGTAATATCGGCATCATCGCCCATATTGACGCCGGGAAAACCACGACGACGGAGCGGATGCTCTTTTACTCCCATTTCGTCCACAGGGTCGGTATGGTCGATTCCGGAACCACGGTTACGGATTTCGATCCCGAGGAGCAGGAACGCGGGATCACGATCCAGTCCGCCTGCGTTTCGTTCAAGTGGAAGGAGTGTACCTTCAACCTGATCGATACGCCGGGGCACGTCGATTTCACGGCCGAGGTCGAGCGTTCGCTCCGCGTCCTCGACGGCGGCGTGGTCGTCTTCTCAGCCCGGGAAGGAGTTGAGGCCCAGAGCGAAACGGTCTGGCGGCAGGCCGACAAATACCATGTTCCCCGGATCGCGTTTATCAATAAAATGGACCGCGAGGGCGCCGATTTCTATGCCTGCCTCGACCAGATCAAGAAGCGGCTCGGCGCGAATCCGGTGGTCGTCATGTTGCCCATCGGGGCCGGACCGCCGCATATCGCGGGGGCGTTCGAAGGAATCATCGATCTCATCGCGATGAAAAAGCTGAGCTTTTCCAAGGAAAGCGGCGGCCAGGAAGTCCTTACGGAGGAAATCCCCGCCGAATTGCTTGAAGAGGCCAAAATCTGGCGGTCGCAGTTGCTCGACGACCTTTCGCTTTATTGCGACGACCTGATCGAATTGCTGCTTGCCGACCAGGAGATTCCCGAACAGATGATTCGCATGGTGCTCCGCGACGCGACGATCTACGACATGGTCGTGCCCGTTCTCTGCGGCAGTTCCCTGGACGGTATCGGTGTCCAGCCGCTCATGGACGCCGTGTGTCACTACCTGCCGTCTCCGCTCGACATGCCGCCGGTCGAGGGAATCGATCCGACCCGGCCCGATTGCCCGGAATTGTCGCGGCACGCCGACCCGAACGAGCCGTTTTGCGCCCTGATTTTCAAAATTCACCCCGAACGGACCGGCGATTTGAACTACATCCGGATCTACAGTGGCACATTGACCCAAAACAGCCGGGTACTCAACCCCCGCGAAGGCAAAAAGGAAAACGTGCCGCAGATTTGGCGCATCCAGGCCGACCGTCGTGAGCAGATCCAATCGGCCGCGGCGGGCGATATCTGCGGCGTGATCGGGCTGCGTTTCAGCGTCTCCGGCGACACGCTGTGCGATGTCAAACATCCGATCGTCCTCGAATCGATCACGTTCCCGGAAACGGTGATTTCGATGGCGATCGAACCGGAAAACGCCGAGGAATATAAAAAATTGAAGGTCGTCCTCGAAATGCTGAAACGGCAGGATCCGACGTTCCGGGTCACCGAAAGCGAGGAAACCGGCCAGGTGCTCATTTCCGGCATGGGCGAACTGCATCTTGATGTCATCAAGAACGTGCTCCTGCGCGACCACAAGGTCAATGTCCGCATTCACAAGCCCCGGGTCAGTTATCGCGAATCGGTCCAACGGGCGGTCGAAACGACCGGTCGTTGCAATCGTAATCTGGGCGGTACCAGGCACTTCGCGGAACTGGCGATCCGGATGGAGCCGCTCGACGGTTCCGCGCAGGCGGTCGAAATCGCCTGTGAATATCGTGACGAGACGTTCGCCCGGCTGTTCAAACAGACCGCCCTCGAAGCGATACGCGAGGAAAGCCAGGGCGGCGGCAATCTCGGTTTCCCGCTGATGAACGTCCGCCTGACGATTGTCGGCGCGCAGACGAACGAATCGGAAACCTCTGAAACCGCGCTGCGGATCGCGGCGGCCGACGCGTTTCGCCTGGGCCTGAAAGAGGCGGGCGTCTTGTTGCTCGAACCGATCATGCGGCTGGAAGTTTCCACGCCCGACGCCTACGTCGGCGATATCGTCAACGACTTGCAGCAGCGCCGCGCTGTTGTGACCCATACCGAGGTGCGGAGCCGACTTACGATCGTCGTTGCCGAAGCGCCGCTCGCGACGCTCTTCGGTTACAGTTCGGCGATGCTTGGACTGAGCCAGGGGCGGGCATCAAGCACGATGACTCCGCTTACGTACGGTCCGGCCCCTCCCGATGTCACCAGGAGTTTTATGTTGGAATAGACTGAAGTACGTGCCCGACAACCTTTGTTTATACCGGGCTTTTTTTGTACTGAGCTTTTTTTGTACCGAGGCCGGCCCCGTTTTCCGGTCGATCCGCTCGTTCGCCTCCGGACGGCGTTTGTTCGGAGGGAGCTCCATGAACGTCGGCTTCGGGAAATTCCAATGGTGTCCGGTATGCACGTTCACGTTTCGCCCATTTGATTTCCGCTATGATGAATCGGTTTTGCCTGGTCGTCTGGTTCGTGTTTTGGGGGATGTGCGTTTCGCCTCTCACGGCGGATGATACTGTGGGCGGCACGGCGGATAACACGGCGGATAACGCCGCCCCGGCGTCGATCGTCGCAATCGACGTCGGAATCGCGGGACTCTATAAAAACGGCTGCTGGACGCCGATTGCCGTCGATACCCGGAATGCCGGACACGAACATCGTTTTCGCATCGAGACGGTCGACGGCGACGGGGTGCCGACCGTTTACGAATTTCCGGGCCGCAAAGGAAGCGGGGCGGTTCGCAATGTTTTTTATATCAAACCCGGGAGGGCGACCGCTCCGCTGGGCATCAAACTGCTCGACGTGTCCGGCGCGATTCTCGATTCCCATCTCATCGCGCCCAAGGGCGCTTTCGGCAAAACGAAACGTCCTGTACCGGCGCCGTATCTGACGGCCGGAGTACCGACGGGCACGCGGAGCCGGTCGGCGGAGGTGTCCGTTCGTTTCACGGAACCGGTGCCGATGGCTCGGCCGATCTACCTGGTTGTCGGCAATGAGAATATCGGTTTGCAGGATGCCGTTGCCGGACTGCATTTGTCTGAAAACCGGCGACCGGTCCTGGCGGGACTCGCCCCGGACGCGGTTTGGCCGGATCGTTCCCTCGGGTACGAAGCGATCGACATGGTCGTGTTGACGACGCGCGAACCGTTCGGGAAAGACGGTTTTCCCGACGAAAAGGGACGCGCCGGGAACAAGCGGGATGCGAGTGGACGTGATGAGGATCGGCGCAACGACGCGAATCATCCCGCGATGCGCGCGCTGGAAACGTGGATGTTGCACGGCGGCCATGTTTTCCTGGTCGCCGGGAAAGACGCCGAACATTATCTTCAGGCAGACCGGGCCTTCGCCGCGTTCCTGCCCGGAACCTTTGAAAACATGACGGATGTCCGGCAAGGGGAAATCCTCCAGCTTTTCGCCGGGAGCCGGCGCCCGTTGATCATGAGCGGGAGCGAGGAGACGCCTTTCCTGCGAACGCCGTATTTCCGCAAGCAGGCGGACGGGTCGGTTCTTTTGAACGACGGCGATTTGCCGCTCGCGATGCGTTGTGCAAAGGGTTTCGGCCGCCTTACCTACTTCGGGGGCGATCTCGCGGCCGATCCGCTTCTTTCGTGGCGGGACCGCCATCTCCTTTTATCGACGATACTCGCGTGGAAGAACGAGCAGGCGATTCCCGGCTCGAATCGGCCCGTCATCATGATGCATTACGGTTACGGCGATCTTGCGGGCCAGTTGCGTTCCTCGCTCGAACAGTTTGAAGGGACACGCGCCGTTTCGTTTTCCCTGATCCTGATCGTCATGGCGGGTTACGTCGTTGCCGTCGGGGGGCTCGACTGGCTGCTCGTACACAAATTCCTCGGGCGGCCGGCGTTGACCTGGTTGACGTTTCCGCTTTGGGTCGCGTTGTTCGGCATGATCGCTTATGGTCTCGGTGTCGGCAACCGCCTCGATACGGCGGTGGTCAACCAGGTCGACCTGCTCGATATCGACGTTCCCGGGGGTCATGTACGTCAAAGCCGTTGGTTTTCCCTTTACAGCCCCGCCGATGCGCGGTACGATCTCACCGTTCGACCGAGTTCTTCCTTCTCGGCTTTTGGTGCGGATTCTCCTGATTCCCCTGATTTTCACGGATCGGGCACGGTCGATCTCCTCACTTGGAACGGTCTCTCCGGCAGCGGTCTCGGCGGGATGGCCCCGCAAGCCTACGCCCCGGGAGTATGGCAGGAGGGATATGGAATCGACGTCGGGGCACGGGACGCCGCCGCGGAAAACGGTTTGACACATGATAGGACACGTGGTGTGACGGGCGGGGCGATTTCCACACCGGGACTGCGGGGGTTGCCTGTCGCCGTTCGATCGACGAAATCCCTGTTCATGCAAACCTTCAGTCGCACTTCCATGAAGGACAGCCGCGCCGCGGCACGTCGAACCGGTTCACGGATCGTTTATCGCAGCAGGCGGCTTTTCGCGAGGAACAGGGCATTCCCGTCGGCGAACTTCACAACCCGTTGGATGTGCCGTTGCAAGAAGTACGTTTGGCGTTCGGCCGCTGGACGCTCGACGTCGGGCGGATCGAAGCCCGGGCAACGGTCCGGGTCGGGCCGGGAAATCCGCGATACGAGATGCGGGACATTCTTTATGAAAAAATGGCGGACGGCACGGGCGGAATGCGCAACATCACTTCGTACGGCACGCATTCGAAAAATCCCCTTTACATTTTACGAACCCTGACGCTTTACGACGCCGTCGGCGGATTCGAGGCGATCGGGTTGCAGAACGAATACCAGCACATGCTCGGGATGAGCAATCTCCTGAAAACGGACCGGGTGATCCTGATCGCGAAAGCGTACGTCGATCGTCGGCCGATGCGTTCGTCGAGCGAACTTTTCGATGCCGGACGGCCGCTCCCGCTCGGATGGAGGGAACAAATCGTTCGCATGGTTTTGCCGATCACGCTGGAAAAACGCCGGGAATCGAGTGAACCGGAATCCGGCGGGGCCCTTGAAACCAAGGTCGAGGGAATCAGGGGGCCGGAAATCGAGGACCCGTTCGAGAAGGGAGAATAAAGAATACCGGCCTTACGAACAGCCTTGATACCGAAGCCGGTCGGGTTATTCCGTTGGATCCGCCTGTTTGCCCCCATGTTCGATTTTCAACCTGAAGACCGATAAATCTCCGCCTCAGCAGTAGCAATGATTAAAACGCAAGAACTGACGAAGCAGTACGGCAAACTGTATGCCGTGAAAGACCTGACGCTCGACCTGGTTCCGGGAGACCTGTTCGGTTTTATCGGCCCGAACGGGTCCGGGAAAACGACGACCATGAAAATGATCGCAACGCTTTTGCAGCCGACCTACGGCGAAGCTTATGTGTGCGATTTGTCCGTTTTCACGCACCCGAAGGAAATCCGGCGGCTCATCGGTTTCATGCCGGACTTTTTCGGCGTCTACGACGATATGAAGGTCATCGAGTATCTCGAATTTTTTGCCGCGGCCTACCGTATCCGGGGCGAACACCGCAAAAAAGTCTGCGACGACATGCTCGAACTGGTCGATCTCGGCTACAAACGGGATGCGTTGGCGACCAGCCTTTCCCGCGGAATGACCCAACGGCTCGGGTTGGCGCGCGTATTATTGCATGATCCGCAGGTGTTGCTGCTCGACGAACCGGCCAGCGGCCTTGATCCCCGGGCACGCATCGAAATGCGGGAACTGCTCAAACGGCTCGGAACCCGGGGAAAAACGATCATGGTTTCCTCGCATATCCTGCCCGAGTTGGCCGATGTCTGCAACAAGGTCGGTATTATCGAGCGGGGCGAACTGCTGGTCAACGCCGATGTCGCCGAAGTGATGCGGCAGGTCCGCGACCATCTCGTGCTCCATATCGAGGTCGTCGACGAAACCGGGCGGGCCGCGAAACTGATCGAACGGCATCCGGGCGTCCGCTCCGTCGAAATCGTCCCGCAACACGATCGGCAATCGATCCGGGTTTCGCTGGAAAAAGAAAAAGGACTCGACGATTACTGCGATTTGCCGACGGTGCTGATTGAAAACGGTTTCAAGATACGTTCCTTCAAGGAAGACGAGATCAATCTCGAAACGGCGTTCCTGACGCTGACGAAGGGCATCACGGCGTAAACCGCGTTGTCCCTAAACCGCGTCGTGCGCGTCAATCGGGGGTCTCGTAAGAATCGACGATTTGCTGGACGAGCCGATGTCGGACGATGTCCGCGCCGGTCAGTCGAACGGTCGCGATGCCGTCGATTCCCCGGAGGCGTTCGAGGGCGTCGATCAAACCGCTTTGCCGGGAAGACGGCAGGTCGATCTGCGTCGTGTCGCCGCACACCGTGATCGTCGAGTTCGCCCCCATCCGGGTCAGGAACATTTTCATCTGCGCCACGGTCGTGTTCTGTGCCTCGTCGAGAATGATGTGCGCGTTGTTGAGCGTTCGACCCCGCATGTACGCGAGCGGAATGATTTCGATCCGGTCCTCGCTCACGTAGCGTTTGAGGAGGTCGTCGTCCATCATTTCGGCAAGCGCGTCGAGGAGCGGCCGCAGATACGGGTTGACCTTCGCCTGGAGGTCACCGGGAAGAAATCCGAGACTTTCTCCCGCTTCGACGGCCGGGCGCACGAGGACGATTTTCCGGACCCGCTCCTGGCGGAACAACTGTGGCAAACGGAAAAAATTGATCCACGCGGAAAATCGCGTCTTTCCGAAGAAAGTTGACGTTTTTCAGGGCGCAGGGAGCTTTTCCCCTTCCCCCGCCGTTTTCGGCCTCACCCGCTGAACGCCGAAAACCTCGATCGGCTTGACGCCGGAAACATCCGCACCGGCGCGCACTTCCAAAAGCGCCCGCTGAACGTCCTCGGCGGCGATCTCGTTTCCGCGCGCGGCAAAACGCTGGAGCCGTTCCAGCAGGACCGCCCCCATGCGAACCGCTTCCGGTTCCCCCTGTAACAGCAATTCGTTTCCGTCGAGGATGATCCGGATGCCCAGCGATTCCCGTATCGTCCGCAAATGGACGTCGCTGTCGCCGAAAACCCTCCGGATCGCTTTGGATTCGATTACCGCAAGTGTCGCCTCGGACATGTCGATTCCCGTTTCTCAATTACGTTTCTCAATCCCGTTTCTCAACGATGTTGTCCATTTCCTGCGGGAAACGGACCGGTTTTCAAGTGGACGCGAAATCTTCCCAAAGGGCGTCGAGCCGCGCGTTTTCCGGCGTTCCGGCGAACGCGACGATACGGTATTTCAGGCGGATCGATTCCCCTTTCGGCAACGTCAACGGATCGGACATGAAATTCATCGGCATCGGCGAACAATTACCGTAATCGCGGGTGAACCAAGGGCAATTTTTGAACGTCGGAAACGCTTCCGTATCGGGATGCCTGGGATGGATCATGACGGCGATCCCCTCGACGATTTCCTCCTTGAGGCCGCTCCGCCTGCCGTAGTACGCCATCCAGTTCGCGGGCTTGCCTTCCGTTTCTTTCTGGCCCCGTTTTCCGTTCGAGTTGACAAGATTGCCGCCGCCGTCGGGCGCCAATTCCGGCGAAACACGCACACCGTACAGCCCGTGATTCGTTCTTTCGACCTTGACATCGACGAGCGCCTTCATCGTGATGTCGGCGTCGATCACGTAATTCACGGTTCCTTCGAGCAATTTCAGCTCGAACAACCGGGTGTCCTCGATAATATCCGGTTCCGGCGATTCGCCTGCCGACAACGGTTTGAGCGGTTTGCCCCAAAGGCAGCGGTCCTTGATCCGGCAGGACGTTTCCGTGACTTCCCCGAGCGAAACCCCCTGGGAAACGATTTGACCGTCCCGGAGCGTGCCTTGCCAGTAATTGCCGCCGTTGACCTTGTCGCAGCCGAAGAAGACGCTCCGGTGATGCGGCCAGGGAAGCGACGTCTCCGTCGTGAGCGAGAGACCGCTGACCGGCCCGGCGACCGGGAAGAAGTAGGGATACTTTTGGTGTTTGAAAGCGCGATACGATGTCAGGGAGACGTTGTTTCGCCGAATCCACGCTTCGTACGTCATTTCCGGTTTCGAATCGACGACGTAGGCGGTGATATGTTCTTCCGGCTTTTCGCCCCCCCCCGGCGTGAGCGGTCCCGCAACAAGCGGAGAAGAGGTTCCGAGAGAAAACGCCGTTCCCGTCAATGCCAGCGAACTTGTCAAAAAAGTACGTCGTTTCATGTGTCTTCGTTCCTTTCGTGCAGGGATTTTGATACGATGGGCCTTTCGGTTGCCGGTCAACTATCGGCCATCCGACTACCGGGCGACTATCGGGCGACTATCGGGCGACTATCGGGCGACTATCGGGCGACTATC
>QMCD01001808.1_pt1 | contig 13811 bp, 12 predicted proteins | sample 1821841 | NCBI WGS metagenome assembly QMCD01 (sample SAMN01991225, study PRJNA193472) | Termite gut metagenome, whole genome shotgun sequencing project. | isolation source: worker | host: Macrotermes natalensis | reverse complement strand
AATTGGTTTCTTCATAGACCTTATTCTGTGCGAAGATCAGGAAGGAATATTTTCGACGGGGATGATCGGCAGGAACCTCTCGAAAGTGGCGCGGATAAATGTCTTTCCCGTGCCGAGGATGTCGAGGAACTGCTTGGGTTTCTCGTTGCGGCTTATGGGCCAGAACCTGCTGCCGATGCCCCCGGCCATTATGACGCAATATCTTTTACTGTTCATTCTCATTATATTAAGGCCACAAATATAACCAAAGTCGGGGTGGAAGCAAAACGGGAACTCCACCTCTTTCGATTCGGCCTGCTAAATTAGGGTTATTTTTATACATTTGTACATTAATGTCATCTTGCGATTATGAAAATACGGCTTTTTACTATTCCGAACCTTATTACTTTGGGAAATATGCTGTGCGGATGCGCGGCTCTGGTAGCGATATTGACGCGGGGAGACCTCGTGGCGGCATTCTGGCTTGTGGCGGCGGCGGCGGTGCTCGATTTTCTCGACGGATTCACGGCGCGGCTGCTTAAGGCCTATTCGCCCGTGGGGGTGCAGCTCGATTCGCTTAGCGATATGGTTAGTTTCGGGGCGGTGCCGGCAGCGGCGCTGTTTGCAATGTACAACGGCACGGCGGGGGATTCCTCGATTGTTCCGGAGTCTTACGCATTGTTCGCTCTGGCGCTGTTCTCGGGCCTGAGGCTGGCGAAATTCAATATCGACACCGAACAAAAGGAGGAATTTATCGGTCTCCCGACGCCCGCCTGCGCGATATTGGTGATGTCGATAGGGTGGATGGCGGCCAAAGGGTATTTGGAGTTGCCGCCGCTGATAATACTTATCGGCACGGGGGTACTATGCTGGCTGCTGATAAGCCCCGTGAGGATGTTCTCGCTGAAATTCCGCGATTTCTCGTGGCGCGGGAACAAACTCCGGTACACGTTCCTGATACTGTCGGCCGCGGCCCTGGTGGTGCTCGGCATCACCGCAATACCGCTTATAATAACGGCTTATATAGTTTTTTCGCTGCCGCTTAATTTCGCGAAAAAGTGAGCGGCAGAGGTGACAACGCGAGGGCCTGACTCCGGGATTTCACAAAAAATGCAGTTTCGTAAATTTTTTTTACATAACTTTGTCGTTTAAACAAGGTAGCACGAATGTACCGTAACCGTCTGAAAAACCTGACACTCGCTGCCGCACTGATCGTGTGCGGAGTGTTTTCCGCGCTCCCTGCCGGAGCGCAGAACGTCGGCAGTTTCACAGACCAGCAGCGGCGCAACCAATATGGTGGCGATCCGCCCAGTTTGGCAACAACCCCTTCGCCACCGAAGAGCCGGACACCACACAGCAGGCGGACACCACCAAGCGTATCCGCAAACCTCTGGAATCATTCCTTTTCGACGACTCCACGCGCAACAGGCCCAATTTCGCATGGCACGTGGATACATACCGCAATAAGATAGAATTCGCCGAGATAGACACGTTGCTGGAGGGTTTCCAGCTCGACCAGCCTTACAGGCGCAAAGGTGTGGGCGATGCGTATCAGGGCAATATGGGCGGCGCTTCGATCCCGATAAACTATTTCGACCGCCCGCATTACAGCGATTTCTCGTTTGCAGAGGCTTTCGATGCCTACCTGTTCTCTCCGGAGAACGTGCGGTTTTTCAACGTAAAAGCGGCATTTTCGCAATTCCAATACCTCTCCTCGGGGAAGAAGAGGAATCAGGAGGAGAATTTCGTAATTACCCACGCTCAGAATATCTCGCCCTCGTCGGGGTTTAACCTCGATTATCGCAGCCGGGGTACCGAGGGGCTATACAATTCACAGAAAGGGCGCGCCAAGAGTCTCTCCGTAGCCTTTTCACATACGGGCAAACGCTATACGGTCCACGCGGGGTATATCTACAACGCTATCCTAAACCGCGAAAACGGCGGACTCATCAGGGACAACGACCTCCCGGACCTGGACCGTTACGAACTTCCGAGCACCTACCCCACCAAGATGAGCGGCACGCGCAACTACTTAAAGAACAACGCATATTATGTGGTGCAATCATACGGTTTCCCGCTGCGCAGGGTGACGGATGAGGATTTTTCGATAGCCAAGCACCCCACCATATTCGTCGGACACTCGTTCCAGTATCAACGCTGGAACAAGAACTACACCGACACCTACCGCGGCGCGACAAACAGCACAGTTTTCGATCCCTCGGACCCGCGTGAACCGGGGGACGACTACGAGCTGAACTACTATGACAAATGGTATATAAACGGCAGCCAAACGCGCGACTCTATCTTCGAATCGCGAATTTCCAACAGGTTTTTCATTCAGGTGCAGCCCTGGGACCGTGACGGGGTTGTGGGAACGATAGACGGCGGCGTGGGCATAGACAATCATTACTACTACTTTTTCCGGCCCAACACCTTCACCGCGGGCAAGTGGAAAGGGCAGAACAAAACGGATTACTACGTCTACGGATCGATAGACGGCAAGATAAAGCGATACGTCGACTGGGGGGCGGATGTGAATTTCCACCCCTCGGGAGGCCGCAGCGGCGATTTGTACGTTGCGGGACGGCTGACGCTGAATGCATATATTAAGGACACCCCGATTTCGCTCAGCGGCAGGTTTTCGAACGAACTCCGTTCGCCGACTTACTGGAGCGAAAGATACTTCTCTAACCACTATCAGTGGCAGAATTCCTTCGATAAGGAAAATGAAACCCGTTTCGAGGCCTCACTCACCATGCCCGAGCATGGACTGGAGGTGACTTTCGCCCAGAGCGTGATCGCCAACAGGATCTATTACGGCCCCGACATTCTACGGCCGACACAGGATGGTATCCCCCGCTATTGGGCGGACGGACGCCTGCCTGTGCAAGAGTCCGGAGGCGTCAGCGTGACGGGTTTGTATGTACGCAAGGATTTCCGCGCAGGCGGATTTCACTTCAACCACAGGGTACTTCTGCAATGGAGTTCGGCCGACAAGGTCGTCCCCGTTCCACTTGCGAGCGCTTTCATCTCTTATTTCTTTGAGTTCGACGTCGTACGCGACGTGCTACGCGTGGAGCTCGGCATAGACGGACGCTACAACACGGAATATTACGCCCCGGGCTGGAGCCCCGGCACAACGGTTTTCTACAACCAGCGTGAACGAAAAACGGGCAACTATCCGATGATGGACGCATTCATAAACGCCAAATGGAAAAGGATGAGGATACTCTTCAAGATGGAACACTGGAACTATGATTTGTTCGGAGGGCACGAGTATTTCTCGCTGCCGCACTATCCGCTCAACAAACGTATGTTCAAGATGGGAATTTCGTGGGCTTTCTACGACTAACGGCCCCGGCGACGGTTCTCTCATGGCAGGGCGAAGGCTGCCCGGAAAGTAATAAAACATGATCCGAAAGGTTCCCGGATCCGGCATGGCCGGATTACTTGTCAAATCTGTGTTTATAATCGCCGTAAGCCTCGCGGCCACGGCACAGGCATCGTGCCTGCGGCATGCCGGAAACGATGCGGCAGAAATATCCTCACCGGAGTCGGCATTGGAGAATGCGGCCACGGCAGATGCTTCTGAAAGCGGCCGGGCAGGCAAAGTTTCGGCAAACGGGCCGGAAGATGTTGCGGCGGGTGTTGCAGAAAGTGTTTCTACGAGCGTTGCGGCAGACATGTCGGTTGGCACGTCGGCAGACATTTTGGCAGACATTTTGGCAGGTGCGTCGGCAGGTGCGTCGGCAGGTGCGTCGGCAGGCATGTCAGTCGGCACGTCGGCTGGCGCGTCGACACACAAAATTTCTTTATACGACGCTATAATGCGCCGGGTCAGCAGCCGCGAGGGGCTGGACTGGCGCCTGCTGGCAGCCATAGCTTATGGCGAATCGCGCTTCAATCCCGACTTGGTTTCCCGCATGGGCGCCAAGGGCCTGATGCAGATAATGCCCGCGACGGCAAAGCAGTTTAATGTGCCGCCGGAATACATTTTTAATCCCGAGGTAAACATAACTCTGGCCACAAAGTTGCTGGGCAAGATCGAGAGTATGCTACGCCTGCCGCGCGGCATAGCTTTCGACGACAGGATGAGCATAATTCTCGCGTGTTACAACTGCGGCATAGGCCATGTGCTGGACGCGCGCAGGCTCGCGGGGAAATATGATGCCGATCCTAATTCGTGGGACGACGTGGCGCATTTCCTCTCGCTCAAGGCCGATCCCGCCTACCATAGCGACGAGGTGGTAAAATGCGGAACATTCCGCGGCGGAGGCACTACGACGGCATTCGTAAACACAGTAATGAAAAAATACGACGCATACCGCACAAAAACCGAGGAGGCTTCGCCTCTTTTATGAGGTCTGCCAAAGCAGGTTAATATAGAATATGAGTACAGATAATTTCCCGTCGAGGCTTTACAAGATCACCGAGGCTTTCTACCGCGAGGTTCCCTCGACGGAGCAGGCCCGTGGGTTTGTCGATTCGCTCGTGAGCCTGCTGTTCCCGCTGCGCGGCAACCCCACCCGCTCGCAGGAGCAAACAAAACAGTTGTGGGAAGCGCTGCAAAAAGAATTTACAGAGATAATAACCCCGCTGTGCGCACGCAAAGATTGCTGTTGCGAGGAGCTGAGTCGGAAATTCTTTGCCGAAATACCCCTCATATTCACGGGGTTGATGCAGGATGCCGAGTTGTATGACCGGTGCGATCCCGCTTCGTTCTGCAAGGAGGAGGTGATCCTGTGCTACCCGGGGTTTTACGCCGTGATGATACATCGTTTTGCGAATGTGATGTACCGACTCGAGATTCCGATACTGCCGCGCGTAATTGCGGAGTATGCACACTCACAGACAGGGATAGACATACATCCGGGGGCCACCATTGGCAAGCGCTTTTACATCGACCACGGCACGGGTATCGTAATCGGTGAAACGTGCGTTATTGGCAACAATGTCAAGGTTTATCAGGGGGTTACGCTCGGGGCCACGTTTGTGGACAAAAACCTCAAGGGAACCAGGCGCCATCCCAAGATCGAGGATAACGTTATCATATACGCCGGGAGCACGATTCTCGGGGGAGGCACAATTATTGGCCACGACACGGTAATCGGCGGTAACGTCTGGCTTACGGAGAGCGTCCCGCCCAATTCCTTCGTACACCACAGGCCGGAAATCGTGATTAAGGAGAAGAAATAATATGTGTTAAAGGCGCGTAGATTGTAACCCCAAACATCGGCGAAGTTGCGCAGTCGGCCGAAGACCGGGGCGGAGAAAGACGAGGAGATAATCTTCTCGGGAACGCAGGAGATACTTCGACTTCGTTCCCGAACGCTCACTTTGCTCAGGATGACGGGGAAAAGGATTGTTGATTATAAAGTGTAAAAAAAGTTGTAGATAACTGCCTTTAGTTGATCCGATTTAGAGCAACATATCGCGCTCCCCGGAACGGATTTGGGCGAGCAGATTATCTGTCCTGGCGCGCATTTTTTCGTCTTCCATTTCGGCTACCTGACGGGTTATCAGTTCCCAACCCTTGAGGCGCGTAGGCTCCGGGGCGTAATCTTCGAGGTATTCGGCGAATGTGAGCAGCGCGTTGGGCGTGCAGAATTGCTTGATAAACCCTTTTGTCGAAAACTCCATAAAGTGCTCTCCCGTGCGCCCTTTGCGATAGCAGGCTGTGCAGAACGACGGTATGCGTCCCTGCTCTATAAGTTCGTCTATCGTCTGGCCAAGGGTGCGGGTGTCGCTCAACTCGAACTGTTCGCGTTCGAGTTTCTGGCCTTCGCGTTTTTCAGAATAGCCACCGATTTCCAATTTGGTACCGGCGTCTATCTGCGACACCCCAAATTCGATAAGCTTGTTTCGAAGAGCGTGAGGCTCGCGGGCGGTGAGGATAAGCCCCGTGTAGGGCACTGCAAGGCGAAGAATGGCCACCAGCTTCATAAAATCCTCGTCCGAGACGGGCGACAGTGCGCTTTTGTCGAGGTTCGAGGCATTCTGGATGCGCGGGAATGAAATGGTGTGCGGCCCGACGTTGTAGCATGCCTCCAGGTGGTTGGTGTGCCTGACGAGCGCCATAACGTCGAAGCGCCAGTCGCCCAGCCCGAACAACACACCCAGTCCCACGTCGTCGATTCCGGCCTCCATGGCTCTGTCCATCGCCGTGAGGCGGTATTCGAAGTCCCTCTTGCGCCCCCCGAGGTGGAAACGGGCGTAGGTTTCGGGGTCGTAGGTCTCCTGGAAAATCTGGTAAGTCCCGATACCTGCCTCCTTTATCGTCCTGAAGCCTTCGACATCGAACGGCGCGGCGTTGATATTCACACGGTTGATGCGGTCGCCGTCCTTATTGGTATTGTAAACGAGCCTAACCGTGTGGGCGATATACCGGGCATCGTACATCGGGTGTTCGCCATAGACGAGAATAAGCCTCTTTTGGCCCGTGCGTTCCAATTCGCGAACTTCGTTCTCGATCTCCTTGTCGGCAAGCGTGCGCCTGAGCGAATCGAGGTTGCTGGCGCGGAACCCGCAGTAGGAACAGTTGTTGACGCACTTATTACCGATATAGAGCGGTGCGAAAATGACTATGCGGTCGCCGTAGACCTCTTTTTTGAGCCTCCGGGCGGCGTTGAAAAGCAACTTTTTCGATTTTTCGTCGTTGGCGTTCAACAATATCGCGGTGTCGCGCAACGAAAGGCGCTCCCTTCCGAGCGAAAGGGCTACGACGCGCTCGATCTCTTCCGGGGAAGGGTTTATGGTTTCGGCGAGGAGTTGCCTTATCTCTTCGGCGTCTATGAAAGACTCGTTGGGGCGGTCGGCTATCTTGTATACTTGCGGATTAAACAACATTGCGGGATAATTTTCATTATCCCGCAAAGTTATGTGAAATTTCGATAAAGTGTTCTCCTCGTGCCGGGGAATAAGCTTAATCTATCGGTTTTTCCCGGAGTCATAGACCCACATATCGTAATGCCCGGTCTGCCGTGCGATACTGTTGCGCGTGCGCTGGGCTTCGGTCCTGTCAGGAGCCGATCCGACGGATACCAAAGTACCGGAGCCGTAGGGGTGTTTGACGTAATCCAGATCGGGAAAATGCCTCCTCATTTCGGCGATATACTTATCGGCATTTCCCGGAACGACGAACATTCCCCCGACTACCATATAGCGATCGAAGGATCCTGCTGCGGATTTCCCTGTGGCTTTCTCTGCGGCAATGGTGGTCTCGCGGGTGCTCTGAGAAGTGTCATCCGATTCATCCTCCGGGCCACTCGCTTCTACGGCCCCTTGTGAAATCACGGGCTCCTGTGCGGTTTGCGCGGCGGTCGGCTTCTCACGTCGGGGCTTGGCGCCCGTGCCGTCACCTACCCCGTCTTGGTAATACCACATCAGCCATCCTGCAAGCAGCACAACCACCGAAACTATTATCACGCCGAGCCAACCGCGTTCCTGGCGCGTCCAGGGTTGCCTGGTTTTGCGGGCGGGTGGCGGAGTGTGGAAATCGCGGGTATCCACCAGCATGGTGTCATCGGCAAGATAATCGGCAAGATAATCATCGGGAATGTAATCATTGTCCGGGACTGCGGCAGGGTCTTCCGTCGGATCGACAACAGGGGCGGCGTCAGTAGCGGCATTAGTAGCTGAAACATATGGAGCGCCGGCATAAGAATCGACTTGGGCAGCGGTGGAAATATCTGTGGGGGCATCGGTAGAAACAGCAACCACGGGCTTCAGGTTCCCTTCCATTTCGACGGGGTTCAACTGCTTTTCGAATATATCCTCCGTAAAGAAGCGGTTGGATTTCAGCTCGCCGACATCCCTGATCGCAATTCCTTGCGTAGTTCGCATTTTTCTCAGCCATTTTTCATACTGTTCGGCGCCGTCTTCCCCCATAGCCTCCAGCATCATAATCACCGAGACCTCCCCGGGGTGTTGCTTGGAAGTAAACCGGACCTTGTTCACGGGCGGGGTGATCTCACCGTCGATCTCCTTCGAGGCGGAAACCCTCTCTACCCACAAGGTGCCCACGCGCGGCATAAGCACCGCACGCCGCGAGAGTAAAGCATTCGATATTAACTTATCTATCTTTCCCATATCTTGAACGTGTTATTTGTTGTGTGAGCCGCTGCGAATATTTGCGGCAGCGGCGGCTTTGCGCTGTGCGGCACTCTCTTTTTTGCTATCTGATTCGGCGGGTGGCGGCACGATTGCCGGACGCACCAATGCCCTTACTATTACCCAGATACCGAGCACCACAAACGGGATGCTGAGCCATTGACCCATAAGTAGCGGCAGATCGGCCTCGAAAGCTTCCTGCGGGTTTTTGATATATTCTATAAAGAACCTCGACAGGAACACCCCTATAAGTCCCACGCCCAGAAGTATCCCGGGACGCCTGCGCCCCATATCCCTGCCGTAATAGAGCCACAGCAGCACGAAGAACACTATCACGTAACAAATCGCTTCGTATATCTGCGTAGGGTGTTTGGCCACGGTTTCACCAGCGCGGGTGAACACGAAGCCCCACGGGAGGTCGGTCTCAACGCCGTAAATCTCGGAATTCATCAGGTTGCCCAACCTGACAAATGCGCCCCCTACCGTCACGGGCAGCATAACCCTGTCCAAAGGCCACAGATAGGGCACTTTATTGCGCCGCGAGAACATCCACAGCCCGAACAGAAGCCCCACGGCAGCTCCGTGGCTGGCAAGTCCTCCCTGGCGGAGGTTCAATATCTCCAGAGGGTGGCTCAGATAATAACCCGCATCGTAGAAAAGGCAGTGCCCCAGTCGCGCGCCTATTATAGTCGAAAGCACGCCCCACCAGAAGGCCGAGTCGAACATCTTGGGAGGATAGCCTTCGCGCTTCACGAAATTGTGGAACATCCAGCCTCCTATGGCCAGCGCGGCCAACCACCCGAGGCTGTAATACCTGATTTCGAAGGAACCGACAGAGAATATCGCGGGATCGACGTCCCACACCACAGAGAGAAACATAGGATTTCAAGGTTTAAAATTACTGTGCAAGATAAGAAATTATCCGGGATTTTTCGAACTCGTGCGGGCAAATACAGCAAAGGAGGGTGCGCAGTGGCGCGAGAGAGGTGCACGAGAAGCGAATGGAGGCGTGCGGAATTCGGGGTTTCCGGCGCACATAATTGGGCTTCGGGGAGGGCTTCGGGGAGGGCTTCGGGGAGGATTTCGGGGGCCTTACGGCACTCGGGATTGTTTAGCACGTCGACAAAACATATCCCGGAGAAAGCAGCAGCGACACGAAGGCACCCTAAGCGTCCTTGATATCCTTTGTCAGGGTGAATGAGAATGTGCTCCCCTTGCCTGGTTCGCTGCGCAGGGTGATGCTTTCGCCGTGGGCCTCTATGATATGTTTAACGATGGACAGTCCGAGGCCCGTGCCGCCCTGCTCGCGAGAACGGCTCTTATCCGTGCGGTAGAAACGCTCGAACACACGCGGAATATCGTCGGCGGCAATCCCCGCGCCGTTGTCGGAAACCTCGATCATCACCTTGTCGAACAAGTCGATGAACGAGACCACGGTCTGCCCGCCGTGGTTGCCGTAGCGAATGGAATTGGTAAGCAGGTTGATGAACACCTGGCTGATATAGTGCTTGTCGGCGCGGACGTGGACAGGCGTCCAGTAGCTTACGCCCGGTTTGCCGATCCATATCTTTATGTCGCTCTTGCGGGCTTCGACTTCGACATCCTCGATCACCTCGCGCGCAAGGGCTGCCACGTCGAAACGCTCGCGGGTAAGTTTAAGCACTCCGGATTCAAGTTTCGAAATCTGGTCGAGGTCGTTGACGATATTTATCAGGCGGTCGATGCTCTTCTCGGCCCTCTCCAGATAGGAGCGGTTGATGGACGGATCTTCGAGGGCGCCATCGAGAAGCGTAAGAATATAGCCCTGAACGTTGAAAATCGGGGTTTTTATCTCGTGCGAAACGTTGCCGATATACTCTTTGCGGTATTTTTCGTTCTCTTTGAGGCGGGTTATTTCCAAACGGTTGCGCTCGGCCCAATTGGTGATTTCGCCCTCGATTTTGTTGACAAGGTGGTCGGCATGGGCGGGTTTTTTCCGAATATCGGCGGATTTCACCTCCCTCGAAAGCATTATCTGGTAGATAGGTTTGAGCTTATGGATCACGAATCGGCGGATCGCAAGGTGGGTCACCATTGCCGACACGATGAATATCGACACACACAGAATAAGTATATGCCACCAGCCTGCGCCCAAAACCGCCGACACAACGGCGCCGACAAGCGAGGTCACGAGACCCGTAAGGATCGAGGCATAGGTTATGCTACTGAGCGGCAGCCCCCGCATAATTTAACGTAAGTTTTAATAAACCGCGTAGTTTTCGATTGTCCCGCGCCGGGGTCATTCCTAACCGTAGGAGAGGGTCGGCCAGCCGGGCTGCGTGCAATCGAAGTTGTTAGTTTCGCTTATGCGAAATTCACGCTATTTACACTGATAATTCTTCATCAGGCGGGCGATATATTTGCCCACGATATCGAATTCGAGGTTCACCGTGGTTCCGGGACGGAATGTATGGAAATTGGTATGCTCCTGAGTGTAGGGAATAATCGCAACCTGGAACGATCCCTCGCGCGAATTCACCACCGTGAGGCTCACGCCGTTAACGGCAATCGATCCTTTCTCGACGGTTACGTTGTCGCCAGTCTGCTCGTATTCGAAAGTGTAGTACCAACTTCCGTCGGCCTCCTCCACCTTTGTACATACGGCTTTCTGGTCCACGTGCCCCTGAACGATGTGGCCATCGAGCAGGGCGTCGGGTTTCATGCTGCGTTCGAGGTTGACTTTACTTCCCGGCGCGAGCTGGCCGAGGTTGGACTTGAGGAGCGTCTCGTGGATCGCGGTCACGGTATAGGTATCTGCCGTAAGGTCCACAACGGTCAGACAAACCCCGTTGTGCGACACGCTTTGATCTATCTTGAGTTCGCTGACGAATGGGCAGCTCAGCGTAAAATGCTTGTTGCCGCCATCTTCACGCACGGCCACGACCGTGCCCATAGTTTCTACTATTCCCGAAAACATAATCAGTAATTAAATGAAGGCACAAAGATAGGCTGTTCTTTCCTAATAAGAAAGAACAACCGAATTTTACATATCGAATAAGGGAGGCTTTCGCCTCCCTTACAAGATTATTTGCTTACCAGCATACCTTTAACGCGGAACATCACCCTGATCCTGTCGCCGTCGATCTCAACTTCATCGTAAGCCGTGGCGTTGGCGGCGATGAGCCTCAACATACCGGGTTTGCTGCCTTTGCGCACATACCTTATCCCGCTGAACCTGTCGCTCACCACGAGGTACATCCCTCCCGGTATAACTTCTTCCGGAGGGGTGCTCTGGAAGAAAAGCGTAGAGCCAGTCGTTATTTCGGGCTGCATGGCATCCGAAAATGTGAACGAAGCGAAATCGCACCCTTTCATCATCGGGAACGAAATATAATACGCCGGTTCGGGCCACGGCTTGCCCTCGGCGGCGACTTCGGGGTCTTCGGCGCTGATCTCCTCCACCAGGGCGGAAACAAACTCCACAGCATCCGATTTGTAAAACGGTATGTCGTATTTCTCTTTTGCGGCTTTCCCCGCAAGCATATCGCCCTCACCCGCAAGCAACCAGCCTTTGCTTATGGCAGGGTACTTGGTTGTGATCATTTCGGCAAGGTCCTTGCTTATGCCGTTGTTGCCGCGCCTGATTTGATAAAGGTTCTCACTGCGGTTCAATCCGACTTCACGCGCAAAAGCGCTTACCGATGCGGCCCCCACCCACTTTATCACCTGCTCTATACGTTGCCAATTATCCAGCATCTCTCTCCTCTTGTGGTTAACTGAATGCAAATTTATATGATTTTCATGAAGATTCATAACATATTTATGATTTTAGCATACGCCAATTGGTTCTATTTTACACTTTTTTCTCTGAAACGCTTTAAAATATTACTGTAGACGGTTTGCAATAAATTACAAAAAATCGCATCTTTGTACTTTATTTTTATTTTTTCGCCTCATCATCAAGGGGCGGCAGGCGAATAAGTTACACATATCGCTCCTGTAGTTCAATGGATAGAACGTCAGATTCCGGTTCTGATGATATGGGTTCGATTCCCGTCGGGAGTACAGAAAAAGAACGCTTATGGGCGTTCTTTTCGTATATATGGCGTACAATATTTTTGCAATATTTCGACAAAATCGAAATATTGAATCGTTTTCAGGCGGGAGGGATAAGAAAAAATGCAGACGACGATTCTGCATATCATTAGAACACCTCGCTTTTCTTATCCCGCCCCCAGATTAAAGAAAAATCAGGATATGCTGCCGCGAAAAGTGAAATACTTCTGCATCAGGTAGCTATAACAAACCGTGACTATGTTTGCAATGGCTTGGGAGGGTGTCGGGTAAACCCCGAGGGTTTCCACCAATATTTTCAGGCACACGTAATCGAGTGCGAGCGCCCCGAGGGTGGAGAGACCGTAACGCAACAGTTGCGTCCGGCCGCGCAGAGGCGAATGCCTGAAAGCCACATAGCGGTTGAGCCAGAACCCCAGGAAAAAAGTTATGGGGAAAACGAGGCACAGGGCGGCGATATGGGGCGATATTACGACGAACCCCATATCGAAGTTCGCCTTGGCGAATACGAAATTGTAAAAAACGAAATAGAGCACTACGTTGAGCGCCATATTGAGCCCACCGCAGAAAGCATAGCGGAAGGTCTGCCGGGGGACGACTTTGCGGATAACCGGGAGATACAGTGCGTCGCTCACGCGGGCCACGAACCTCGCCACAGCGCCGCCACACGGCTCACCCATGAAGGCGGTTCCCGATTGCCCCGATCGCCCAGATCGCCCGAACTGTCCGGATTGGGCAGACTGACCTGTCGGATCGGATTGGCCGGATTGGCCGAGTCTGCCGGGCTGGTCGGACTGGTCGGACTGGCCGAGCTGGCCGGGTCCGCCGGATTGAACAAATCGCCCGGACTGGCCGGATTGTCTCCCGGGCTTCATTCCTGCTCGCCGTCATTAAGTTGCGCCTGCAATGCGTACATCTGGTCACGGAATTGGGCTGCTTCGATAAACTCGCTCTTTGCTGCCGCCGTCTCCATATTCCGTTTGGCCTCGGCGATGGCTTCCTTCAGATCATCGACGGTAGTGTAAGCACCCCTGACGTCTGCCGCCATGGCTACGGCCCCGGAGGCGGGATAGAGCACCTTCGTGCCGAGGTTTTGTCCGGCAGGCATGGTACGGTTGCTTTTGTGTGCCGGGGTCGGGATCTGCGAATTCCGCATATTGTACAAAATCTGCTTCTCCCGCCTGCGCGTGCTATCCGCAATGGCTTTAACCATCGAGTCGGTACGCTTTTCGGCATACATTATCACCATGCCATCGACATTTCGCGCGGCGCGTCCCGCGATCTGGGTCAACGCGCGTTCGCTGCGCAGGAAACCCTCCTTGTCGGCGTCCATTATGGCTACCAGCGAGACTTCGGGCAGGTCGAGCCCCTCGCGCAGCAGGTTGACGCCAATCAGTACATCGAAGACCCCGTTGCGAAGTTCCTCCAATATCTTGACACGTTCGAGAGTCTCCACGTCCGAGTGCAGGTAGCGGTTGCGGATACCCACGCGATCGAAATACTTCGACAACTCTTCGGCCATGCGTTTGGTGAGCGTCGTAACCAGCACTTTCTGACCCTTGTTGGCTCTGATACGGATCTCCTCCATAAGGTCGTCGATCTGATTATCGGTGATACGCACATCCAGCGGCGGGTCGGTGAGCCCCGTGGGGCGGATAACCTGCTCCACC
>QMCD01001551.1_pt1 | contig 13814 bp, 16 predicted proteins | sample 1821841 | NCBI WGS metagenome assembly QMCD01 (sample SAMN01991225, study PRJNA193472) | Termite gut metagenome, whole genome shotgun sequencing project. | isolation source: worker | host: Macrotermes natalensis | reverse complement strand
GCCGCCCGCGCCGGAAGAACCCGCCGAGGACAAAGCCCGCGCCGCCCAGGCGGCAGCCGACGCCCTGGAGGACGAGAGCACCGACATTATAACCAGTCTGCGCCTTCGCCCCGGCCAGTATGTTGTTGATAGGCAGTACCGCGAACGCCTGACCGCTTACATATTCGAGCACCGCGCCGAAATCACCCCGCAGGCCATTGCAAAAATCGCCTTTCCCGAACTCCGCGCCATCGTCCAAAGCATCATGGAAGAACCCGAGGAAGCCGACAAAACCGAAGCCGGGGCCGCATAGGCCCCGCAGAAAGAGCGGCCAGCACACAGCGAATATTAAATATTCCAACGCAGCATATTCGACTTTTTAGGAGGAAAGCACCATGTTTCACAGTGAATTTTACCCCACCCCGCACGAACTGGCCGAGCGCATGGCCGCACTCGTCAAGATGGACAGCGTTTCAAGCGTCCTGGAGCCGAGCGCGGGCAAGGGCGACTTGGCCGCAGCCATCGCCCGCCGCCTGAACTGCAAAGAAAATCACTATGGCCGACGGCCCGGCAATGACAATTTTTACGACGGCCTCGACATCGACACGGTGGAAGTCTCGCCGGAATTACAGCATATTCTAAAGGGCAAGGGCCTGCGCGTGGTGCATGACGATTTTCTCACGTTTGCCACCACCAAACGGTACGACCTCATCATCATGAACCCGCCTTTCAGCGAGGGCGCAAAGCATCTTCTAAAGGCATTGGAGATGCAGAAAAACGGCGGGCAAATTGTCTGCCTGCTCAACGCCGAAACCCTCAAAAACCCCTACACAAACGAACGCCGCGACCTTGTGCGCCGCATCAAGGAATACGGCGCCACCATTGAGTTTTTACAAAATGCTTTCGCCACGGGCGCGGGCGCGGAACGCAAGACAGATGTTGAAATTGCGCTTGTATATGTTAATATACCAATAGTGGAACCCACGTCTAGCATATTCGAGAACTTGCGCCGCGCCGCCGAAAATGAAACCCAGCAAGCCGCCGAAATCGGCCGGCCACATGGCGCGCTGATTGAAAACGACATTGCGAAGGCCCTTGTCAAGCAATTCAACATAGAGTGCGCCGCCGGGCTTGCGCTGATCCGCGAATACATCGCCATGGCCCCGCACATCCTTGTCAGTTTCAAAAGCAAGTACCGCATGGGGCCTATTCTATCGCTGGAAGTCAAAGACCAAGACAGAAACAACCAAAGCACCGAAAACGCCTTTTTGCGTGCCGTCCGTGCAAAATACTGGGAAGCATGGTTCAACAACCCGCATTTCACCGCCCTCTTAACCTCAAATCTGCGCGAGGAATACCAGGGCCAGGTTGAGAAAATGGCCGACTATGACTTTTCCCTGTTCAACATCTACACCATCCAGGAGGAAATAAGCCGCAGTTTGGCGAAGGGCGTAGAAGATACCATACTCACCTTGTTTGAGGAACTTTCCAACACCTACCACTGGTTCAATGAGTGTAGCAAAAATATACACTACTACAATGGATGGAAAACCAACAAAGCCTATAAAATAAACCAAAAAGTGATTATCCCGCTAAACGCTTTCAATTCATGGAACGGTGGCTTAGATTACACATACGACATCCGCGCCAAACTCGGCGACATCGAAAAGGTGCTGAACTACCTGGACGGTGGCGAGACGGAGGATAAAGACCTTGCCCGCTGCCTTGAAAAAGCGCAGGCCCACGGCATCACACAGAAAATCCCCTGCAAATATTTTACCGTCACGTTTTACAAAAAGGGCACTACACACATCACATTCACCAGCGACCGCCTGCTCAAGAAATTCAACATCTTCGGCTCCCAGCGTAAAGGCTGGCTCCCACCATCCTACGGCAAGGCCCAATACCAGGACTTGGCCGCCGAAGAAAAGGCCACTATCAACGAATTTGAGGGTGTAGAAGAATACGCCAAAACCATGCGCGATACCGGTTACTTCCTGTTCTCCGCAACATCCGTGCTAGCGCTGGAACAAGGCAAACCCGATATATCAGCGTAGCATATTCTCGTATTGTTCGGCGTTTGTTGGCATTGGGTTTCTCCTTGCGAAGCAATTTTCTGGTTAGGTTTTCGGTTTCCATTGACCGCATTTGGCACATACGAGTATTTCACCGTCGTTCCATTGCCTACATTTCGGGCACTGCCAATCTGGCTTTCTTTACAAATTTGATGGCGCACCAGTCACCCTTCTCGCCCATTCCTCTTTTTCTACAATTTCTTCGTCGGTCATGTTCGCCAGCGTCTTATATGTAGGTACTGCGGCTTGTACTGGTGCCGGATGACGGAAATTCGTTATGTTGTCAATCCTCTCAAACACCATAGTTGCCTGTATCCTGTCTCCACCGCCAAAGCCCTTGCTGCCGCCGCTCGTGGTGGAAATAGTGTGTAAGCGATACCCCTTTGCCGCTTGCGTATTGATGACATCTTCAAGCTCCTGCAAATTTTTACTCTTTGTTCCAGCTAAAAATTCTTCTTTAAGAACAACCTGTAAAACCACATACTGTTGCATAATTCACCACACCTATATATATTTGTCAAGCACCGCCCCTGCAATGACAATGTATTGCCGCACAGTACCATAAACTTCTTCGGATTCCGATAACGCTTCCAATTATTCAGCACTGGTTGGCATGGGGTTTCTCCTTATTTTCTCACCTTAGACAACTTGCGAAATGACATACTCAAATTGTAAATCTTCAAAATCTGTTGTATACAACTTAACCTGATTATCAATAAACTGGTTAACATCCATCCCTAACTCATTGATTGTAACTCGCGAGTTTGGTACAACCTCAATCCCCGTTATGTCACACTCAATAGATAAAAACTGTTTGCCGAATATGTCGCTTACATTCAAAACACCTTCAACGCCCCGAATGGTATCTCTTGAGAGATTCGTAACCATAATTGAAAACATAACCATATCGCTGAATTGGTAATTATGTATATCTTGGGGAATGTTGGTTTTGCCTAAAACTTCAACCGTAATACCAAAATTTTCTTGTTCCTCTTGCGGTTCTTCAATGCCTTGGTTTCCTACCGGCGGTGCCGCGGGTTCGGGCTTTGAATCACGGGCCTGTAAACTCGACACCTGCGCCTCCAGTTCGGCAATGCGAGAAGCACCTGCATCACTTGTGTTGTTTGGCTCTGCACCCACTAAATAATCCGAAAACATAACAACACCGCCAAGCGAAGCAACCACTCCGAACAAGAAAGAGGCAATGCACAGCAAAACGCAAATTCTTACTTTGACGGTTCGGTGCTTTGGCGGGGCTTTTGCCAACCCATTATCTTGTACAGGCGCAACCCCCTTCGCGCAATCCCCACCCGCGCTGTCCGCCTTAAATTCATCAGGCATAGTTATCGGCGGTGGAGGGGGTGGCGGAGGTTCCGCTACCGCATGAAACGCGCTTGCCGGACACCCACAATGCGGGCAGGCCGCCGCCTTGTCGCTAATCTCTTTCGTGCACTCCGGGCATTTTATCATTGCCATGTAACTTCCCCCTCTTTTCAACAAATTCTCAAAAGCTATTGACATTATTGCCCTCGCATTTTATAATTAGTGCGAGGGCAGAAAGTGAGGTGAGGTGTTGGCCCCCGAAAAAAAGAAAATGGGCAGACCACCAACGGGAACTGCGCGGGATAAGCAAATCAACATTCGCTTAACCGAAAGGGAGCTGGACGAAATAAGCGAATGCGCAAAACGGCTTAATATTACGCGAACAGACGCGATAATGAAAGCCATTCGCTCGTTGTTGGTCAAGCTAAACGGAAAAAGCAGCTAGGGTTATGTTTGGCGACGCCCCCTGACTGCTTTTAAGGCCACAGGAGAATCTCCATGCGGTAAAAATTATTATACTGCATTGTTTGATTCTCCGCAAGAGGGCGGAGGCAATTTCACATATGAATAATGAACTTATACCGATAATTTATGACAATGGGCACCCAACAACTTCAGCACGGGCACTACATGAGTTCCTTGCTGTTGATACGCCGTTCCGCAAGTGGTTCCCTCGAATGTGCGAATATGGTTTTACCAAAGGCGCTGACTATACCCCGGACATTTTTGTCCACCCTACCAACCAGCAAGAAACAACCGACTATCAACTCACCCTTGGCATGGCAAAGGAACTGTGCATGATTCAGCGCACCGAGAAGGGCAAGCAGGCCCGGCAATACTTCATCGCCGCGGAGGAACAACACAAAGCCCAGCTCGCCACCGGCGGCTTCGCCATCCCCCAAACCTTCCCCGAAGCCCTGCGCCTTGCCGCCAACCTCGCCGAACAGAACGAGCGGCGGCAGCAGCTTATCGGGGAACTGAAACCCAAGGCCGACTATGTGGACTGCATTTTGTCCAGCGTGGGCACCATGGCAACCGGCCAGATTGCCGCAGATTATGGGCTAACCGCCAACAAACTCAACAAAATCCTGCACGACGAGGGTATCCAGCGCAAGGTGGGCGACCAGTGGATTTTGTACAAAGAACACATGGGCAAGGGCTACACGCAGAGCGAAACCATCCCCATTACGCGCACAGGCGGCCAGCCAGACACCAAGCTCTTCACCCGCTGGACGCAAAAAGGGCGGCTGATGATTAACGATGTGCTGAACAAGCGCGGCATATACGCCAACATCGAGTTTAGGGGGGTGCCGGCATGAGCAAGGAAGCCGTTCGCGAAATTCCCGAGGATATGGAGAGCCAACTTCTCCTGTTGCAAGCGCAAATCACGGAGGAGCGCAACAAGTCTACCGTCAGAGCTTTTGTCGCTGGCGCCCAAACTGGCATAACCCTGGCCCGCAGCCACTTGCAGAAGTGTATGGATTTTCTCGAAGAAAAAGAGCAGGCCCTTGCCGAGATAAAGTGCGGGCCGCAACCAACGGAGGTATTATAATGCCAACCATAGGCTACACCCGCGTTTCCAGCACTGGCCAAAATCTCGCCCGGCAAGACGTCCTCATGCGCCAATTGGGTGTCGTGCGAATCTATACGGACGAGGTATCGGGCAAGGACACCGAGAATCGCCCCGCATTACAGGAGATGATGGCCGCATTCCAGCCCGGCGACACACTCATTGTCGAGAGCATCAGCCGCTTCGCCCGCAACACCAAAGACCTGCTGATACTGGTTGACGAGCTGGAGGCCAAAGGCGTGAACTTCGTCTCAAAAAAGGAACAGTTCGACACGTCCACCCCCGCAGGCCGCCTTATGCTTACTGTGTTCGCCGCCATCGCCCAGTTGGAGCGCGAGTACATCAACGACCGCGCGCGCGAGGGAATAGCCATCGCCAAAGCCCAAGGCCGTTATACCGGCAAAAACCACCGGGGCCGCGCCCGCCTGCCGGTGGACACAGAGCTGTTTGAACGCACTTATCAATCTTGGGAAACGGGCAAAGCCACACAGGCACAGGCGGCACAAATCCTCGGCCTTACCCAGCAGATTCTCGGCCAACGATTCAGGGAACGGCGGCGCATCGGCCCCTCGTACAATCCCAACCACCGGCAGGGCCTCTATGAAGTCCGCACGGGCAAACTTGGAAAGGCGGTATAGCCCACCACAGCACAAAGCCACTCGCAGCTCTGCGAGTGGCTTTTCATTCTTCGTCAGAAACCCCTCAAATTTCGCCTGTGTTGCGTTTTGGCTCTTAACATCCAACTCCCCCGGCAAATTGCCCCGGCGCTCAAATCGCGCCAAAATTCGGGGGTCAGGGCGCAAATTTGGGGCTATCCCCCATTTTTATTCGCAAAATAGGCTTCCAACGCCCTGAAAACCGTGTCCTCCATCTGCTTTTGCGTGTAATTTCCCGCAAAATACTTGTTCAGCCGCTTACCTTTCAGCACAATCACCGTTTCGGGTTTGGCGTCCTCCACCTTCTTTGCCACCAGCACCGTTTCCAGCACTTCCTTATCCAGTTCTTTTGCCGCGCTCAACTTGCGTATGCGCTGCGCCTGCGCCAGCGATATGCCCCGGCGCTCACCATCTATGTGCGCCGCAAGCTGCGTCTGCTCTTTCTGCGTCAAATACGATAGTTCGACGGCCACCGTCAGCGGCAGGGCTTTGGCGTCCACCTTTTCAAGCAGCGTCGGCACAAGTTCCGCAATGCGGATAAGCCGCTGTACTTGGGTTCTGCTCTCCCCTGCCTGCTCTGCAACAATTTCAGCCGATGTTTTGTTTTTTTCAAACTTCTGCCCAACATGGGCCGAAGTCAAATCGCTTCTAGCACCCTGCCGCCTTATGGCCTCCAGTTTCATTTTCAGCGCGCGTGCTTTCTCGCTCAACTTGACATTTTCACGTTGATAATTGGAATCCACCATCAGGATAACGGCGGTGTTGTTGTCCATCTCGCGCACAATGCAAGGCAGGGTTTCCTTCCCCGCCAGCTCGCTGCCCCGCTTGCGCCGGTGCCCGCTCACCAGTTCATAGCCACCCGCCTCGCGCACGCGCACAATGGCCGGCGTCAGCACACCGTATTCCCGGATGCTTTCCACCATGTTCTGCATTTCGGCGTCGTCCGTCACGCTGAAGGGGTGGCCCTGGAAGTTATGCAACTCGGCCAGCGGCAAATCCACAACGTTTTCCGCGCCGGGGGTAGGGGAGGGGAGTGCGCCACCAAACAAATCGTCTACGCTCGTCAGCGATAGTCCTTTACCGGGTCTTTGCGCCACCAGCCAGCACCTCCTTCACAAATTCCTGATAGGCCAAACTCACTTTGCCGCCCGCGTCATACGTAAAAATACTCTTTCCTGTCGCGCTGGATTCTGCTGCGCGTATGCTGTAGGGTATCTCCGTGGCGAAGACAGGCAAGTGTGCGGCATAGTGTTCCCGCAGTGTACTTGCTATATCTTTGGCAAAATTCGTGCGGCTATCAACCATCGTTATCAGTGCACCCATTATTTGCAGGTTGGGATTCAGTTTGCGCTGCGTTCGGGCAATGCTGCCAATAAGCTGTTCAAGGCCGCGCAAAGATAAGTAGTGCGACTGCACCGGGATAACCACACTGTCGGCAGCCGTAAGCGCGTTTATCGTCATCATGCCAAGGCTGGGCATACAGTCAATCAGCACATAGTCATAACCGTCTTTTACAGCGTCCACATACTCTTTTAGTTTGGTTTCCCGTGCTATCTCGTTTACCAGCGCCACATCAAGCGCCGAAAGTTCAATGTTGCAGGGCACAAAGTCCACACCTTCTTCGCTGCGCAATATCCCTTCGCGCGGCGAAAGTGCGGTATCATTTATCACTTTTTCAAGCAAGTTCGCAAGCGTAATTTCCAGCTTATCTGGCTCTGCGCATCCAAGGCTAAGCGTCAAACTACCTTGCGGGTCTGCGTCAATCAACAACACCCTTTTTCCGTGCTTCGCAAGGCCCACGCCCAAATTAAGCGTTGTGGCTGTTTTCCCCACGCCGCCCTTTTGGTTCACAACCGCAATAACTTTTGCCCTCACGGCTTGCCTCCGTTCCTTAGCGCATCCAGCACTTGTCTTTTCCGCTCGTCCAGCACCGCATCATCCAGCGGGATATATTCCTGCACCCGTTCAGCATCCCCGTGCGGCGCGTCACTTAAAATGCTTATCGTCTGGCGCTGCCCCGGCTCTATTTCATTGGGTGCAGGCATAAAACTCAACATAAGCTGTTCTATGGTATCTTCATCTGCCGCCGCCTTCTTTTTGCTCTTAGCGGGCAACAGCCCCTCATCTTCTCGCTGCGCCAGCCTTTTCACTCCCTCTTTCTGCGCAATAGCAAAATACACCGTGGTCACGCTGCCCCATTTGCCTTTCTTTTCGCGCATTTCCACGTTCAAATCCGTGTACTCGTTGATATCCGATAGGGCAGGGGAGAGCACCCGCGCCCGCAGCCCCGTGAACTGCGTATATTTCCCGTCCTCAACGCCCAGCCGCGCCCGCAAATCGTCCACGCTGAAATCCGCCAGCGGCTTAAATGCGTGGGCTTTCAGCAGTTCATACAGCCGCGCACTGTATTGACATTTGAATTTGAACAGGTAATAATATTCCTCGGAAGTGAACGGTTTTCCGCTGAAATGCTCCTGCAACTCCGGGTTCGGTACTATTTCCACCGTTCCGTCGCCCGTGTTGTACTGCACCCTCGTCAGCCAGGGCATCGCAATATACTTCACTTGCCCCTTGGCGTCCTTGTACGCCACCTCCACGTTCTTCTTCGTCAGGCTGCTGGCGGCATTCCGTATGCGCTCATAGGTGCGGCCGCCGCCGTCATAGCCCGTCAAAGCCATAAAAGTCTGCACCGGCATCACCACGGGGGAAAAGGGCTTCTTCTTCTGCTCCCCCGTCATTATCGCGTAGTAAATCACTTTTTGCTCTATCAGCGTCAGGTTATACCGCGCAAACCTGAAAAAATGGCTCTTGGCGCGAATAATGCCGTTCCGAACCCTTTGCAGCGACCTTTCCTCGTCGCTCTGAATTGTCGCCAGCACATCATCAGCCAATACCATCACCACTCTTTCCCCCATAGTTTACCAATCTTCAAACACATTGTCAATAGCCAATGTTCATACTTTAGTATTTGTAACTTGTTTGGAAATCATCCTTAAAACACTCCATCCATCAGCCCTCTAGGGAAGATTGATGGGATATTAAGGAATAAAAACTAGGGAAAAGGACTAAGGGATACTAAGGATATATATAGCTCAAACAAAAGGCACGTCAATCTCAAACAAAAAACACCCCGCCTCAAACAATAGTACCCCCATCCTCAAACAAAAGTAACGTATTTCTCAAACGGATATGCCGCAATTCTCAAACAAAAAGCACCCCGCCGTAGCGGGGTTTTCAACAAAAACACCCATTCGGAAACAAAAGTAACGTCAAAATGTTTCCATGTGCGGCCGCTTTTCGCCTACCTCGAACAAAAGTAACGCCGCCGGTCGCCAATCTGGCGCCTACAGCCGCCATGGGGCAGGGGAGAGCCGTGTAAAACTATATCTTGTGGGTGCAAACGCGCACGATACCATGCTTCCATGTACTTCTCAAACAAAAGTAACGTCACCCTCAAACAAAAGGCACGTCAAAAGCTGTTGCAAAGGCTTTCAGCTTCACAGAAAAACTTGTTGAAAACACGGTGATTATCCAATCAAAACAAACTCGTCTGCGTGTGTTGCTCAAAATTCATCCACAAAACCTCTGTCCGCGCTGCCGCATTGTGCGCCCGCCCTTTTCGCTCCGCCCTGTGCCAGCCACTCAGCAGGCTGTTGTACAGGGCGTTGTCGTATCCACTCAGCACCACCGGCCCCCTGTGGTTCAGCAGGGCCTCCAGCAGCCGCACATGGGTCTGCTCGTCCATCATCTCATTGCGGTAAATGCGCTTTTGGTTGCGCGTTTCGCCCAGATATGGCGGGTCAGCATAAATTAAGCAGTCCGGGGCATTGTACGCTTCTATCAATTCCAGCGCGTCCGTGTTCTCAATTTGCGCGTCCTTTAGGCGCTTTGTCGCCTCCATCACCATGTCCGGCACCCGGCTCCAAACGGCGGGGTTTATCGGCCCCCTCGACTGTTTTGAGTTCTTCCAGCCGCAGCGGTCGGCCAGTTTGCTGCCAAAGCCCTGAAAGCACCGAACCGCAAACCGCCGCGCATCTTCCACGCAGTCGCCGGTCAACTGGATGTCCTCTCCCGCATGGTGTTCTTCAATCTCTCGGTACTCCTGCCGCGAGAATGGCGTGAGGTTGAGCGCCCGCGCCAGCTGCTCCGGGTATTCGCGCACCGCACGGAAGAAATTCACCACAAGTCCGTCCAAGTCGTTCACCGTCTCGTAGCGCGCCGGGTGCTTGGCGAAGAAAACCGCGCCGCTGCCGAAATACGGTTCCAGGTACACGGCATGGGGCGGGAAGTGAGAGACAATCCACTCGGCGCACTGCCACTTGCCGCCCGGATATTTCAGCACACAGCGCACTGTTCAACTCTCCTCCATGGTAGACAAACTGCGCAATGAATCCAGCGCCTTTTGTAACGCGCTCTCCGCTTCATCCAGGCAGGCGGGGCGGCTGGATGCCAGCACCTTTTCCAAAACGCCCGCAATGTTGTGGTCGTCAATATAGCCCGAATGATATGGTTTCAGCACCGCAGCAATCTTGCCCAAGGCTTCATCATGCGCTTTTTCGCGCTCACGAAGCCACGCTACATGCTGTGCATCGCGCCGCAGGACTTCCAATTCCTTGCTCACGGCCCGGTTCACCCGCCGCCCAAGTTCGTAATCATCCTTTTTGTTTTCCAGCCACTCGCGCCAAAACTCGGCCCGCGTGTTGTGGAATGGGTAGCGGTCACTCTCCAAGCGGTTCATAATCACGTACATCAAAAGGTCGGTGGAAATCTCAATTTTGCGGTGTTCCGCCTTGCGCTTGGTTACAAGGTTGCTGGTACTGGGGTTAAACCATATCAGCCCAATGTCCGGCTCCACCTCCGCGCGGTCAATAAGCCCGCTGGGGCACACAAAGTAAAACTGGTGGCAGTAGGGCATATACCCGCGATATTTGGCGTCACGCTTGAAGTCACCCCGGCTCACCTTTATCTCATACCCGGTGATGAGCGGATGCATCCAGCTTTTGGCAATCGCCAAACCGTCAAATATCAGCAGGCCGCTGCCGAATTGCGTCGGCCCAGTTTTGCACTCGGCCAGAAAGAAGTCATGCCGGGCCTCGTGCCGCCGTGCTAACGCCGCCTTTATTTCGCTGCTTGTCACATTATCTGCCATCCGTACCCTCCGGCTTCGTAGTGTAGGCCAGCCATGTTTTGCCAAGCGCATCAAGCAAATGGCGCATATGATTTACTTCTACATACCCGTCATAATAACGTACATACCCCCACCCATCATTGTAGGCCGCAACCCAAACCCAACCACCATTCATATCAAGCACCTGCTCTTGCGTCAGCGGCTCCGGCTTTGGCACAGCGCGGCGGTTCCATGCGGCGCTGGCTTCTTCGATTGTCGAGTATCCTTTCGTGACCACGGCGCACTCGTCGCTCTCACAGGTGGCAAAGGCTAAACGTCTCCCCTCGGGGGCAATCGCTACGCCTTTTGAGCCGCAAAACGGGCAGGGCAGCACTTTGGGTGTTTTGTCAGGCATTTTCGGTTTCTCCTTCCTGCGGCCCGCGCCATACGAAATGCGGGTCAATGTCCTCATCGCCACAATTGCCGCCATACCCCCGGCCTTCGCAGCGCCCGCCTACTTCTTCACAGGCTTTCACATTGGCGCAAATCGCGCAGGATGCAAAGGTGTTAATTTCTTCCATCGCCGCCGCAAGCTGTTTTTCCAGTAGCTTAATTTTGTCGTGCCGCTTGGCACACATAGCCCCAATCTCCTTGATGCCAACTGTAAGCCTCTCCACCTCTGCCACCAGCGCGGGCACGTCCTCGCGGGCGTGGGCAATGAATTCCGCATCTGCGTTACCAGTTTGGCATCCTTCATAAAAAAGAAATACTGTATCATCATTATCCTCTTGATAATCATCTCCGTGTAATATAACATTGTGTTCGTTATACTCTTTGCTGTAGGTATATTTCCACGGCCCTTTTGTCGCCGCCTTGCACCGTGCCTTAATGGCTTCCAAATCAATGCTCATGTCCTCGCCCCCAAATACCCGCAAACTTTCTCGCAGTCCTCCACACTCACCGTACCCTGCAACATTGGCGTCAATCGCTCAATCGCCGCTTTCTCCCGCGCGTTATAGGCTTTGTATGCTGCGTTTCTGTCGTTCTTCTCAATCCCAAGTTTGGCCGCAACATCTTCCCAGCCAAGCCCTTGCACAAACCGCAGATGCAAAACCTCGCGTTCGCCCATCGGCAGCCCGCCCAGCCCCGTCACAATCTGCTTTTCCACATACAGCAGCCGCTCCATTTCCGCTTGCAAGTGGGGCGCGTTTGCCTCACCCTCGGCCATTTTTATGGCGATGTTCGCCGTTTTGTCGCCGGCGCCCGTGGGGTGGGGCAGGCCGTCAACCGTTTGTTTCAACGCCGCCGCCTCAATGTCCTCGGCGCTCATTTTGCCCCGTACCATGGCCTGCTTAATATTCTCCACGCGCGGGTAAATGGCCTTGTAGCAGTCAAGCAAAGCCCTCACATTTTTTGTAGTCAGTTCGCTCATGGCTGCCCTCCGTCACTTAAAGTTTTTGGCATTCGCACTTACCGTTGGCCGCCCACTAGCCGAAGAATGGTAGCCCAGCTTCGCAGTGTCCGCCATATCGTAGGCGGCAATCGCCTCGTCGGCCCTCCGTGCAATTTCCATAAACTGCTCTTCACTCAAAACTTCAAACGCCACTTGCCGGAAAGCGCGATGCTTCTGCTCATCACGGGCTTTGTTTGCCGCCTTGCGGTAGGCTTTCAATTCCGCAAGCTGTTTCTGTTTCACGGAGAGAGCCGCCTTTGCCCGCCGCCACCAGTCCGTGCGCTGGCGCTGCGTGTCGTAGGGCAGCTTGTTGTGTTCAGCCAGCTGGTGTATCAAGTCCTGAATCTCCACACCCAACTCCGCAATCTTGCGGTCGTAATAGTCCTGGTCATAGTGAAATTCCTCGCCGCACTTTGGGCACCGCAGTTGGTATTTTTTCTGGTTGTATATATCCACCGTTTACCCCCTCACACTGCTGTATATTCGTGGAAATCCCGTACCGTCTTGATGTCCACTCCCTGGCACCGCTCGGGCCAGTTGGCCTGCACCAGCGCCCGGCCAAAAGGCGGGGGCACGGCGTTGCCACAGCGCGCCACCTGTTTGTTTTTGGGGTAAACATTGCCCTGATGGTCGCGGTCAATGATGTAATCCGCTGGGAAGCCCTGCGCATTGTAGAGTTCCCTCGGCGTCAGCATCCGCATCCCGATGTCCACGATTTGGTAGTCAACGCCGCAGATGGTAACGAGGCCGAAGGTGTCGTGGCTGGTCACGGTATCCAGCGGGCGGTCAACGGGCTGCCCGGTGCCTTGCCCGTAGTATTTGATGAGCAGCGCCCGCACCTCGCCGAAGTGGTTGCCGCCCGCCGTGACGGTTTGCAACGGGGCATCCGCCGGTTGGCCAATGTTTGTGCCCTTCATTTTGAGGATGTGGGCGGCCACCAACGCGTTGTGGTCTTGGGCGGTCACGGTATGCAGGGGTTCGCCGGGCGCGCTGCCCGCGCCGGTGTAGTTCCCGCCGTAATGCTTGGCGAGGAATGCCGTCACCGCCGCGTACCGATTGCTGCCGTCCACCGTCATAATCGGCGCTTCAAGGGATTGCCCGCGCACTTCGCCGCTGGCCGTCTCGCTGTGGTATTGGATGAGCGTAGGGGCCACAAGGCACTGCTCGGCCTTGGAAACCAACGTGCGCACGGGTTCGTCCACGCTGTAGCCCCTGTCAGATGTAAAGCCTGTTTGCCCGATGGCCGTCATAACCGGGGCAACCACACCATATCCGTGCTTGGCTGTAATTGTTTGTAGCGGTTCGTCGATGTCTTGGCCCCGGAACCCGTCGCCACCGTGGTTCACCTGCACGATGTACGGTTCCACCACACCAAACCGCGTGGCTCCCGGCATAACTGTGTCCAGCGGTTTATCGGTGGGCTGCCCAACGCTGTTCTGCTGGAATTTCACGATAAACGGCTCCGGGTTGTCAACCACAAACTTTTGGATGCCTCGGGCGATGCGCTTCATGGTGTTTTCGGCCAGGGGCTTTTTGCGCTCAAATATGGACGGGCAGGGGATTGTCCAGTCGATAACGTCTGCCGCCGTGCGCCACGGCAGCAGCCGCCCGCTGCGCACTGCCTCACTCTTGGGGTCGCCGTGCGTTGGCT
>QMCD01001550.1_pt1 | contig 13817 bp, 7 predicted proteins | sample 1821841 | NCBI WGS metagenome assembly QMCD01 (sample SAMN01991225, study PRJNA193472) | Termite gut metagenome, whole genome shotgun sequencing project. | isolation source: worker | host: Macrotermes natalensis | reverse complement strand
AACGGAGACAACAAATTGCAACAAAAAACTTTTGGCCTCCCTATTCAAACACGCCAAACTCAAACTCTGATTCGATTCTTTATCTGAAGGACAGTAAAAGACTTTACGGCTCTGCGTGAAAAAGATTCCGCCTGTGTACATTGCGTTTGGCCTGGGGCAGAGTGGCATCTGTGATGGTAGTTGACAAATGGCATTTTTCTGAGCCGCTCCATGACATCAAAACCTCCGTGTATTCGTGATCCTTTGCACGATTTGATCGAATTGGTATTTGATGATTTCGAGCAAACCTTGTGGAAAGCGATTCAAACGGAAAATTTTCAACGATTACGTCGGATCAGGCAGCTTTGTTTTGCCGAATTGGTATAGTCCATGCGCAGCCGCCCGGCGTTTCTGCAACGCGCCTACGACGGCGGCATCGTGCCCAGGCGGGTCGTGCCGGAGTTTGTTTGATCCGACTTGCCGTTTCAGTATCCCCGTTTCAATCCGAACACCCGCCGGGCGTTTTCCGCCGTTGCCTGCGCAATTTTTTCGAGCGGTTCTTTCCGCAGTTCGGCCAGACGCCGAGCCACCAAGGCCGCCATCGTCGGTTCGTTGCGCGGCAGTTTGCCACGGAACGGATGCGGTATCAAAAACGGCGAGTCCGTTTCGATCAGCAGCCGATCGAGCGGCACAGCCTTCGCGGCTTCCCACAACGCGGCAAATTTTGCGTTTCGATAAGTCACAGGCCCGGCGAAACTGACGTGCCAGCCGAGATCGACGCACTCCTTCGCCTGATCCGCATTGCCGCTGAAGGCATGAATCACGCCGCCGCTTTTTGTGCACAAATTCGTTTCACCGCGCAAAATCGGCAGCATGTCTTCCCATGCGTCACGGTTGTGTACGAGAATCGGCTTGCCGGTTGCCTTGGACAAATCGATGTGGCGACGAAAAAGGTCGAGTTGCGTTTCAAACGGCGAATCATTCCGAAAACGGTCAAGCCCGGTTTCGCCAATGGCCGCCACATCGGCCCGTCGAGCCAAAACGCACACCGTGTTCCAATCGCCTTCGGTCGCTTCGACCGTGTGGTTCGGATGCAATGCGACGGCGGTATACAAAAGAGGAGATTTTTGTGCGATTTCAAGGCAGCGTTTGCAAGAGTCGACATCGATTCCCGGCAGCAGCACGCCGGCCATTTCGATCTCAAAGCCGCCGAGTTCCTGGGGGGGCAAACCGCCGGGGAATGTGCCGTTTTCAATGCGGCGAATCACGGCCTCGCGGTCGGCATCGAAGGCGGCAAGATCAAGATGGACATGAGTATCAAAAATGGGGAGTTTGGTCATCTTTTTGTTTCTGGCCGCAAGTGAAGGCGTACTCGACGAAACTCGCAAGTTTAGAGATTATAAAGAAACTGTTTGGCATGACCCCCCGATCTGGTTGAAGGCAGGAATGGCGGAAAAGGGCTGCTAGCGAACGACTCTATTCTTTCGTCAAATCAATCGGCTGTAGATTGGCAGGCACATTGTCCAGAGAGCGGTGGAACTGCCGCATTTCTCGCAGTCGGCCAATTTTTGTTTCGTTGTTTTTATCGGTCGGATCGATGCGGCCCCAGATGATTTCCGTTCCCGCGGTCGTCGTTGCCCGGCCAGAGAAAAATGCCGTATGTGGCGTTTCACGGACGGCGTGGATCGTCGCCAATTCCAAGTCGGCGGCAACAGGACAAAGAATCGATGCAAGCCGGGCGGCGGCATGAACACCCGCATCGCCCCAGAGCGTGCCTGCGGTTCCGAGCGGCGTGGACGTGACGCCCCCGATGACAAGCAATTCGCGTTGTTTTTCCGGGGCCGCAATGAAAAAGGCCGTCGGAAGCAACACGCCGTCTTTGTCCACCGGATACAATCCTTGCGGCAATTCGACCAGCGCAACCGGTTCACGATATGATAATTCGATCCTCGCCGCGGACGGATACCGTACTTCAACGCCGCGAACCTCTGCCACCCAAGGAGCGACCGAAAAAGCCCTCGCCAGTTTTTGCGGCAAGTTCTCATCCAAAAGCGAGCCATCGGCGTCAAGGCCGGAGGCCCGCAGCGTTTCCGATACGAAATCATCGTTGACCCATTCCGGCGGCGGCGTGACCGCGACCTGATCCGCCGCAAGCCGATACTCCGGCAGTGCGCCGATTTGGTCTCGGAGCAATAATCGTCCTGCAACCGGGAGCGACGAAAACAGCAACACCAGCACAACGACGCCCCGGAACGAGCGTCGAGGCTGTTTCGGTAATTCATCAGATTGCATATCCCGTCGCCTAGTCCAGCGTTAGCCCATCCGCGCCATTGACAATCACGTCCGTGTAATTTTTCAGTTCCGCCGTCTGCTGATTGGTTCCATCATGGTATCGAGCCACACCGCCGCGACGGAAGCCCACCGGGATCGTGCGGTCGATCATGTAAAACTTCCGATGCCGCGTGACTGTGCCGTCGGTCAGCCCTCGCTCGACGCCGAGCACGACGCCGTCGGGATAAATCGCGTTGAAATTGGTTGCGTTGACATGGGTCAGGACGGGATACTTCGTTTGCAAGGCTCCATTGGCATCGGCGGCCACAAATTCATCCGCCTCAAAATAGCCGATGGTGACCCAGACGGCAAAAACGTTCGAGCGGTTAGTGACCATGTCGCCGCGGCGGATCACATCCGACAGCGATGTCAGCATATTCGTTGCCCTCCCATCTCCATTTGTCCCGTAATCCGCCGCAGGTTGCCGCGGTTTGAAAACGGGGTCATCCACCAACGTCGTGCCTGTCGCGTCCCAAGTCTTCCGAAAGAGCGAAGTTTCCGTCGACGTGCGAATCAACGTATCACGCGGAACGAACCTACTTGAGGAAGAACTTCGGAACGGAGCATAAAAATCCGACGGTGGCAAGTCCGCAGGCGGATTGTCGGGGTCCAGTTGTCGACTCAACTTGAATCGCTCAAAGAGCCAACTCGCCGGCCCATTCGACAAAGTATCGGCTTGGCTTTGCCCGATCAGTGCATACCAAGCGGCCTCGTTGGCGGTATTGAGATTGACTCGGCCCGGTTCGCGCATCTCGTAAATCGTTCGGAAACCGAACCAGCCTCCTCCCGCCCACTCCGGTACAAAGCCTCGCACCGTTCCCGCAAAGCAGCTTGGCACGCGAACGAAATCAAACACTTTCGACAAGCCCAGCGAACCGGCTTTGTCTTTCGGCAGAAAGAAATTGAAGTAGGGGCTTTGCAATGTCGCGGGATTATGGATCGGCATGACATCCCCGGCAACGGCGGGCGTACCGGTACTGGGGTCGCTTGGATCCGTGGGCGGCGTCGAGGCTGTGCCGGCATTCGTTCCGGTTCCCAGTGACGGGACTTGAGTCCACCAGCCATCGTTGGCATCGGACGCGACAGGAGCGTGAAATTCAAAGCCGAATCGGCCTTGGGTCGAGGATGGCACGAGCATCAGCTCATACGAACTCGACATCGGGCCATTATTCCACGGGAAGTGCAGGAAGGCTCTTTGGGGAGCACCTTTGTAAACATGGGTATCAAGACCGGCGGCGGTGATGTCTGCATCTGATATTCGGTCATCGTCTGGCGGATCGGGATAGCTCATGCAATTGGCCAGTCGCCCGAAAATCGTGGTATTTTCATATTTCAACTTCTCGTGATCGTTGCCGATATCTTCCAATGTCACTCCTGTAAGTGGTGTCGGTCTTAGGCCGCCATCGTCAGCATCCGCTTTTACGAGGTCTACTGTCCTGTCCCAAATGTTTGGGACGCCGAGCGAGACACCATGGGTGGCACTGGAGTTGATGCAGGCGGAATAACCCCACTGCCGCATGGCGAAATAGAGGTTTTCGTTGAAAGCCAAATCCGGTTCCTCATGGGCTTTCAAGCCTTCGGTATCGGATTCGCCGTTGATGACATGCAAGTCGATCATGTTCCAGTCGACCGTGATGTACGGGTTCGTCACTTCATTGTAAGCCCGTCCCGGATCGGCAAGCCGTTGCAGAAAAACCGACTTGTAACGGGTAATCGTGCCAAAACCGTTGGCAACTTCTTCCAGTTCATAGTCCGACGGCAGGTCGATTTCCGTGCCTGCGCCACCGACATAGCTCTGCGGATCGGCGGCTGTCCCGGCAGGATAATAGCCCGGCACGCCGTCACCGTCCCCAGGATTTGTTTCGGGGACGTCCGCTTTGGGTAACGGTTCGGACGCGCTGAGGCCGATTCCTTGGCCCAAATTGGTTCCCGTCAAAGTGCCCAGCTCGCTAAACGCTTTGCCCGACACCACCGGCGCGGCAGCGATCATAATTTTCGGAGCTTTGTAATCGCTGCCGCCCACATACGTCGATAGGTCGATCAGTGTGTTCGCAGAGCCGTTTGGTGTGCCGAAACGATCCGACTGAGTTGCAACGTCCGGGGTGTTGCTGACCGGCTTCGACAGGAAAGACGTCACGGCCCGCGGGCCGATGACGAGATATTCGTTCGGCTCCAACTGCACTTCGTTCGCATGACTACGATTGTAATATGAGCGCGCTTCGGCCTTGGTTCTCGGCTCACCGGCCAAACCGGCTTCCGGCGTGAACCAAATGTAACGTTCCGTCACAACATCACAGGAATTGCCCGCTGCCGGCGCGCTGTCATGCCACTGTTTCGGCTGGAAGGTGTAATTCGTCCCCTTCGCGGCAAGTTCGCCGAATACATCATTGACATTGCCCGCCCCGGCCGAGGGTTGCGTTTTCGCCCTTTCACTGATCGCAATTCGCCAGATCGGAGCACCGCTCGCAACACCGCCCACGATGGCACCAAGGTTCAGGCTCGCAGGCCTACCGTTTGCCCCTTTAGTATACATTGCCTCTTCATTGGATTGCCGGTTCGGGTTGCCCGTGCGATAAAGCTCCAAGAAAAGCGAGCCTTGCGGAACCATGACCTGATCAAAATTTTCATCATGCTGGGTGGCGTTGTCACAGGTGACACCCGCCGGAAGGATTCTATTCAGATTACGTCCGCATTCCGAGCAGATGTTGTTATCGCCGCTGCCCAGCGAATTGCCGCCGCCGAATTGCGAATCGGCCACGCGGCGATTGTGGATGGCAAACGTTTTCGTCAAGGCCACTTCCGGCTGCTCCATGCCAAAGATAAGTTTTTGGTTCGCCCCAAGCGTGAACGGGGCCGAGGCCACACAAGCATCGAAATCATTCCCATACGCATCACCCGTGACGGTATCCGTTTCGAGGAAATTATAAATGGTGGCCGCCGTGAACGGATTGCCTTGCACATAGATGAGCGGCGTCATCACGGCATCCGTGTCGAGATAATCGACAAGGTTGACGGACCACTGCGCGATCCGGTCGACGGCGACTTGATTTGCCGTGCCACCCGGAAAAAGCTCATCGTAATGGAGTATCAGCATGAAATGGAAAATGCCCTGAGCGAACTGGCACTTGAACCGCAACCGTTCTCTTGGAGGCAAGTTGTTGTTGTGCGTCGAGGCATCCAGCATGGCGATGCGGTCGAGATTGATTTTTTCGCCCCGCCAGAGTTCTTCCGGGAAAAGTTTCGCCAACTCCATTGCTTTGTCTGGCCCATTCGTGAGACCATCCGTGAGGTAAAAGAGATATTCAAAGAGGCCGCGATGGCTTTCGCTCAGTCGCGGGATGGCCGGTATGTCGACGCTCTGCGTGGTGAGAAAATGCCGGTAATTGCTGAAATCGGTCAGGCTGGTTGGAGCATCGTTGAGCAGATGCCGCAGTCGCGTATCGCCCAGCACTTCCTGATAGCTTTTGTCGCCGGGCGAACGAACCAAAAATTGCAGATCGCTTTCCTTGAACGGCTCGTTGTCGGTAGATGCTGCGCCTCCGGTTATTTTCGAAATGCTGTTTCCGCCAAAAAGATCGAGTAGATACGGATTCTGCGAGTAAAGCGCGTTGACGCCGCTACTGTAGGGGACGCCGGTCGTGAAGTTGGCGTAGCGGTTACCCAGGGGATCGAAGAGCAGCGCGGCACTGCCCCAGAAGTCCGGCATCACGCCGCCAAAAGCATCGTTCGCCGCCGCCGTGATATAAGTGTCCGGCCAAATTCCCATCGCATTGAGACGACGAAACGTGGCTGTCCCGCCGTCAATCAGGTTCGCATCGCTGAGCGACATATCGTCCGCCTCACCATCGGCACCGTACCGGCCTTTGCGGGTGGAACTTCCGGGATTCGCGGGATCATCTCCCCGTAACAGGAAGCGTGAGTCCGCGTTGCCCACCGCGCCCAGACCGTGATCAAGCCGCATTTCCACCACGCCGCCGCCCATGCCACGCACGGCGGCCACGCTGCCGTACTTGCCTTTGTCCACAGGGCCGGCACTCTCGCCGGGATCAAAATCGGGAGCGGCGTGGGCATTATTTCCCGCCGTGTTGACGTTCAACCGGCCATCCAAATCCAGCACGTAATACGACACCAGCGGCTTGTATTTTTTCCCATCGCGCTCTTGCAGCGGCAAACCGACGTCAAGCCATACACCGTCCTGCACGCCGTCGCCGTCATTGTCCACGTCCCAAGGGCCGTTCGATAAAAAAGTGACTTGACCGGCCACATTGTCGGCTGCCGCCTCAGCAGCGGCGGCATTGCTGCCGGTGAAATTGGGGTGATACAAACGCAGAGGCCGGAGCACGATTTTTTGCAGAGCTTCGGGCGAGTTAAGACCGCCCTGATTGGCCCAATAACGTACTAAGTCGGGACGGTGGAACGAAGGAATCACGCGGCGGGTCTGATAGATCGGTTTGCCGCCCGCGTCCGTGCCATTTCGGATGACATCATTCCATGCCAAAAACATGTTGAGATAGTCCGGCGCGGTGTAGTCCGGGTTCATCATAACGACCCGGCTGAGAAGCTGATCTCTATACCACTGGCCAGGACCCAAACCCGGGGCAAGAATATTCGGACGCAGCGCAAAAGGCGGCACAACATCATCGGGGGAGGCGATGTTGTTGTCGTTCGTGGCGTTGGCCAAGAGCGGCATCGTCGCATCGGTATTGTACGCATCTTGATTGAACACGTAGCCCGGCCCGGTGCCGCTAAAGGGACGGGAATTGACGACGAAGGTGCAGCCTGGCAAGGCCGCCGCTTGGTCGGCGGGCGTGAGCGGCGTTTCGTCGTCCTTGAACTGAAACGGGGCCAACTGGAGAGACCTTTCCGCGAAACTGTTTTTCAAAATCAGCGTGCTTTTTCCCACCAAACGCGCCGAATTTAGATTGAAATTTGTTCCAGCGACCACGGTCAGAACATAGCCGTTCATGTCGGGCGCGAAAAAATCGGGAGCACCTTGCGGCAGACGATTGAGCATCCACAAGTCTTGAAAATTGTTGACGACAATCACGCTACGAAGCGGGTCGTTCTGCCCGGCGGTTGAAACACGTTGCACTTCAAAATCAGCCGCAGTGTTGGGAAACACGTAGACCAATGGGTCTTGGTCGTTTCCGGCTCCAGTTCTGTAGCCCGGATGGCCGTAGAGATTTTCCAAAATGCTGTGCGGGCCGAGAACGGTACTCAGTTCCGCATCGCCGACAAGCAATTGTTTCATGGCCTCCTCGAAGGGCGGCTTGGAGCCGCCGGTCGCCGAGCTTGCCCAAGCACCATCTTTTGGGCCGTAGACCAAGAGGTCGCTGGTGATTTCGGCGGTGCGGCGGGCTTGTGTGGTGACGGTCATAAAGGTGACCACGAGCATGGCGAACATGGTCATGAGACCAAGCACCAAGAGTAGCGTCACGCCACGACGAGTGCTGCGCGAACGGAGAACGGAGAATTGAGAATTGAGAATTACATTGTTGTTGCGCATGGTTATGTTCCTTATTTTCAATTCTTAAAACAGCGGCAGTCCGTCCACCCGTTTATGGTAAACCACGCCGTCCACGATCAGGGCTTTGGGGTCGGCGTTCGTGGGCCAACTTGCAGGCAAGGTTCCCGATTCGGCGATGACGACAATAGTTTTCGCCCCATTTCTATCCCGGTTTTTTGGTGCGTAGGCGATTTTGCACCATGTACCTTCATATCGAGGAGTGGGCGGGGTGGGATTGTCGCCATAGTTGCCGTTCGTCCACATCACAAAGATACATTTCGTTTTTGACAGGTCCAGTTCCGCTTCCGTTCCAGACAACGTAATCTGTGCGCCATTCAGAGTCGGCGTATAAGCTGTCTCATCAATATCCACCTCCCGCTCAGCAACCGGATCATCCGGGGCACGATTGTAGCAGCCGAGCATATCGACGGCGATAGTTTCCGGCCAGTAGGTTACGCCGACTTGGGTGATATTATTTTCACTATTGTTTCGATTGCCGGAACCGGTAAAACCATTTTCTGGAACAATGGCAAAAGTGTAGAACCATGTGTATTTTCCGCTACTGGCAACAACGTTGTGCTGGCCACTGAAATCCGTCCTCCTCTCAATCGCGCGGGAAAGCCGCGTCCGGTGTGTCGTAAAAACCAAATCATCCTGTCCCCGCATGATTTCCCGCCAGTAATCGATGGGTGTTCCCATATCCATTTTCGTAAGTCTGCCCGGATTACCGGTACTTGGGAACACCGTAGGAACTGCCGTACCTAGCGGATCGACCACAAAGAAACGGCTGCAATCCAATGTAATGCCTGCACTTTCAAGATCAGTCCTACTCCACTTGCCATTACCGCCTTTACCCGAATCCAGTTTGCCGTCACCGTCTTTGTCCAAACCAGGCGGTAAACCACTTCCATATTTGATAAAACCATTTCCATTACCGGAAGCCCAATTGCCTATGAGAGTCATTCCAGTAATCTTGATATCCGCCTCGGCGGCGGCGAGCATGTTGGCTGTGTGCTCCGCGTCCCGTGCTTTCGAGACCTGGAAAATGCCGAACGGGATCACCGCCAAGACGCCCAACAGGCCGATGCTGATGACGAAAATCGCCGCCAACACCTCGATCAGCGTGATGGCACTTCGTGAATGTACAGTGTACAGTGTACAGTGTACAGATAAGGAAGCAGTCTCGCTGCTTTTTTTATCATGGTGATTACACATGGTTTTGCTCCCTCGACAATAAACAGTAACTGCTACATTTGTACACGGCACACTGTAAATTATACATTACTAAAATCCCCCGACATCGACGTAATGTTCGGCGGCGAATTTTCGCACACCGGGCACTAATTTTTGCAACACCTGCGGCTTGTCTGCCGGGGCTGCGTTTCGCCAAGCGTCAATGCTCGGCGATGGCGCAACCGCCGTCTCCGGGGCTGACGCCAATTGTGTGACCCGCACCTGGCCGCTGCGGGGGTGTACCGAAACCCAGTAATTCGAGGGCATCAGCAAATTATTCAGGCCGTCTTCCGCGTATGTATCTCCCGCCGTACTGAGCGATTGCCGTTCCCACTCGCCGATGCAGAAATAGATCATGCGGTTCGTCGTGTTCACGTTTCCGCTATCATTGGCAATTCCGTCAACGAAACCGGCGGGCGAAAACATGATGGCCACCGGGCCTGCACCGGCGAAATTTAATCGATGCCCTTGTGGTAAATTTGCCGGAAAAACGGGATCGGTCGCTTCGGCTTCCGAAAAATGTTCTCCAGAGTACATGAGATCGACAATCGTGCCACGCGGCAAAACCACGGGCGGAGCAAAGGCGGACACGGCAGGCCGGGTCACGGTCGCTTCGACGGCCGTGTTGAAAATCGTGGCGGTTGTGTTGGGATCAATGCCGTCGGGCAGAGTCAAATCGGCGTAAGGAGCAGCCAGCGTATAGACATCATCCAAAGGAAGGTCCGGCGTGCCATTGTCCCCTCTGAGCACCGTGTAGGTTCTGCCTTGTCGGCCAAGCCGAATTTGAAAGCCGTTCTGGACATTGGTTGACCAAAGCTGCCGATTAGCGAACGTTACGCCCGGATTACTCGACCAAACCATCTTTTCGGTCGCAGGAGGAGTTGGAGGACCACCATTGACTTCATCCCACAGGGCGCACACATGAATCGTGCCGTCGATGACGACGACACGCAATTGCTCCGGCGTGGCCCAAGCGGAATTTTCACGCTTGAGTCGCATTTGAATCGACAGGTTTTCTTCGGGGGTACCAGCGGTTCCAAAGCGAACAAATTCGAGGCCATAGGTCTTGCGTTCCTGCATGGCCTTGACGCGGACTCGCTGAAGCGTGCCTGCCACGACCCGCGCCGCCCCGGCTGCCCGCTGCGATTCCAGCATCGGCTTGAACACCGGAATGCTGACCGTCACCAAAATGACCATGATCGTGATGACCACAAGCAACTCGACGAGGGTCATTCCACGCTTCGCGGACTTGAGAATTGAGGCTTGAGAATTGAGAATCCTTAACTCAATGCAATGCTGGCTCTGTTTGTAATTCATGGTTTTGTTCCTTAACTCTCCATTCTCAACTCTTAAAATCCGCCACTGATCCGGTGATTGTGGATGTTGTCGAAGTATCCCTCGCCGGTGATCGGTGCTCCGAGGGGTGCGGCAAAGGCATCAAGGATCGGCCGGTTGGTTCCTGACCACTGTAATGGTGTCGTCGGCAATGTCAAAACGGTGCCGTCTGACTTTTTATTCTCATTGACATCGAATACTTTGTCCGGCCCGGCGGAAAAAATCACCGGATACAAAAACCAACTTATCGTCTGTGATTCTGGATCGAAAGGATCATGGTGTGCCGTGGCAGCGGCGGCCATCGCACCTTGAAGCTCGGTATCCGTGGGGGAATTGCCTGCATCGTTCGGCCCCCCCTGCCATTCGGTTGCCATATTTCCCGCGCCTCCCAAATTGTCATAGCGCGTTTTGACGTCTGGCTGCTTGTCCGTGCCGGCAAAAGCGGGAGCCCAGCGGAGAAAATGGATCGGATTCTCCCAAGCATCGTGAAATTCCATCAAGCCGTTGCCGTCGCTGTCACCAATCTCGCTTTCGTCGAACGATGCCAGAGCTTCCGGGTTCAGGTTCATCACGATTAAGTACAACAATTCGGCGGAGGCGAGGTCGGGGTCGATACCTCCCGTGTTGTAGCCATTGATGTACGCTCTGCGGTAAAGCCCGGAAACGCCGGGCGGATCAATTCTATAAGTACCCAATCTAACCGGAGCACGTACCGGCACATCCGTGTTGACGGGCGGACTCGACGGCGGATTTGTCGTGTTCAATACTTCTTCCCACGTCACCGGCATTTCAAACATCATCGTGTCGCGGATAAAATGGAGTTTTGCAAGCGCAGCGTTTTCGGCAGGGACAAAAGCATTGGTAATTTTTACAGGGTTATTCGAGGCATCGTACACATCGTTCAAACTCTCAAACTTTTCCTCATACGCTTCAAAAATAATTTGCATGGCCGAATCGAGCTTCGTGATCGTACCGCGCGTTTTCGACTCCTTGGCCGCTTGGATCGAAGCGTTTATGGCCAAGGCAGTCAGGCCCGCCAGAATGCCGATGATGACCGTCACCGCGAGAAGCTCGACCAAGGTAAACGCCCTGCGCAAGTGACAAGTGGGGTGCGCAACTACGTCGCACGTATTTCGGTAAATGCAGTTTTTGTTTCGCATGATTTGGTTCCTAGTTTTAGAGAGAGCATTCACCCCCTCACCCCCCCTCTCCCCGCCGAGGAGCGGGAGGGCCAAATATCTCACCAACACTTCCGCTTGCGGTCACGGGCCATTCGTCGTTAGCCCCTAGTCGATCAGCGACTTGATGTCCCTGCCTTCGCTGAAGTTCGCCAGGTTGTCGTTGTCGGCCTTGCCGATGTTATTGTCTGTGGCATCTGAAATGATCGAGCGGAACCGTTCCTCTTGAAAAGGAGCCGTATTCGAGGAGGAACCGGCGTCCGTCTTGCCGAAAACGCCGTCGAAGCCGGGATGAATCAACTGAAAGGTGTCCGCACCAAACCAAATGGCCCTTGTCGCGTTGGTTCCTTTGAACGGGTCGCCGCTCTTCACATAGGGAACGGCCTCGCCAAGCCCTGCCCAAGCATCGGTAAATGCCGCATTGAACGTGTACTCGACGATCTTGACGTTGTTATTGTCGTCGGCGTCGACATACGTATAGGCATTCGGCCCACCACCGGAATTAGGCCGAAAATAAACATACGGAACCGCAAAATCGACGCCGGTTGAATTAACGATACAGGGAAACGTCAAGCTGGGAGTGTTGCTCGTTTGCACGTATCGCACATTCTTGCCGATAACCAATTCCATGAATACGTTCTTGTTGTCCTGCGCGCCAATACTCACATCGGCCAAAACAACGGAACCATTATTGATCCCGGATGAAACGGACCTGCCGAATGGAGCTTGTTCGTCCGAAGAGAACCCTGCAAAGTTGCCATCCGCGTTGGGAAAGCCGCCAAGCCATAGTGCCAACGACCCAATGTGATTGGATTCGCCCCGCATGTTGGTCGGGTTATCGAAGAACGTTAGGCCTGTCGCTGCCGGTAAGTCCGGTTGCGCCGAAGCAAGAATGGCCGTCAATTCCGGGCTTTTGTAGACATTGTTCAAGGCGATAATGAACGCCTCGTACTGTCCGCCGCCGTTCGGAGGCGTACCGGACAGCGTAAACCTCGGCCAGCGTTTTTTGATGTGACGAAGCACGGCCTGTTTATCCCGCAAGTCCGGCGGATACTCGCCATGCACACTGCGGTAGCGTTCCAAAGCGTTCGTAATCTGCGACAGCTCCGCCGTGATTTTGGCGCGATTCGTCGCCCCGACCGCTCCGCGAACGCCCACCGTAATCAACGACGCCAAAATGCCAATAATCGTGATGACGACGAGCAGCTCGACCAAGGTAAATGCCTTTGGCGAGTTGGGAGTTGAAAGTCGAGAGTTGAGAGCGGGGGACTCCACTTCGCTGTGTTTTATTTTGTTTTGCATGATTTACGTTCCTTTTATTTCAAGTATTATCATGCCGTCGAACAAGTTCGGCGGCTAAAAACTCTCCACTCTCAACTCTTTACAATTCATCACCCCGACAACGTTGTAATGAGTTTAATCAGTGGCAAAAACAGGGCGATGACGATAAATCCGACGATACCGCCCAAAAAAATCACGAGCAGCGGTTCGAGCATACTCATCAAGGCGTCGGTGGCAACCCGAACTTCTTCGTCATACGTGTCGGCCACTTTGTAAAGCATCGTGTCCAGTTCGCCCGTCTCTTCGCCCACGTCCACCATATTCACGACCATGTCGTCCATCACGCGCGCTTGCAGTCGCATCAAGTACCAAAGCATTCCCACCCCGATTCCGAAAAAGGCAAAATACGCGAGTGCCCCGAAATGGAACGGCGGCTTCGAGTGAATTTTCATCGGGTTCGCAATCGTATCGCCATCACGAATCGATTCCAAAATCCGCAGATACATGAGTTCAAACACGGCATTGTTGCTGGCCTCTTTCGTGATATGCAGCGATTCCAAAATCGGCACGCCGGAAGTGACCAGCGTTCCGAGCGTCCGTGTCGTCCGGGCGACCGTCGTTTTTTCGATGAGCGGGCCGAACACCGGACATTTTAGAAGGAAAAGATGCCAGCCGAATCGGCCATACTCGAAACTCGTTGTCAGTTTTATCAAAAGCCAAATCGAAAATGGGATCAGCGGCAGCAAATACCAGTAAAGCACGACGTAATTCGACGCCGTAATCAAAGCGATTGTCATGGGCGGAAGTTCGGTGCCGAAATCTTTGAAAATCGACTCGAATCTCGGCACAATCCAGAGCATGATAAAAGTCAAAATACCGCAGGCGAAGACCACCACGCCAATCGGGTACATCAACGCCGACTTGATGCGACCTTTGAGCGTTTCGGAGGCTTCCAAAACCTCCGCAAGACGCTG